>Ga0129333_10004929_pt1 | contig 12509 bp, 15 predicted proteins | sample CPB6_08_DNA_FD_94474 | JGI IMG/M metagenome (GOLD analysis project Ga0129333, IMG submission 94474) | Freshwater to marine salinity gradient microbial communities from Chesapeake Bay, USA - CPBay_Sum_0.6_0.8_DNA | ecosystem: Environmental > Aquatic > Marine > Coastal | place: USA: Chesapeake... | reverse complement strand
ATGGGGATAATGTGAAACCAAAGTTCGTTGAGCTTTACAAAGATATTGCCAAGCGAGTAGCAGACTTGAGCTATGCTCGCAGACTCAAAGTAGGGGCTATTGTAGTCAAAGATGATCGCATCATCAGCATGGGCTATAATGGCATGCCTGCGGGTTGGGACAATAATTGCGAGTACAAAGACTACGACTTGGCCAAAGATTTTAATGGAAATTATTTTCCTTACTCTGAACAAGAATATCCATTAGAAGATGAAATTGAAATTATCGATCCCGATGATGGTATAGTGCGTATGAAAAGACGATACCGTTTAAAAACCAGACCCGAGGTACTGCATGCCGAATCAAATGCTCTTGCAAAATTGGCAAAATCTAATGACAGCGGCGATGGTGCTGATCTGTTCGTTACTCATAGTCCTTGTATTGAGTGTGCTAAACTTATCTATCAATCTGGTATTCGTCGTATATATTTTGGCCAAAGCTATAGAGACGACAGCGGCATCAAATTCCTAAAACAAAGCGGAGTAGAAGTAATTAAACATGAGGAATAATTATGATAATCAATCTGATTAATATCAAAAATAAAAATGACATTACAATCATCTCGCATTTTTTGAAAGAATTTGCAGACTATTTTAAAATTAATTGCGACGAAGTGGGCCCTGCTGAACTAATGGCATCAGACAATGCTATGCAAAAATTTGTAGTATGGTTACAAGAAGTAAAAAATATCAATGCTAAATTTTTTGTCATTGAAGAAGGTGACCGTCGGTTTGCTCGATGTGTTGAGCTTGACGACAGCGATGCAATGATGCAAACACTCAAGGTTGGTAACTCTACAGTTAAGTGGGCATAATGCAAAAACTTTATCGTATCACGCCCTTAGAAAAGAAGTCAGTAGAATATTTTGTTGATGTATTTGAACGCTTGCCTGATGGTTCGATTCGAGGCTTTGATGTCACTGAAGTGTGGCGTTGGGGTCAAGGCTTTCGCGAAGAGGATGATCCTGTTTGGAAGTACGAAACCGACCGTGTTCATTGTCGTCCCGAAGTAGGATGGGGCTGTGAACTTGATGATCTTGTGTCAGTGTATATAAACTTCAGTGATGGCTTTACTGATGAGGAACGACAGGACATCGAAGCACTACTGCGCGGGGAATTGGAAGATGAAGATGGTCGCTGGGGCACAGCGTGGATCTATGACGGCGACCATGCATGGGAAATTGAAGACGATCATTTGGCTATTCTTGGCCCAGTTAAGATTGATCTTGTGGACGCCAACGGCTATGGAGACACAGCTATTCTAGAAGAAAATGTAGAACCTACATAGAATAATTATGTATACTTTTAGCTACGCAAATGCCAAGTACATTAACACCGATGAAGATTTAATTTTTGTACGAAAATTACAGTTATCAGACGAGCTGTTAAGAAAAGTAGATCAGCTAGACAGTGGAGACTATACATGGTATGTTTCGGGAAAAGATCCTGGAGATGATTTCCATAATGGCTTTATTAAGCTGTCGACGATTTACGACGAAAAAACAACGCAGTATGTCAACGAATTACATCAAGCATTGTTTGATCTTTCCTATCATGAGTTTTTAAAAATTGATCCTCAGGGCAAATTAATTTCCAAGGTAAGAGGATTTATTTCGTGGTCTCACAGTAGAAATAAAATGATGCCTGCTACTCCCCACTGCGATTCAACCACTGTAGGCGATTGGACATTTTTAATACAAGTCAAAGGCACCAGCGGTGCTACTGTTTTTCTAGATAACAGTCGAAATCGGCAAGTGATTAAAGCCGTAGATTTTGATCCAATGACTCTGGTAATCTTTCCATCTATTTACAGCCATCAGGGTCTCTTACCCATTGACAGCACAGATCGATATATTGTAAACTTTGTATCTACCATTGAAACTTCAATGAATGAAAAAATATTGTCTAAAAGTCCTGACATTATACAGCGACTGGCACAGACAGGAGAATAAAAATGACCAAACAGTCTTGGACACTAGAAGTAGATGAAGAAGGTACCGTAACTTTTCCTGAAGATCTACTAGCAGTAACAGGGTGGAAAGCAGGAGACACGCTCAAGTGGATTGACAACAAGGATGGTAGTTGGAATCTAATTAAAGCAGACGAAGTTGATGATATTTTAGAAGATCCAGAAAGTAAAAATCAAGGCTGCTAATGGACATAATGCTGGATATAGAAACCTTGGCCACCACGCCTAACAGCGTGGTTATTACTTTTGGGGCTATTAAGTTTGATCCTTTTGCTGATAATAGGCAAAGTTTCGAAGGCGATGAAATTATAATGGATACATTTTATCGCAGAATTGATCCTGCCAGTTTCGAAGGCATGGATCATAAGATTGATGACGGCACACTAGAGTGGTGGGGGCGACAAGCACCAGAAGTAAAACACGAAGCATTCACCGACGATGACCGTCATCCTATTCAACAGGTAATGCTGGACTTTCATCGCTGGGCCAAAACATTTGATAATGTATGGGCCAATGGTCCCGCATTTGACATTGTAATTCTCGAACACATTAATAGAGAACTACAGCGTGGGCATTCGTGGAAGTATTGGCAAGTCAAGGATGCTAGAACAGTCTACGGACTGGTAGAACATGAGCGTCCTAATCCTAGACTGCATCATGCGCTTTGGGATTGTTGGAGTCAGATTGTTGCACTACAAAGTTGTTTTAGAAACTTAAATATTACACAATATCCGGAGCGCAACAAGTGAGCGAAAGACAAGCTAGTCCTATTGAATGGCTATATGGACTAGAAGATTATTTTAATTTTTCTAATGAAATGGAATCTGCAGAATATATCCATGATTTCGTTTCTACTTATTATTCCGAAGATCCCTACGGAATTCTCAAAAAACTCTCAATGAGAGCAAAAAACTTTGATACTGAAATTTTTTCTAAACACCTAAACTGTTATATCAATGCTATTAAAAAAGAATACAATATGGTGGAAATTGCCAGTTGCCTAAGGGATTATAGCAAAGGTAAACTAGTAAACAGTATTCATATGTATGATAGAAATAGTGGGGATATTTCTGTGCTCAATGATGCGTTAAGTCGTAGCCAAATTAAAAGTAAAATATGGCTCGTCGAAGAATTATCTAAATTAGACACTGACGACAATAGAAGTAAAGGTATATTTCCATTGAAGGGCCCAGTAATGACTCAGGTCATGATCATGGCCGGATGGTTTGGACAAATTAAGACTATATATGATAAAAAGTTATCTTTTAAAAAAATGCGTATAGTTGAAATGGATCGAAATGCCTGCGAAACCAGCGATTATATTTTCAATTTGTCTGAATTAGAAAATTACAAAGTCAAAAGTGTAAATGCTGATATCAATTCATTGATTTTGCACAAAAATGGTTATGAATGGGAAGTCGAAAACTTTCGTGAAGGCACAAAATATAACGAAAAGTTCTTGCCTGAGTTGATTATCAACACCAGTGCGGAACACATGAAAGAAGATTGGTTCTTTCAGATTAAGTTTAAAGAACTGGAAAGTAATCCAATCGTAGCCATTCAAAGTAATAATTTGTTTGACATACCCGAACACATCAATTGCGTTCACAGCGTAGATCATATGAAAAAGAAGTTCCCAATGCGGGAAGTTTTATATGAAGGTGAACTGCAATTGAAAGGATACAAGCGAGTAATGCTGATTGGCAGGCCTTGACATTGTCACTAAATAGATGTATAATAACATTATCGGACTTGGCGTCATCCCGATTAATAAACTCTGCCGCCATCAAACTTGCTACTTTTATAAAGGAGACCAGAGATGGCAAATTTCCAACCTCGTATTTACAAATACACCAGTACCAAAGAGTACCACGACGCTTTCCCTTGTGCTTATCGCCAGTGGAGAGCTGATAGCCACTGTAACTTAATTCACGGTTACAGTTTTTCAATGAAATTTTATTTTGGCACAGATGATCTTGATGTGCGTAACTGGGCTGCTGACTATGGCGGCTTAAAAGAACTTAAACGAGTTCTAGAAGATCAATTTGATCACACACTGATTGTAGCACAAGATGATCCGGAACTAGAGACATTTAAGATGCTGCAAGAAAAGAAAATGGCCAAGATTGTAGTTCTGCCTCGTTTAGGCTGTGAAGGCCTGGCAGATCAACTCTATAAGTATGTCAATGGCGTTTATATTCCAGAAATGTGGGGACCCGGTGAAGCCGCTCGCTTGTGGTGCTATCGCGTAGAAGTGCGTGAAACACAGGCTAACATGGCATTCCGTGAAGGTCATCGCGAATGGAACGAGGATTTGTTTGAATGACAAAAACTGTAGCAGTTATTGGTGCAGGTATTACGGGCATAACCACAGCTTATTATCTTGCTAAAAAAGGCTATCAAGTTACAGTCTATGAGCAGGAACGCTATCCTGCAATGCGAACTAGTTTTGCCAACGGCGGGCAAGTCAGCGTCAGTAATTCGGAAGTGTGGACAACCTGGAACAATGTTGTCAAAGGCATTAAATGGATGTTTAGAAAAGATGCTCCTTTGTTGATTAGACCCGGCTTGGAGTGGGATAAAATCAAATGGCTGTCTTCTTTTCTAAAACATACTGCCAGCAATGTATACTATCAAAACACCGTTGATACTATTCGCATGGGCATGGCCAGCCGTGGCCTCTACTATAATTTAATTCAAGAAGAAAAGCTAGAATTTGATCAAACAGCATCAGGTATACTGCATTTTTACAAGGATAGTTCTTACTTTGATCATGCTGTAAAAGCTCAGGCACTATATGATCAAGAAGGCTGTGAGTGGACAATTTTATCTGCTGATCAAGTGCTGGCCAAAGACCCAGCTCTGTCAACTATTAAAAACATAGTTGGTGGTGCATGGACCGGCGATGACTGGACCGGCGACATACACAAGTTTTGCTATCAGTTAGCTGCCAAGCTCAAAGCCATGCACAATGTTTCTTTTTACTACGATTCAGACATTGATTCACCCATGACATTGTTACCGGATCATGACTGTGTCATCGTCAGTGCAGGAGTTGGTAGCAAACACCTAGCTAAAACTGTCAAAGACAATTTACCTATATATCCTGTTAAAGGTTATAGCATTACTGTTAACAATGTTGACAGTGATTTATTGCCTCGAGTAAGTTTACTAGATGATCAAGCTAAAATTGTTACCAGTACACTGGGCAATAAACTGCGTGTGGCAGGCACTGCTGAACTCGCAGGAGAGAACTACGACATACGCCGAGACAGAATCAAACCTTTGCTGCATTGGGTACATGAAAACTTTCCAATGATCAACACGCATGACTATTCTAGTTGGGCGTGCCTGCGCCCAATGACACCTAATATGATGCCTATCGTTAGAGTCAGCGAAAACAACAGTAGAATATTTTATAACACAGGACACGGGCACCTGGGTTGGACCTTGGCGCCCTTTACTGCTCGACAGGTTGTTGAATTAGTAGAAAAATTAGATTAATTTTCAAACAGTTCTAAACAAAGATTCCAATGGTGAATACGATCGGCAAGTCCAATTGTTCCGCCATTGATTCTCTTGCTGAGTAGAACAACATCGCCACGGTCGCAGATGTCATTTAATCTGTTCTTATGCCAGAACCAGCAGGCACTGAGCACAGCATAGTCTGGTTCAGTGACTAAGTCTGGATTTTCAATCAGCGTGTCGTCGCCAAACAAATCACGACTACATTGTGTGTAATTTGCACGACCTGTAAGTTGAACTAGACCACGACCACGGAAAGTCCAGCCATCACCACTGGCTTCATCACCATTGCCCATGCGTCCACCGTAGACACGATTAGCAATCTTTTCTGGTTTGCGCTCATATTGTTTAGCAATAGCTTCGTTGGGGAAATACTTCTTGAAAATACCCATCAAACCTTTGGCACTGTAGTTTAAGTTTTCTGTAAGAATAGTAAAATCTAAACTTTCATGTTGACACTGGCTAATAAATCCAGCTACACGAGCAGGAGTAACAATAGCAAATTTGGGCAGTTGCTCTGCTAGTCCCTCATACCATTCGTTGGGATTTTTATTTTTCTTAATGCACTTGGCTAATTTTTCAGCAGTAAAGTCAAAGGTAAATTCCATAGTTATCTCCATTCAATGTGTATTTATTTCTTTTGGGCAGTCTTTATTAACTGCTAGTTTAATTATGCACGAACAGTGGCAAGTTTTAGCTTTTGTAGCACAGTTATGTACATCCAGCCAATGTCGAATTCCCAGCGTCGCTTGCTGAATTTAGCACTGGCTCCGTCGCCATGATGGTTGTTATGCAGTTCTTCACCTCCGATCCAAACTGCCCATGGTATTAAATTGCGGCTAGTGTCCTTGACATCGTAGTTGCGATAGCCCCACCAATGTGCCGCTCCGTTGATAACACCTGCTGCCCAGAAAGGAATCCAGATCATTTGTATGCCCCATACTACTAGGCCCATGATGCCAAACAGCGCAACATCTATAAACAGCATTAATAGGATGCCTGCTAAAGGATGAGCAGAGTAGATATTTTGTTCCATCCAGTCATTGGGTGCGCCCAGTCCCAGTTCTTTGACTAGAATTTTATTTTTCTTTGCTTGTACATATAAGAAAGCGCCGCCAAACAGCACACGCCAAATACCGTGTATTTTAGGGCTGTGTGGATCCGCTTCTGTGTCTGCGGCTTGATGATGTTTGCGATGTACTGCTACCCATTCGCGAGTGTTCATGCCCGTAGTTAACCACAGCCAGAATCTCATGAAGTGAGCAATTATGGGGTGAAACTGTACGGATCTATGCGCTTGACTGCGATGAAGGTACAGTGTAACTGACATGATAGTAATGTGTGTTACTACCAATAAGAATAGTATTTCTGCCAATATGATCTCCAATAATATTTATCCAAAATTGGAGCCAATAAAAAAGCCCCTTGCGGGGCTTGTTGCTTTATTTGATTTTAGCTATTTCTTTTTCTACTAAAGCTACAACATTGTCTGGTAGAGGAACATAGTCTAATTCTTCTGCCATTTTATCTCCCTTGGCAAAAGCCCAACGGAAAAACTTTAATGCTTCTGCGGCATCTTTGGCATTGTCATTCTTTAGATACATGATAATAAAAGTTGCACCGCTGGCGGGCCAACTATTTTTACCAGGCTGATCAGTTAGAATTTGATAGAATGTTTTGTCCCATGTAGCATTTGCGGCTGCGGCCTTAAATGTAGTGTCATCGGGAGCAACCCAGTGTCCGTCACGGTTCTGCATTTGAACCCAGTTCATGTTAGTTTGCTTAACATAAGCATATTCAACATAACCTATGCTACCTGGTAGTTGACGAACCATGGCAGCAACACCTTCATTGCCTTTGCCGCCAGCACCGACCTTCCAATTTACTGCGGTACCTTCTCCAATTGTGTCCTTAAAGTCTTTTGACACTTTGCTGAGATAATTGGTCCAAATAAATGTTGTACCACTACCATCTGCACGGCGTACAACCATGATCTGTTGATCAGGTAATTTACTTGTAGGATTTAATTTCACAATAGCAGGATCATTCCAACGAGTAATTTTACCTAAATAGATATCTGCAATTACAGGACCTGTTAATTTTAATTCACCGGGTTTTACTTCTTTAAGGTTAACGACAGGAACTACACCGCCAATAGCAGTAGGGAATTGCGTGGCTCCCATAGTAGCTAACTTGTCATCTTTTAACGGCATATCACTGGCACCAAAGGTAACAGTCTTACCTTCAATTTGTCTAATGCCGGCGCCACTACCAATGCTTTGATAGTTTAATCTTACGCCTGTTTCTTTGTTATAGGCTTCTGCCCACTTTGAATACAATGGTGCTGGGAAAGTTGCACCTGCGCCATTGATTGTCTGTGCTTGTGCTGAAACAGCAAATCCAATTGCTGCCAGTAGTGTCACGAATAAGTTTTTCACTTGTAATCTCCTTGTGAATGTGCATTTTGCACATATCTATTTAAGTCTCCTAAGATTACAGTTGTGTTACAAATCAGCAGTTGATGTCCAATTTATAGAAATATTTTTTTATCAAATTGATTCTACTTGCAGCATTAAAATCAAATAGTTTTACTGCATCTTTGGCCACGGGTACATTGAAGAAATCACAAATCTTATCTAAGGCCACATAGCCCGTGGCCGAGCGTGTATATAAATCTTTAAAATTAATTACCAAAGTTTGGTCATGATCAACTGTGCCTGTGATAAATTCTGTTTTGATCATTAACTCTGGACGATTAAAATTCAGCAAATAATTGTCTAAGTCAAATTTGATCACAGTTTGTAGTTTGTCATGGTCCGTGGCAAAGATTTTAGCAAAGTTTTCTAATGTGCAAAGACCATATAATTGTTGAAATATTTCGTGTTCTTTTGACAATTCAAAATTACCATACTGATCAGGATACACAGATAGATCTTGTATGATGTTTTTATAGATCATGTTTGCATGAATTTCAGCAACATCATCGTAGTCAAATTTGATTAAAACAAATTTGTTTTCATTTAAGTAATCTCTGCTTCGCACCACAGTCCAATTGGGATAGTCATGTGTGGCCACAGCAGTAACAGAAGGTTGACGAGCATGATGCCAGGAATTAAATCCTGCTCTACATTCCATGGCTCCTTTAAAATTATTGCTTAACAAAGAACACAATAATTGATTTAGAAATCTCCCCTGACTGCCAGGATAAAAACATAGGAAATATGCCGGACTGTGATCACATTGTACTCGAGCATGTATACGATATAATTGATCACGGCCTAATTCAATTTGCCAAATTCCTGGCATTTTGTCTTGAGAAAACGCAGTGACTATTTCTCCTGGTTGATCGGCAGTGCTGAAATATCCAGCCCAACCATAGTCAATGTTATTGTAGTGCAGTTTAGAAAATCTTGATTCGTCGAATATTACTTGCAGCATAGTCTAGTATTTAAACGATAATTACAATTAAATATTAATCTATGAATCAACGATACTTTCCAATTAAACAAGATCCTGCATGTTTACTTAAATGGAGTCAAGTCAGCTTATATCTATGGGAAAATACCAGCAGCAGTTGCCATAGAAACATAGGCATGAAAATACCCGATGACTTTGATTTTAACAACACACCCATTACCTTGGAACATCGTAGAAAAATGTTGTCAGGACAGTGGCCCAGTGACGGACAGGGCTGCGAACATTGTAGAGATCAGGAAGCCTACGGCGGCATCAGTGATAGACTGCAACATTTAGGCAACGAAGACAATCTAAGATATGTACCACAAGAGCTTTACAGCGATCAAACATTGGTAAAGGTAAAGCCTACACAGCTCAGTGTACACTTTAACAATAGATGTAATTTAAAATGTCTATACTGTGGACCTAATCTCAGCAGCAGTTGGGTTAAAGAAAATTTAAAGCATGACGAAAACAAAGACTACGGCATAGATCCTTGGCTATTAGACAACGGCTACAACAACAGGCTAGCTAAATTCTATGCTTGGATGGAAGAAAACTACAGCAGTCTTAAAGCATTTGACATTTTAGGTGGAGAACCATTTATTCAAACAGAATGTTTTGACTGCATAGATTGGATGACAGCGCATCCTAATCCTGAATGTGATGTAGAAATCTACAGTAACATGCAGGTCAAACCAGAATTGTTCAAACGAGGCATGCAAAAAATTCGTAAGTTAGCCGAGACTGTGCGAGAAGTTATAATTGTAGGCAGCGTAGATTGCTACGGTGCTGCCAGTGAATATATTCGACACGGACATGATTGGGCCACATTTGAAGAAAATTGGCTTTACCTACTCAATGAATGTCCTGAAGTAAAGCCAAATATGAATTGGACAGTAAGTACGCTGAGTATTCCCTATACAGCAGATTTAGTTAGAAAAGTAATTGAGTGGAAAAAAGTTCGCTATGTCAGTGTAAACTATAACAAATGTGTAGACCCACACATATTTGATCCGCATATTATGCCACCGGGAACTTATAAAAAGTATTTTGACGAATTGCTGGAGCTCAATGAAAAAATGTACAAGGAAGGTAACGAAGGTTACAAACAATATGTGCGTGGAATATTTAATGAAATAGATGCTAGTCCTGCACAACCTGATAAAATACAGCAGTTAAAAAATCGGTTAACTGTATTGGATAATCGCCGTGGCACTGATTGGCGTGCTACATTTCCTTGGCTAGCTGATATCTAAATTGTACATGCAGTTTTTGATCATTGCGCTGCGATTTTGATCATTGAAATTAAAAAAATCAACAGCACTGTCACTGACAGTGACACCAAAGAATTTGCTGATTTGATTCAAGGCTAAATAGCCCTGCGAAGATCTAGTAAACAAATCTCTATAATCAACGACCAGAATTCTGGACAATAAATCAGCATCTAATTCGCAGTCAACGAATCGTTGATTTACAGTCCAATTTGGCCGATCAAAACTAGATTTAATTACCTGTTGAGCATGATCAAAATTTGTAGTTATGCTTTGAACAAATTCATTGAATTCACAGACGCCATAATGATCTTGAAAAATTCTATAGAGTTCATTGAGTCTGTTATTTGTGCCAGGTGTGAAATTACCCAACATTAATTCTCTTATAAAATTTTTATAAACAATATTACTGTGAATTTCTAATTTGCTGCTTTGATCTATTTTAATTATTATAATTTTTGCCGCGCTTAAATCTCTGCGCTGACTCAGTATTGACCAGTCTGGATACAAGTGAGTCATTATTGAATTAACGGTGATAATTTTACCATTGCGGTAATGCAGATATTTGCCAGCAGGAAATTGCACTAAATTATAAAATTTAATAGGATCATTGTTAAAGTAATCGTCCTTAAAGTAATTATTTCTGTGGTCATTGACATGCCAGCAGTTAAATTCTCCAAGGGAATTCCTATAGGTATCAAAGTTATTTTCTAACAATGCTTTTATAGCCAGATTTAGAAATCTACCCTGGCTACCAGCAAAGAATGACAAGAAATAATTGTTCTCTTCTCGAATCATTGTTAAACAAACTTAGGACCCAAGACCCATACCACCGCAGTAATTCTATGCCCTGAAGTTACAGGCGCAACTCTGTGGGGAGTCCAACTGGGAAATGCTATGAGGTCACCACGGTCAAGTTTAAATTTGTGAACACTAGTTCCCCCCGAGGGAGCAATTTCTAACTCGCCTCCTTCATAGTCCGAGGGTGAACTTAGACCAACAACTACGCTGAGTTTTCTCATATGGTCTTCTTTTTTCTTTAGTACATCATTGTGAAATTTATAATGGCCCCCCACGGGATATCTAGTATACTGAATACTGTCCATGGCGTTGAGAGCAAAGCCATAGTGCCAAAAATTCACACTGTCAATTCTGCTGATCAATAGTTCGTAGAGCAGCTTGGTTTCGTCATTGTATTTGATCCAACTCAGTGTGCTGGTTCTAATCTGAGGATGTACTGCGCTGCTGTCAAAGCCATTGCCAGTCTTGGCTTCCATAGTGGCCAGTGATTCTCCTATTCGTATAAATTCGTCGACAATTGTGTCGCTGATGGCCTTGGGCCAATGAAAATAGGGAGAATTTTGATAATTTTCGTTAAAGGATCGTCCTAGTACTCTTCCAAACTGATGCATAGTTTACTATTTACTTGTTGGCATCGGGAAGAAATTTGCCAATATTCAATATTGGTATTCCCCACTAAAATTTGATAAATAATTTAACCAGGAGAACTGTATATGAGTTGGTTCAGACACAAGCCGCCTAAATATCCTCCTAAACCGGATCCAAAGGAACCTAAACAAAAGGAACAAAATGCCAAAGAATCCCTTTAAAAAAAGCACTTGGAAAAAGATCGGCAACGATATCAACAAAGCAGTTGTTCAACCTGTACAACAAGCCGTAACTCCAGTAGTTAATACTGTTGTAAAAGAAACAACTAAAGCAGTCAATGTAGCAGGTAAGACCATTGTTGATACAAGTGGTAAACTAACTAAAGACGCAGAAAACCTAGCCAAAGACACAGTTAATACTATTCAAAAGACTGTGGTCAGTGATGCAGTAAAAGCCTATACTGAAACTACTCGAGCTGCTATGGCTACAGCAAAGGTAGCAGATGCTGCAATGGCAGATGTTGAAGCTGGTGCTAAACTAACAGGACAAATCCTGGAGCAAGGTGTTTACGAATTACAAGAAGCAGGCGAATTAATTGCAGATTGGGTTAACGAAAACTATTGCCAAATTGGAGTTAGTATTGCGCTAGGCACAGTATTTGCTGCCTTGCTATATCGCCCAGAGCCCAGCAGTCAAGCAACAACTACCGCTGCTACTGCTCCGCTGAGTGCTACTGCTATTCTTTATCTAAGTGCTAAAGAAACAGTTGGTGCCGCAGCATTGGGCACAGCCTGTGATTTAACTGCCAAGGCGTTCGTTGAATTGATTTGGATGTCCAAGGACATACAAAAAGCCATT
>Ga0129333_10004928_pt1 | contig 12509 bp, 10 predicted proteins | sample CPB6_08_DNA_FD_94474 | JGI IMG/M metagenome (GOLD analysis project Ga0129333, IMG submission 94474) | Freshwater to marine salinity gradient microbial communities from Chesapeake Bay, USA - CPBay_Sum_0.6_0.8_DNA | ecosystem: Environmental > Aquatic > Marine > Coastal | place: USA: Chesapeake... | reverse complement strand
TGGCGGAGACGGTGTCATCCAGAACATGATCCCAAGAGATCCAGATTACTCTCTATAATACAGTAAAATCAATAACTTATTGTGGATTCCTTCTGACGAAGTCTTGAAAAGTCCAATCAAATCTTCCAAACTTGTGTAGGTTGGTTTGTAGGTTTAACAATGATGTTCGTCGGGGGTCATTCCAGTGCCATCGTTAACCGCCCTCAAAGTGGCGAAGGCCGCTCACCCCGGAAAGCACAAAGGCCCAGCCCTTCTATCGGACGGGCATGGCTTGAATCTTCAGATTATGCCCGGCGGAACCAAGTCTTGGGTGCTAAGATACAGGTTCGCAGGCAAATCTCGAATGATGGGCCTTGGGCCTTATGGAGATGGTAAAGATGCTGTCACCCTCGCCAAAGCGAGAGAACTGGCTGCGGAAGCCCGCGCACTTGTGAAGAGAGGCGTCGATCCTATTCAAAGGCGTAATTCCGCCGCTCAGTCTGTTAGAGATGAGGCACTACGCGAAGCCTCCCGGTCCAAAACATTCGAAGATGCCGCTTATGAGTATTTGGAAGCCCACGAGGTATCGTGGCGTAATGCAAAGCACCGTGCACAATGGCGCTCGACACTCGAAACTTATGCATTCCCAATCATAGGGCAAATCCCTGTGGCTGAGATCAATGCTGAGGCTGTGGAAGCGGTTCTTAAGCCGATATGGCAAACGATACACGAAACAGCCTCGCGTCTACGGGGCCGCATTGAGGTCATTCTAGATTATGCAAGGGTAAAAGGGTGGAGATCCACGGACAATCCGGCCCGCTGGAAGGAAAGCCTAAAATATCGATTGCCAAGCCTATCGCGCGTAAAAAGAACTCAGCATCGCCCGGCTCTACCTTGGGCAAAAGTTCCCAGCTTTATACAAGAGCTTGAAACAAAGAGAGGCATAGCTGCCAAGGCCCTGCTCTTCTGCATTCTGACTGCCACTCGGCCCGGAGAAACACGTGGCGCCACATGGTCTGAGTTCGACTTAGAAAAGCGCGTTTGGACAATCCCCGCAGTACGTATGAAAGCCCTCCGAGAACACCGCGTGCCGTTATCAGAAGCCGCAATTAAAATCATCGAACAGATGGCGCCCTACGCAGTTACTAAAGATAGTCTCGTCTTCCCGAGTTCAAAAGCGAGGGCGCCGCTAAGCGATATGACCTTATCAAAGATCATAAGGAATATGAATGAGGCTGCTGGCGCTGAGCCATTGCCTTGGATCGCTAACGACGGCAGGCCCGTTGTTGTCCACGGCTTCCGCTCAACATTTAGGGATTGGTGCGAAGAAGCAACGTCAACGCCGCGAGCTGTCAGTGAATCTGCCCTCGCCCATACATTAGAGAGCAAAGTTGAGGCCGCATATAATCGAACTGACCATTTCGAGAAGCGGCGTGTTCTGATGGAGGAATGGGGGAAGTATTGCACGCGCAATCTAAGCTAACGAGTTACGCGCCGGTAAAGCGATACCAAGCGGGACTCCTCGGGGATTTCTCGTGGGCTTTGAGATCAGGTCGAAGACCCCGTACCCCCTATTGAAGGGCGTCGCTTATAGGTTCGCCCCTTTAGTCCTGATTTTCCACGGACCATGAGCAAGTGTGAAATATACGGGGACCGCTACTATTGCGTGAGGGGCGAAAGGTACCGGGATGGGTGTGGTTTAATTAAAAATACCGGCGATAATCCAAAGCCTTGCAGCAAGTGCAAAGAGCCGAGGATGAGGTAAATAGGTGGAGGGCTTTTGACAGATGATACCTGTGGTAATCATTATCAATTAGGGTGGGAAGCTTAAATCATACCAGTAAAATTCTTGCGAAGAGCCCCGTGAAGTCGAACTCTACTTTCACGCCCTACGCAGAAAATAAAAAATTATACGCATGGTGCAAATTTATAATAATCTAAAGCTAGTTGTCCAATTTCTACACGGTTGACTCGCAGCTATCAGATTTAAACCCGCCTAAATCTTGCCCGAGAACCCGCGGTAGGCAACCGTTTGGAGATTGCTTCAGTGGAGTGTTTTTAGGTCGAATTTGTATTGCTAAAAATTTGACTCGAACCTCCGCGATAAACTTTTCAATTGCGAAATCTTCTACACAGTGAATGGAGCTAAGATAGTATTTGAAAAAAGGCCACGTAACTACAACACCATCAGGACGCACTCAACGCGACGATATCAACCGCCAGCACCTGAGTTCCTGCAGTAGCCGGCTCCACAACTCAAACGAGCGAAAGCGGCCTACTAACGGCTGGCGCATAACGGAATACCAAGCTAACATAACCACAAAATCAATCTATGAAGAACAAATACTATACTGCCATAATTTTGTATAGTGAAGCTCGTGTTATCACCCTAAATTATCAAAAAATTAACACCCTTCAATGCGAAAATTCAATATTCCAAATCACAACTAATCAATTGATCAAAACCATTTTGTGGTATTTGGAATTCATCTTCATAGAATTTGATATCTGTTTGTATATTTAATTTTGTTCTTCCTATCAGAGATTTAGTATTTTTTTGATTTAATTGATTTTTTTCAAAATTTACCACTGTATCGTATTTAATTATCTTATTTTCAAATTCAATTGCGATCGCATCGGTCCCATATTTTTTTAGATTAAAATTCTTTTTCAATGAATATATTTTCATAATATTTTCCCACTTCGAGAGTTCCTTTTCATTTAATTTTCCTTCAATACGTCCTAAAGAGAATATATTTTTATCGAGCTTTATCAGCGGAAGTTTTTGGACTTTCTGTTCGTTAATTAAAAATGCCGAGATATTGCCGTGGATTTTTCTTTCAAATCGAAAATTATAGTCACGACATATTATATTGAAGCCATCAATTTTTCCATTTTTTAATTCGATCCATTTATCAACGATAGGCGTCGAGGCATAAAGAGGATTTGCAACAACGATTAAGATAAATGCTAACATTAACTTTTTGATGAAACTTGACATAACTATCCTCCCTTAAAACTCTTATTATTTTATCTAATAGGAAGGTCAATAAAATTGTAGCACATTAATGCCATAATTTCGCCACATTAGAATTTTGCATTCTAATCATAGATTCGCCGAAATAAATCTACACGTTTTATTATCAAAATAACCTTCAATCGAGCGAAAGCGACGAACTTGATTGTAATACGTATCAATAAAATCAATTTTAATTTTATTCCGACCATGAATATCAACAGGATGAATAATATTATTTTTAAACATAAAGGATTTTGGGAAACGCATTTGTCTTTTCATGCCTCGAATAAATGAATCTTGGCTGCCATCAAATCTATTTAAACAATGAATGGCAAAATTTTTAGAAAGCATACCAACATCAGAAATTTCATTATTATAATTAGTTGGCTTGATCATTGAAATAAGTTCTGCATCAGATTTATATACAAAAAAATAAATATAAATTCCAGCCAAAGCCAATGGCAAAGTCTGTAACATAAATATTAATGCAATACTCTTTACGTCACCCCGCTTCATTGAATTGCTATTTAACGTTTTCATGAGAATCCAATCTGAAATATTTTTAAATTATTTACACGCAAATGTTACAGCATAATACATCTTCTCCGTATATCCAAAAACCACCTACTTTGATAAGTAATAGAAGATACAAGTCTGCCGTAAACCAATTTAAAATTCAATATAACTTATTTAATTTCAAACTCCTATGTCGTAATGAAAATTTGAGGAATCATAATTGTTCAATATTTCAAAATCATAGCATCATAAAATTGACATAATATTATCATAGGCGTGAATAGTGGAATTGAATCTAATCCTCAAAAATCATTCAGCTTCAACGCTATCATGTTCGCAAATTTTACAGATGACTTCGATAAACTATCGTAAATCGTGTCTTGGTTTCATAAAAAAAACAGAAATGTTCGGAGTGGTGATTTTATGTCTTCGCAGTCTCGCCTAATGAGTTTTATTCACAACGAGGCTGCAGCAGGGTTTGTGCTCGTTGTTGCCGCTGTGTTGGCAATTATTGTTTTTAATATCGACCCGCTTCGCCCACACTATATTCAAGTATTTTCCACACAGGTTAATATTGGTTATGGTGACTTAAGTTTGTCAAAGCCATTCTTGCTGTGGATAAATGATGGTCTTATGGCAATCTTTTTCTTGCTCATTGGTCTTGAGCTTAAACGAGAAGTACTCGAGGGACATCTGTCCTCCTCAGAACAAATTATACTCCCTGCTTTTTCCGCGATCGGCGGTATGGTCGCTCCTGCTTTAATTTACCTTTGGATTAATGGTTCGAATGTTGAATTGATTCAGGGATGGGCTATTCCTGCTGCGACAGATATTGCTTTTGCTCTTGGTGCTCTCTCTATAGTCGGACGTTCTGTACCGATTAGCCTTAAGATTTTTCTGCTAGCACTCGCTACACTCGATGATCTTGGCGCAATCATAGTCATTGCTCTTTTTTATACGCCCCAGATTTCATGGGAAGCATTAGCCTACACGGGGGTTGCCGTTTCCTGCTTAATTTTATTGAATCGTATACGTGCCGATCGCACTTGGTACTATCTCGTTACAGGTGCGGCGCTTTGGTTTTGGCTCTTGAAATCAGGTGTCCATGCAACTCTTGCAGGTGTGATACTTGGTCTTTCAATACCATTAAGAGATCGCAATGGTCGACTGCTTCTCTATGCGTTAGAGCAGCGTCTACATACCGTTGTTAAGTTTTTAATTCTTCCCATATTTGCGTTTGCGAATACAGGTATCCCAATAGCTAGTCTTTCGCCCGTAAATGCTGTTGAAGCTTTACCGCTCGGTATCGCAGCGGGTCTTACAATTGGTAAGCCTGCAGGTATATTGTTCATGTGTTGGGTAGCAGTACGATTAGGTTTTTCTGGTTTACCCCAAGGTTGCAATTGGATTCATATCTTGGGTGTTGGATTTATCGCAGGTATAGGGTTCACTATGAGCCTCTTCATCGGTTCACTTGCGTTTCCGAGCGAAACTCTTGCACCGTCGGTTCGAGTTGGCGTGATATATGGTTCTCTTTTATCAAGTGCCATTGGTTTGTTGGTTCTCAAAACTGCTAGGAAACAAGATGAGAGGTAAAATTTAGCAAATTAAAAACTAAGTTCGTTCTCTATTGCGGTAAACATCTGTAATATCCAATACTCGCTGCTGTCTCCTAATACGCGCGGCATCAATTAACATTCGACCAGCCCATCGATATACATTTTGATCTTTTACTTGCTGGCGCATCAAACGCATTCGCTCGTTCTGTTCCTCGATAGACATTTGTAAACCTGAATGGAGCGAATCGGCCATTGAAGAGGCATCGTAAGGATTTACGATTAAAGCTTCGGTTAACTCACGGGAAGCACCAGCAAATGTTGATAGAATTAGCACTCCCTTTTCATCGTCCCTTGCAGCAACAAACTCCTTAGCAACAAGGTTCATTCCATCGTGTAAGCTGCTGACAATACAAATATCTGCTGCACGAAACAACTCAAAGACTTCTACTGGCTCATGATGACGAATGATAAGATGAATTGGCTTATAGTCGCCTTCTTGATGTCTTAAATTAATTTCATCTGCCAATTGTATCGCCTCATCTTGTAGGCGATTATAGCTTGCTAGATTGCTACGCGTAGGAGCTGCGACTTGAATGAAGCAAAATTTGCCCTTCCATTCCGGATGATGCGAAAGTAAAATGTCAATAGATTTCATTCGATCAAGAATTCCCTTAGTATAATCAAATCTTTCAACTCCAACAGCAATGCGCATATTTTCGGTAAGACCAAAGCGCTCTCGAACCACTTTATAGCAGGTAGCTACTGGCGCTTGGTCTTTCATTGCTGTTGGAGGCCACTCGATTGAAATCGGGTATGGTCGAATGCGCGTTTCTAAACCGCCTAATGTCACCGACGAGTTTTCCCGATCAATTCGACTCTCAATAAAGCGATCAACTGTTTCAAAAAAATTGTTACAATGAAACTGCGTGTGAAACCCAATAACGCTGCTACCCAGTATTCCGTCAAGAAGCTCCTCCTTCCAAGGGCAAATGCTAAAAATCTCAGAATTAGGCCAAGGGATGTGCCAGAACGTAATGACTGTTGCTTTCGGAAGAAGTTCACGGATCATTCGTGGAGCAAGGGCGAAATGATAATCTTGAACCAAAACTATTGGATTAGGATTTACAGCCTCCCTTTTTACTGCGTTTGCAAAGCGTTGGTTAATTAATCGATACATTTCCCAGTCTTCCTTACGAAAAGTTGGGCGGACGTAAGCTGCATGACATAACGGCCAAAGTCCCTCGTTAGCAAAGCCGTAGTAATAGCCATTCTGCTCCTCGTCGCTTATCCAAACGCGTCTTAAAAGGTAGGCTGGATCGTCTGGCGGCACTCCAATCTTATCATGATCATTGACCACCTCTCTATCTGCACTTCCGCTACCATGTGCGATCCACGTTCCACCACACGCACGCATAACGGGCTCAAGAGCCGAAACAAGCCCACTTGCAGGTGTTTGGAGCTTAACTTTGTCGCCGTCATAATTATGAATATATGGCTCACGATTTGAAACAACAATGATTTCTGCATCAGGCAAAATCGCTAAAAGCAAATCGTGTAGTGATTGTGCTGACCATTTAACCTCGAGCGAATCAGCCTTGCCTCGCGCAGCTTCAATCTCCTTGAAAAGTAAATCAATTTGGTGCTGTATCTCCGTATTTTCTTGACCATAATTATCAACACGTTTTCCTTGCCTTGTATTCTCGAGTACTAAGCGAAGTGTTTCATTGCGCCTTTTAAACAAATAAATGACGGATGCGGCTCCGAAAATAAAAATAAGCACCCCAAATCCTAAGAGTGTAGCAATTATATAAACCTGTATCTCCCAAGAACGTTGCTCGATGTAGGATAAGTCATTCAATATTATAAGATAGGCTACCCCTTCTGGAGCAGATACTGGATAAGTACCGACAATGACTGTTTTTCCTTTATAGAGAATATGAGAGAAACTTTCGACGTCCGTACGAGCTGTATTTTTACAGGAAAAATTAGAAGGCATCAGATCAGTTGCGGTACTCACTATGCCAGCTTCATCACACAAACCAACAGCTAATACGCGCTCATTTTCTGCTACGCCCGCCAAAATATCTTTGAGTCGCTTCTGATCTTTATCGGCGAGGGCGCGGCGTATTGATCCCTGAACTGAGCCATGAATTAAACGTGAGCGTGAGATAACATCTGCATTTGCCCATTGTTCAAGTAATGTCTTTGATGGTGGAACAGCCAACATAATCGTGGCGAATAGCATTATTAAGCCTAATAAGCCCAGAGCAAAATAACCAAATTTTTGGGGTAAATTTAACAAAAATTTCAACGGATATCACTCCATGGCCTACTCAATTGAAGGGCGCAGTTGATAAGTCCTGATAAAGAATAAGTTTGCGGATAATTGCCCCAAAGTTCACCGGTCATTGGATCAATGTCCTCAGATAAAAGACCCGCCATGCTCCGGCGCGATAGCATTTCTTCAAAGAGACTTCGCGCTTCGACGGTACGACCCACTTTATGAAGAGCTTCGATTAACCAAAAAGTACAAAAATTGAAGGCGGTCTTTGGCATTCCGAAATCGTCTTCAGTAGCATAGCGTAACATGAATGAATTCCGTCGCAATTTGTCTTCAATCGCTTTTAAAGTCCCCTGAAAGCGCGGATCTTCGGAATCAAAAAACTGTAGATCAAGAAGTTGGATGAGACTCGCATCCAAATGATTACCATCAATTGTTGCTGACATACTATTATCATCCGGCCGCCATGCACCCTTTTCGATATAGTGTCGAATATGTTGAGCGCGTTCATGCCAAAAATCAGCGCGTTGACTTAGTCCGAGGTTTTTCGCCGTATGGGAAAGACGATCACACGCAGCCCAACACATTGCGGTCGAATATGTATGAACGAATCTTTTGGTACGAAATTCCCATAAACCGGAATCTTTTTTATCAAAACTTAAATATGCTTGCTCGCCTACTCTTTCTAAAGCATCGAAATCGGACAAATCAGAAATACGGAATAAACGTTGATCAATGAAGGCTTGAACATTAGATAAAATGATCTGACCGTAAACATCATTTTGTATTTGTTTATATGCTTGATTACCAACTCTGACGGGACGAAGTCCACGATATCCATTAAGTCCGACTTCAGTGCGTTCACAAAGATTTGGCTCCCCGAGAACTGTGTAAACCGGTTGAATATGTCCTTCGCCAGAAAATTCAACAATATTCCTAAGAAAGCCAAGAAATCCTTCAAGTACATCTAGAGCGCCTATACGGTTGAGTGCTTGTACTGTATAATAAGCGTCCCGAATCCAACAATATCGATAATCCCAATTGCGTTCAGAGTCTCCATGCTCAGGGATTGATGTTGTTATAGCCGCTACAATCGCACCGGTTTCTTCATGTTGGCAAAGCTTAAGCGAAATGGCAGCCCGTATAACTTCATCTTGCCAATCTGGGGGAATCGCCAGCCCACGGGTCCACATTTTCCATTCAGTTTCTGTCTCTTGTAACATTCGCTCAAGAGCACCGTTTATTTCCTCGTCAAAGGTCTCATCGGGACCAAAGAAAAAATGCAAAGGTTTTTCTAGACGAAAATATAATTGATCTCCTATCAATGAGACGGGCGCATCAGTAGTCAGTCGATAGCTTTCGCGATCAAGGACGTAACGAATATGATTAGATCCGAATGTATGCGCTGCTTCGGCAGCGCCATAAGCATAAGTTGGTCGAAGTTTCATTTGAATGCGCGGAGCGCCTTTAAGAGGTCGTAATATACGAGCAAATGCGGTTGGGCGGTATATTCGGCCTAACCTCTGTCGACGCGGGCAGAAATCAATGACTTCCATTATATTGCCTGCTGCATCTTCAAATGTACTCACAAGTATTGGAGTATTTTTACGATAGACCTGTCGAATGCTCTTGCAGCCATCAATTTCAATTATCCAGCTACCCTTTCCGATATCATGATCAGATGTTGGTTCACTGAGAAGTGATGAAAAAATAGGTTCTCCATCAACACGCGGAACACAGCCCCAAACTATTGCGGCCCTTCTATCAATCAAAGCGCTAACCTGACAATTTCCGATGAGCCAAAGGTCAAGATTGGGAGTCATAAATTATCACTCATACTGGCTCTCCTAAGCCAGGTTCGCAAAGATTTAACATCTGGAAGCGAATATAAGGCTCTTGTTTGACGCTCTGGTCCAACAAGGATACCCGCTCCACCAAATTCTGCCGCTGCTTCAAAGCCGGCTTCATCGGTCAAATCATCACCGATGAATAGCGGAATTCCATTCTTCATAGTTTCGATCATCATGGAAGCCCTAACCGCATCTCCTTTATTGGAGGTATGATATTTTAGCTCGACAACTTGCTTTCCAGGTTGAATAGCCAGTTCATCATTTACAGCAATATGACGCGCCAACTCCAAACAGGATTTTTCTGCAAATGGTGCAAGTCGATAATGTATTGCGATCCCAAATGGTTTTGTTTCAATCCATACGCCAGGATGATCCTTAATTAACCTATTTAATTTCTCGATTATTTGTGGCTTAGGAACAATGCCATTCGATTTTGAAAATGCCATATTAGGATAAATAAATTCCGCTCCATGACTGCCTGATATGAATACCTGCGTGTGTTTCAAAAAATGTTTTATCTCACTCGCGGGACGGCCGCTCACTATGACAACCCTACCGCTCAATTGCATGAGAAGCTCATTTATCAAGTGAACTATATCTTTGCTAACCGAAACGTTTTCCGGACGTTCCGCAATTTCAATCAATGTCCCGTCAAAATCAAGAAAAAGGCTTGCCTGTTTAAGTAATTCGTAAGGTGGTGACGGCAGCTTTTCCGTGTTTACTATTTTCATTCAATTCTTATCCAATAAATGAGCAGCAACTGAAATCGGATTAAGTCTTCAAGGTAATTATGGCCTAGTCGAGGCAAGTCGAATTTCCACCGTTGTAGAAAGTTCAAAGGACCACCGACCACGGAACTAGGCCAGCGATGCCCTCCCTTTTTTGCCAACTGCCAACTACGGTCCACCGCGCGTCAGTAAAGCCATTACAAGATGTTAAAAAGTACAGAATCGTTCTATATTATGAACAATGCTAGCCGCCCTTGGGGGGCTCTTCAAAAATAGATATTGCGGATGACCCCATGAATGGCGAAAACACAAAGACAAGTTCTGCCAATTGCGATGGACAGCACATTCTTGGTCTCGGCACGAGATTTGGCCCTAATTGGCCGGGGCGAAGATGCCTAGCCAAGACCCGTCAGGGAGGTAATTGTCAGAAGCCCGCTCTAAAGGGGAGGAACCGCTGTCAGCTCCACGGTGGGCGCTCAACAGGGCCAAGGACCGAGGATGGTCGAGCTCGGATCTCTGCCCTTCATTACAAGCACGGTAGGCGAACTAAAGAGCGGATCGCTGCGGATCGCGAACGCGCCAAAGCTAATCGCGAGATCTGGGCTGCGTTACGCGAAAGGGTCGCTTTGATGATAGCGGACGGAACCCTTCCGCCAGACTATAAGATATAAAACGCCGACGAACAATTTCCTGACATTCCTGATTGCGCGCACGGATATGAATATAAATAAAGAAACCTTACTATCTTTCGCACACGCAATCAGGAATGTCAGGATTTCACCCCCGCTCGGCCTAAAGAGCGCAAATGATAGTGACAAATCTCCCTACGACGACGCTCCTTTTCCGCTCGGTCCTTGTAAATTTCATGAACGCGCGGATTAACAATCCAACTCCTAGGATTTGGGTGTGAGGCTTCTTGGGCAAGCCACCCATAATTACAGAGGTTTTCGGCAACAGGCGCTACAATTTCAATAGCGGTCCGATTATTGGAATCGGACCGAAACTCGCGCACATTTGCCGTCAAATCGCTAGGCACCAACCGTTCAAGCTTCCTTGATATGATGTAATTTGCCGCCGCCTGCTCACGCCGGAACAAAATGGTGCTTTCGGCACTGAAGAACTGCATGGCGTGAGGCACGACATAGCCAAAGAAAATTGTCCGCGCCGCAACGACTGTATGATGGGGGATGGTGTTTGATGAACTACGCAAAGCATGAAGCGGGATCAATATCCTACTAAAATGCGAAAGGGCTTTCATCGCCCACCCGGCAAAATCAAAGCCGGATGACCCGCTACCGTCAGCAAGCATAAGGCCAGCCTCCTCAATCTCCGCGATGATCGCCTTTGACTCCTTGGATAAAATTAGATCAGCAGGACCGCGAGCCGCGATAGTCCGAATAGTCTTTTCAAAAAACTCATCGGTTTTGCGTGTATCGACATCTTGGCTCAACCGCCCGGGTTCAAGATTTACATAAATAAATCGCTGGAGAAGTCCATCATTAACGCCACGATGTTTTGCGATGACGTCGGGTTGAATGCCGCCAATGACACCGAATGAAAAATTTGCGACAGCTGTCATGCCGCTCGAAACCCGAAGTATATTCGCCGGCCCACCATCATATCCCGTCAAATAATATGCTTTATCGCTGCTACGATTTTTATATCGATCCATCGAATTAAACATTGTTTCAAGTTCATCGACATGGATCGTCGTTCCTCTTTCTTGCTTAGACAAGTGCTGCGCCATTGCCTCAATCGTTGAATCTTGAAGCATATAAAGCCGGCATGTAGGTGGCTCTTCGACCTTCTTTTCTTGCGTTGATTTGGCCTTAAACCGATCCATTTCCTTTTTATATTTGATGTTTTCTTCGTTTTGAATTTTTTGAAGAGGTGCTCTCGTTTTTGCCAGAATGGGTGATTTTTTAGTTGCAGGAAGGCCAACTAAGGCAAACCAAAAATTCTTACCGCCCGAAAAATTACTGTTTTCCCGAAACATCACCCGCGTTCTTGCATCCACTGCTGCAGATGTATTTGCGAGCATTGCAATCGCCACTGCCCCCGTATCGACGCCGAGGCTAGCCGCCACGTTTGTTACATATGCCCTCTCATTTTCATTTAGGGCTTCCATCGGGAAAGGAACCGTTGAGGCAGAAGAAAAAATATCGATTGGGTCTTTAAAATTATCATTGGATGAGCTGGCCCCAGATTTGGCCTCATCGCCTTGGTAACCGACATCCGAGAGACCATGCTCTTTCAATAAAGTCTTAAGTCGCTCCTTAAATTGGGCTCCGGCTCCCCACCGCATAGCAATTTCTACATCGATTGCATCATGGCCTTTTCGGCCAAACAATTGCTTTTCTGCGCTCAGAATATCATTCGCATGAAAACAATGGAGCCTTTCAACCCCGTCGTCACATCGATTGATGATAATGCCCGCCGTCTCAGGGTCGCCGTCGTTAGGATAAAATCTTCCTGACCTTTGATCATGGTGATAGCCATATTTTAAAAGAAGGTCGCTCAACGTCCCAAGCTTATTTCGCAATGCATCGAAGACTGAATTGGGCTCATCTCCTGAGT
>Ga0129333_10004927_pt1 | contig 12510 bp, 12 predicted proteins | sample CPB6_08_DNA_FD_94474 | JGI IMG/M metagenome (GOLD analysis project Ga0129333, IMG submission 94474) | Freshwater to marine salinity gradient microbial communities from Chesapeake Bay, USA - CPBay_Sum_0.6_0.8_DNA | ecosystem: Environmental > Aquatic > Marine > Coastal | place: USA: Chesapeake... | reverse complement strand
TGATCAGTCGATGAATTAATGAACTGTTCTCTCATAATGAGAACTGCGAAAATAGGAGATTTTGGGTATTCTCACAAGAAAAAGTTTTGAAGTGAGGTTTCAGACACTCAAGTCAAGCGCGGCAAAAATTCCGCGAGCAATGCAATCAGGAGCATATTTTAGGCGTTCATGGCATTCATCGTTGATTATTGCCATTATCGACTCTGCATCTCCTCCAAATATGAGTATTGCATGTTTTGGGAATGCTTGCAGGCATTGATGAATTGCCCCTGAAATGGCTGATGAAATTCCTGCATGCATTGCTTCATTCGTGGAAGCTCCAATGATGGATAGTGTTGATTGCGGAGCAAGTTGTGGCAGTCCCGCGGTTTGCATACCGAGTGTTTTATACATGGTGGTAAACCCCGGTAGGATTGCTCCGCCCAAGCATGTGCCATGTTCATCCAAAACATTATAGGTAATCGCAGTTCCGCAATCTATGGTAATGAGTGGCGGATTGACAATGTGCATTGCACCGAATAAACCATGCATGCGATCTTCACCCATTCCGCTTACTAGAGAGAAGTTGATATTGCTGGAACATTGCAAAAGAGATTTAGTGCGAATGCTTGTGCAATGTTGTTCATCAAGAAGTGCGGTGAATTGTTGGTCCATCGAGGGGTTCACTGATGAGATTCCGATGATGCAATCTTCACCTTGAGTATATTCCTTCATGATGCGAAGAATTTCCTCATCCCAATCATGCGATGAATATGCAAAAGCCCCCAAAAATTGAGGGCCTTGCGCATAGCATTTCACGCGCGAATTTCCGAAATCAAGTGCAAATCGTATCATGCAATTTTTGGCGGTGGTTCCATGACGGAGCCGCATTGTTTGCAAGTGCGATGCTCAATGGAGCCATAGAATCGTTCGAAAATCGGAGGCAATTGTTTCACGATATCATTGACGGGAATAAATTCTTCATAGAGTTTTGATGTGCATGATTCACAGAACCACATAAAGCCATCGAGTTCATTGTCGAGTCTTTTGCGCTCCATCACAAGTCCTACAGTATTTGGACCTCTTTGAGGAGAATGAGGAGTGCGTGGCGGAAGTAAAAAGATGTCACCTTCTTTAATGTGGATGTCTCTTTGTTTTCCTTCATCGATGATTTTGACCGTGATTTCACCTTCTAATTGATAGAAGAATTCTTCTCCTTCATTATAGTGATAATCTTTGCGAGAGTTTGGACCTCCAACAACCATCACGATGAATTCTGTGTCTTGATATACGGTTGCATTTCCTACAGGAGGTTTCAGCAAATGTCGATGTTCATCGATCCACGTTTTGAAATTAAATGCGCTTTGTATTGCCATGAGACACCTACATATTCATTGAAAATACTCTGACGAAACTACAAAAAATCTTGAGATTGCACTTGACTCAACCTTCAAATCGCTCTATGGAGGAAATTCCTTTGATTTTGCGAAATCTGTCAAAAATGCGATGAAGGTGTTCGGTGTTTTTTACGAAAATCGTCACCAAACCTTTGAAATGCGTTCCTGCTGCATTGATATTGACACTTCGGATATTTGTATTGTTATATCCGACAATTGCATTGGTAATATCATTGAGCAATCCGGGTCTGTCTTCACCTTCAAGAGAAATTGCGGCAAGATACTCACCTTCCTGTACGGATGCCCATTGTAAAGACATAATCCGACCATCTCTTTTCTCGATGAGATCTGCTATGTTTTTGCATGTTTTGCGATGAACACGGATGCCGGTTCCTGTAGATACAAGACCAATGATATGATCACCCGGGACGGGATTACAGCATTTCGCATAATCATATAATATTCCTTTTGAAGTTTCGGGGCTGCCGATGATGAACACACCATTATCGGTATCCCCACGAACAGCTTTATACACTTCATCTGTGGAATATTCACTTTGTTGTTGATCTTGTTCACGGGCGCCGGGTTTAACTTTTTCTTTTATGAGAGCAATTGTCAAATCGAGATTTGCTTCACCGGTTGCAAGTTTGTGATAAAAATCACCACGATGTTCGAAACGCAAAGAAAGGACGATTTTTTCTAGCTGATCTTCATCAATGTGAAGTCCTGCTTTTCTGGATTTTTTCTCCCATAATTCTTTCCCCTCTGCAGTCAATTTTCTCTTTTCTTCATTGAGATATTTCTTAATTCCTTGCTTTGCCTTATGTGTAACTATAAAGCGTTCCCAATCGCGATTTGGTGATTGATTCTTGGAGGTGATGATTTCTACTTGATCTCCATTTTGCAATTTATAATCAAGTGAAACAATTCTACCATTCACTTTTGCACCAATGCAATGCAAACCAATTGCTGAGTGAATATCAAATGCAAAATCTATTGGAGTTGAATTCATCGGAAGCACACGCAATTCACCTTTTGGTGTAAATACTTGTAATTCTTGTTGATACAAATTCAATCGGAAACTCTCAAGCAATTGCTGAACGGCCTCATCGCCACCGCCGGCATTGTCAAACACATCGCGCATCCAATTTGCCCACTCTTCAAGGTCTTTATTGCCGAATGTGATTTTCTTCCCAAGTGATTCAGCTTTATAATTAAAATGAGCGGCAACTCCTTTTTCCGCTATTTCATGCATTGTCCGCGTGCGAATTTGAACTTCCACTCTTTTTCCATCATTGCCAATCACTGTGGTATGGAGAGATTGATAATTATTCTTTTTCGGGACAGAGATATAATCCTTAAAGCGTTCCGGAACCGGAGTGTAGATTTCCGAAACTATACCATACACAAAGAAACATTCATTTTTGTCATCGGTGTCGAGAATGATTCTGATTGCAAACAAATCATACAATTCATCAATGCGCTTTTCTTGCATGCGCATTTTATTATAAATGGAATAAATGTGTTTTGGTCTGCCCGATATCTCGAATTTAATGTGATTTGCTCGTAATCGTTCTTCGATTGGTGAGATAAATCCATTGATGAAATCTTCTCGTTCTTTTCTAGTACTTTTTAAACCCGATTTCACTTCATCATAATGTTTTTTATCGAGATACTTAAATGCCAGGTCTTCCATTTCCCATTTGATTGAACCAAGGCCAAATCGATGTGCAAAAGGGGCATAAATCTCCATCGTTTCTTTGGCGATTCGCTTTTGACTATCAGGATTAAGATGATCCAGTGTCCGCATATTATGCAAGCGATCTGCGAATTTGATAAGGATGACACGAACATCATTGACTAGCGAAAGCAAAAGTTTGCGATAACTTTCAGCTCTTGTGATTTCTTTGCTTTTTGAGATATCTCGAGTTTTCGTTACACCATCAACAATTTCTGCGATGGTATCACCAAAATCTTTACGAAGATCCGAAAGAGAAACTCTTGGTTCATGATCTTCTACCACATCATGCAAAAGGGCAGCAGCCACTGAAATATCATCCAATGTGATTTCCCTGACAACGATAAGAGCAGTAGCCAAAAGATGGGAATAATATGGTCTGCCGTCTGCTCTTGTGTCATTTTTATGAATTTCGACGCAGAATCGAAATGCCTTTGTAATCAGCTCTTCATCAACTTTGGAGAGCATGCGATTACATTCAGACAAAAGCAATTGCAGATCCGCTTCCGGATCTTTGCCTAATTCTTTTTCTTCTATGTTGTTCTGAGTTTTCATGCACTATGGAATGAATTCATAAACTATCAATCTTCAAATAAACCATCATCTCTATATAACATGAGAATGGCATGTTGTGGTACGATCACATAATTCTGATCATTGAAATTGATGGTGATTGCTTGCTTTCGTAAAAACACTGCAAGATCACCTGTTTTTGCCTGTAAAGGAATATAACGAACATGTTCTTGTTCATTCTGTTTCCATGGTTCATCATCTGAATTCGAGGGCATGGGAAATCCCGGGCCAACTTTCAGAACATATCCACTTGCGGCATGTTCTTGTTCTTCAATGCCAGGTGGCAAAAACAATCCCGAGCGAGTTTGCTCATCTTCGGGTCGAGGTCTAATCAATACTCTATCGCCAACGATTCGGATGCGGTCAAATTCATGGATGTCCAGTATCATGTCAAAAATTTATGGATAATGTGATGAATGATTTTATCTCCTCAGATTCAAGTATCAGTGTATCTTCATTGTCTGACATGGCTCGATATAAAAGACATTTGGCAACAGTTTCGGCTTGTATTGGTTTGAATGCCTTCATTGGTCCAATAAAAAGAAATGGAAACAAAGTACTTGCCAACATTCCTATTTTTTCTCCTAATCTGAATTCTCTTCTTTTGCCGAGCAATAAAGAAGGTCTCAGAATCGTAATGCGCGAAAATGAATGAAATCGAATTTCAGCTTCTGCTCTTCCTTTGCATTGCAGATAAAATGTAGAGCCTTCTACAGATGCTTCAATAGAACTCACATAATGGAATCCGGAATATTGTAATTCAGAACATGCATGAGCAAGTTCCCTTATGATTCCAACATCGGTTTTTTCGAATGCCTCTTTGCTTCCCGCTTTTGCAATTGTCGTACCAATGCAACAAATCATTTCCGATCCATCTTGCAATGCCTTTCTTAATGCTGATCGATCATAGAGGTCTTCAATCAAACGAAATTCCACCCCTTTTGGCAATGGAAATTGAGGCTGTTTTCTAGCAAGAATGATCAACTTTGCATTTCTGTGAATTGAAAACAAATTGATGAATTCTTCGCCAATCAATCCGGTTGCGCCTGTTAAAATCAATGTTCTCATGCTTCACTTTCCGAGATAAGTGATTCCATTTTTGACCTAAGCTGTTCAGGTAATTTCATTGCTTTTTTGGTATGCTTATCTACGGAAACGATTGTACATGAACCATCTCCCAAGACCAGTCCGTCTTTTTGTACGGCAAAACGCAAACGAAGTGAAGCGCCGCCTATTGCTTCAGGCCAGCATGAAATCGTGAGAAGATCATCTATATGTGCCGGTGCATGAAAATCACAGGAAAAGTTCACACGCAGCATCCATACCCCAAGTTCTTCAAATTGGGTATTGGTATAGGGGAATCCAACTTTCCTGAACAATTCGGTTTCACCGATCTCAAATAAGCGGACATATTGTCCGAAATACATGATACCCGCTGCATCCAAATCGCTCCAGCGAATTCGTTCTTCGGCTTTAACGGCATATTGGGGAATTTGAACTACTTCTTTCTTGTTCATGTATCAATCCTTATTGAACTAGGCGGAATTTATGCAATTCCGACCTTTTGTGCATTGGCAAATGCATAGTTTTGCAAAGATGTCACTTCATAAACCAGAATATCAAAGCCATGGAAGAGCAATCACATCAGCATCAAGAACCCAAAGATCATGGACAACATATACCCAAACCCAAATGGGCTTGGAAAGCCATCTATGTGTTTTTGGTCATTTTGGGTCTCTCAAGTGGCATCATAGGTTTGGTGTACAGACAATTGCCTAAAAAGAGCGAGGTGCTTGCCAAGCGAAAAATACCCAAGATTCGCAGCGTTTATGCTCTGATCTTATCTCCTATTTCGATTGCAAAGGCGGATTCCATATCTCGAGCCATCAAAAAAGACATCGGCAAGGACTCAATACGGGTGAAAATGGTTGTTGGTGGAACAGCAGTGTATAAACATTGCACTTCTGCCGATGAATTTCGAAGATTGATTGATACAGCCGCGGTAAGAGCGCGGGCAGCGGATATTGAGATTCAGAATTTACTTCATAGCAAAATTGTTGACATCATCACTTCCGATACTTTACCTGCCAGAATGTATGTCATTGGCTCTGCACCGGCAATGCCCGCAGAAGAATTGCGCATGAGAATGCAATCCACCGTAGAATATTTAGACATGCGAAATCGTGAAATGGGGAGGCTTACAATCGTTAATGCCTTGGAACCCAAAAATAGTAATCAAAATCTCGTCTATCTTGATTTTTACAAAAGAGTGGGAATCGAGGTGGAAGAGTAATACAATCCACTGCATACATGGGGAATTGGGGCGGAAAGTTTCGTATCTTTGAGTATTGGAATTGTTGTTTTGCAGCAATATCTATCAAGCTTGAAATGATTTACAAAAAATCAACAGTTTTCTCTCCCAATTGCAGTACTTTACATGAACAAAACCATTTTCTATTTTTTGTGCATTGTTTGCCTTGTTAATGCATTGCCAGGTACTGTCTTTTCTCAAAACTACTGGACTCAAACCGCGCCTTATCCATTTGATGCGGGGGCAGTGGTTCCTTCTTTTATAATAACTGTTACCAAGTCTGGACATTATTTAGCAGGAACCGGTGATGGAGCAGGAATTTATCGTTCCACCAATCAGGGTCAGACATGGGTGCAAAGCAATGGCACATCATGGTATTCGCATTGTGTTTCCTATGCAATTTCTGAACAAGGAACAATCTTCGCCGGAATGAATAGATTGGTTGATGCAAAAGATTCAAGCTGGATTTTGGCATCAACAAATGGTGGAGTTAGTTTTACTAAGAGATCATTTCCCAATATTCGCATCGTGCGTTTATATGCCGGAAAGCAAGGTCGATTATTTGCCACCACCGACAAAGGAATCTATCGTTCCACCGATGATGGAATGTCATGGACAAAAACTTCCAATGGCATACCGAATGCCGTGGTAAATGACATCGTGGATCATTCTTCCGGTATATATGCCGCTGTTGAAGGTGAAGGTATATTCATCTCAGCTGATGGTGGTTTGAATTGGAAGGATGCAGATGCAGGTGTGTATATGCAATTCACGAGAGACCTGGCAATTCTTCCTGATGAGTCCATTGCATGTGCAACGCAGTATGGAGCATTTCGCACAAAAGATGGAAAAGAATGGTCTATATATTTTGGGAATGGTACAGATCAATTGCCAATGCAAACAGTTTTTGGAACAGGAACATCGCTCTATGTTGGCTTGAATGGTTCTGCTGGATATGTTTCCAATGATGATGGAAGAACATGGGCTCAATTGCTCTCTGGATTTAAGAGCACGGTTGTGAATGCATTTGCAATTGATTCAACCGGAAAAATTCTTGCAGCAACGAATACGGGAATATTCAAACAAACACCTGATCAATATGGTTTATTGGCGATGTCAACCTCGCTCATTGAGTTTCCCGAAACAAATCAAGGATCAACTGTCAAAGAAACGGTGATTGTTTCAAATGCCGGCAATGCAGCACTTACAATCAAAAGCATACAAACATCCGGTTATGAATCTTCGGAGTTTAGAGTTGCGACACCGATTGCAAATAAGATTCTTCAACCGAATGACACAATGCATCTTCATGTGATTTTTGAACCAAAAGGATCAGGCAAAAGACAAACCGATTTGCAATTCACAATGGAAAACAATTTCAGTTCATCTGATCATATCATTCTTGAAGGATTGGGAAATGCAGCAAGTTCCGTGAATGATGATTCAAATGAATTTACTCATGTATATGCTCAAGGCAATACCATCATTGCTGAATTGAATGGTGGGAAGATTGTCGGTGCATATTCACTCATGGGTGAATCAATAGAACAATACAAGCGCATTCAAACACATAGTTTTCAATGGAATAATCTCATTCCCGGATTATATTTCATATTGATGGAAAACGCCGGGAATATCACACCATATCCCATCATCATTCATTGATGAAGATATGAATTACGGGGATTTCCCCGGAAAGAACAGTCAGCATGAAATCATTTTGGGAAGTGCCGATCATAGTCGTGGATGTTGAAACAACAGGTCACGATGCCGAGGATCATCGCATCATGGAAATTGCATGTGTGGTGATTCAAGGCGGAGAAATCGTCAAAGAATTTTCTGAACTGATCAATCCACATCAATTCATACCGCCATTTATCGAACAAATGACGGGCATCAGTAATGCAATGGCCGCAAATGGTGCGCGTGCTGAAGACATCATGCCAACCGTTTCTGAGATTCTTGCAATGCCGGGAGCTATTTTTGCGGCACACAATGTTAGCTTCGATTGGAATTTCATTCAACGATCGCTTCGAAGATTGAATTTATCCATTCCTATCATTCCCCAATTGTGTACCTGTAAATTGGCAAGAAGGATTTTACCAAAAGCTCTCAAAAAAAACGTTGGAGCTGTAGCCTCACATTTTGGCATTCACATTAAAGATCGACATCGAGCACTTGGTGATGCAAAGGCAACGGCACAGTTTCTGTTGCAGTTTTTAGAAATGCTTGAAAGCGAATATGACATCGAAACAACCGATGAATTATTACGATTTCAAAATAAGCGCATTGAGCAGTTTCATACTCCTCCGGCGGCAATCAAAAGAGTGGAATCCACACTTGCCACATTACCTGAAGAGCCGGGGATTTATCGCATGTTGGACAAAGATCAGAACATACTCTATATCGGAAAGGCAAAAAATTTACGCGAGCGTGTTCGCACATATTTTCAAGCAGGTGCACAGCATCCGCAGAAAATTGCACGCATGGTCAAGCAAGTGCATGCAATTCACCATGAAGTGACAGGCACCGAACTTGCGGCATTGCTCATGGAATCCAAAGAGATCAAGCGCATAAAGCCACAATTCAATACCGCAAGCAAGAAAATGCGCCGATTTCCTTTTTTGCGATTGAATGTCAATGATGATTTTCCACGATTGGAATGGTCTTCTACAATAAGCAATGATGGAGCAGAATATTTTGGACCATTCAGAAGCGGAACGCTTGCTCGTGAGGTTGTTGAGACAGTGTACAAATCATTTGGTTTGAGACAATGCACGGAAATACTCAAGCCATCAATAGAAAAGCAGCCATGCTTTTATCATCAAATTAAAAGATGTGGTGCACCTTGTGCGATGCTACAATCACAGGAAGAATATTTGCATGAAGTTGCGAGAGCCAGACATTTTCTGAGTGGTTCCAGCGGCGGTTTGCTTGAGCGCATGGAAGAAGAGATGAATCTCGAAGCCGAGGCATTGCGTTTTGAGAATGCGGCGATGTTGCGCAATCGATTGACAGAACTTCGCAGATTATTCGATCGAAGAGCTGAAGTTTCTACATCAGTCACTCATAATAATACAATCATCATTTTGGATGCGAATGCTCGAGAAAAGACTGTCGAAGTATTTTTCATAAGAGCAGGCAAATTAGCACATCAAGAAATCATCGGAAGAAAATCAGATCTCTCCAGATTTCATCTCATGATGGAAGAGTTATATTATGCATCGGATAGTGGTCCGGTGAATGACATAGTCGAGCGGATGGATCCATTGGAAATCGATGAAATTCAAATCATCACCTCATGGATTCACAAACATGCTTCACATGCAACGATACTCTATGTTGAACATCGTTCAGTTGAAGCATTGAAGAATGAGTTTTCAAAGGCAATACGCAATACTCATGCAGAGGTCATTGATATGCCAAATGAATACAGTCAATTGTCTTGTTCCATTGATGTCTGAAAAGAGCAATCATGCAAAGACTGCTTGAATTTCTATACAGATTTAAAGAATACTCCGCCCTGAGCGCCCTTACGATTGTATCATTTATCATGATGAATCTTGGTAATACCACTGATTTGGGAGGATATAGATCCATCGTGGTAGGTGGCATTGGTTGGATGCAAAGTGCTTTTTCATGGATTCCAAATCCAATTGCATTGAAGAATGAAAATGCCGCTTTGCGTGAACTCAATTTGCAATTGAGTGATGAAAGAGCAAAGATTAGACAATCAATCATAGAAAATGCAAAACTTCGGAAAATGCTTGAGTTTAAGAAAGCTTCTACCACTCCGCTCATAACCGCCGACATCGTAGGAAAAACAACAACTGAAGCGCGTAATTATGCAACAATCAATCGTGGCAAAAAGGATGGTGTCGAAGTTGGAATGCCGGTTGTCACAGATGCCGGATTGGTTGGACTTGTTGTTGGTACCAGCGATGGATATTCGGTTATTCGATTGCTGATAAATCGAGAAAGCAGAATTGCCGGAAAAATTCAACGCTCGCGAATAGACGGAATACTCATTTGGGATGGCGAAGATGCATTGACGATGAAGAATATTCCTAAATCGTATGATGTGCAGGTTGGTGACGAGGTGATTACTTCAAGTTATTCCAATAGATATCCTGCAAATATCAAAATCGGCACAGTGATGGAAACAAGAGATGATGGAACTTCTCTTTTTCGAAAAATTCTTGTGAAGCCATCACTGAACTTTCTTACTTTGGAACAAGTGTTCGTGATGAAATTATTGCCCAATCCAGAAAGAATATTGCTTGAAAGAGACAATAATAAATTGGGCAAACCCATGATTCCTCAAATAAAGGCAAGATGAAATGACTGAATTTCAAGAAAGAAGTGTTGCTCAATCATGGTATAATTTGCGCTATGTAATCTATGGCATAACTGCACTTTTGCTAGCTTTGGCTCATGTGATTGCACTCAATTTGATTTCAGTGAGTGGCATCACACCTGATTTGCTTACGATACTTGTGGTGTGGATTGCATTGCGTGAAGGACAATTCACAGGAATCCTGGCAGGTTTCTTATGTGGATTATTATTTGATTTGGTGTCTTATGATGTGATTGGCACCAATGCCCTTGCAAAAACCTTTGCCGGTTTCACCGCAGGGTTTTTCTACAAAGAAAAAAACAATGAATATACTCTTGGCAGTTTATATTTCATTCTTGCAATTCTGGCTTCTTCTTTTGTTCATAATCTGATTTATTTCTTTTTCTATATACGCCCAACGGAAATGACTTTCTGGAATTTTTTCTTCCGTTATGGTATTGCCTCAACCCTCTATACAACTGTCGCGGCATTATTCCCGATGCTTGTGAAATCTCGAAATGTTCAGAATTAGAACACATTCACAAATCAAAACTTAGATTATGAATCAACAAGCTTCCAAGGCAGATCTGTCATCACTCAAAATTGATCGTGATGGAAAAAAGTCTTCATCCAAGAAAACGCTGTATATCATCATTTTGGCAATCATATTGTCAATCATTGGGTATTTGGTGTTTTCAGACTCCTCCGTACAAGTAAAAACACTGACAATCACTGCATCATCTCTTTCCGGACAAGATGCAATCCTGACGGGTCAAGGATATGTTGTGGCTCAGGTTAAAGCTGCCATTTCTTCAAAAGCCACCGGAAGACTTGAAGCATTATATGTGATTGAAGGTGATAAAGTAAAGTCAGGAAATGTGATTGGCAGAATTGAAAGCAATGATGTGCAAGCATTTCTTTCTCAACAAAAAGCGCAAATGGAAGTGATCAAAGCATCACTTGCAAATGCTCAAGCGGAATATGATGATGCAAATGCTGCATATCTTCGACAAAAAGCTTTGATTTCGGGTGGTGCCGGCACTCAAGCTGAATTGGACATTACTCAATTCAGATGGCAAAGAGCTCAAGCACAGATTCGATCTGCTCAAGCGCAAATGAAAGCACAAGAATCTGCGATTCGGGCTGCCCAAGTGCAAGTTGAAAATACAGTCATTCGCGCTCCTTTTGACGGAACAGTACTTACAAAAAATGCAAATGTTGGCGAGGTAATCACTGCATTGGGTGCGGCTGCAGGAGCAAGAGGTGCAGTTGTGACTTTAGCCGATATGTCATCACTTGAAGTAGAAGCGGATGTATCTGAATCCTCTCTTTCCAAGATATCACAAGATCAACCCGTGGAAATTTCTGTCAGTGCAATTGCAGATAAAAAATATGCTGGAATTGTAAGCAAAATTATTCCAACAGCAGACAGAGGAAAAGGAACAGTTAAAGTAAAGATTCGTTTTTCTGATTTGGATGAACGCGTGCTTCCGGAAATGGCTGCAAAAGTAAATTTTTTGCGAATGGAAACTGAGAAGGGTCCGAAAGAAGCACCAAAAATTCTCATACCAAAAAACGCGGTGTTAAATGTTAATGGTAAGGTGATCGCATTCATAATTGGACCTGGCTCAAAGGCAAAAGAGGTGACCATACAAACAGGAAAAACATTTGGCGATTATTATGAAGTTGTATCCGGCTTGTCACCCGGAGCGTCGCTCATCATTTCCGGGTTGGAAAAGATTTCCAATGGAACATCCATAGAACTTGAGAAGGAATAAGCATGTCTGCAATCATTACCATATCGCATCTCACAAAAACATATAAGCGCGACAAGCAAGAAATCACTGTATTGAATGATGTATCCATAGATATTGAACAAGGAGATTTTGTTGCGTTGATGGGACCATCGGGATCAGGAAAGACAACGCTCTTAAATATCATTGCAGGTATTGATAGACCCACGAATGGAGAAGTCAGAATTGCTAATACCAATATTGGTGAGCTGAGTGAAACCGAACTTGCAAAATGGCGCTCGCGACATATTGGATTTATTTTTCAGTTTTACAATCTGATACCGGTACTCACTGCATTTGAAAATGTGGAATTGCCGCTCATGCTAACACCACTCAGCAAATCGGAAAGAAGAAAGCAAGTTGAATTGGCTTTGAGTGTGGTT
>Ga0129333_10004926_pt1 | contig 12511 bp, 5 predicted proteins | sample CPB6_08_DNA_FD_94474 | JGI IMG/M metagenome (GOLD analysis project Ga0129333, IMG submission 94474) | Freshwater to marine salinity gradient microbial communities from Chesapeake Bay, USA - CPBay_Sum_0.6_0.8_DNA | ecosystem: Environmental > Aquatic > Marine > Coastal | place: USA: Chesapeake Bay... | reverse complement strand
TAATTCTGGGTATTTCAATTTACCAATTACATATACATCAGGCTACGCCGGCACGTGGAACAGCGGCACCAATATTTCTGTTACCTTTAACGTTGTTGGTGATAAAGGTGATGTAGGTGCTACGGGACCAACTGGACCAACTGGTGCTACGGGTCCAACGGGCCCTACCGGACCTACAGGTGAACAAGGACCAACTGGATCAACTGGACCAACTGGTGCAACTGGACCAACTGGTGCAACTGGACCAACTGGGCCTACAGGTGAACAAGGACCAACAGGCGCTACCGGACCAACCGGTCCTACGGGAGAAATTGGTCCAACGGGTCCAACTGGTCCAACTGGACCTACAGGCGAACAGGGATTAGTAGGTGATCAAGGTCCAACTGGTCCAACTGGTCCAACTGGAGCTACGGGTCCAACCGGTTCGCAAGGCGACATTGGTCCTACGGGTCCAACCGGAAGCACTGGACCAACTGGCCCAACTGGGCCACAGGGAGAACAAGGCCCAACTGGTCCAACAGGTCCTACTGGACCTACAGGTGAACAAGGACCAACTGGATCAACTGGACCACAGGGAGAAGTTGGTGCAACTGGGCCTACAGGACCCACAGGACCTACTGGACCTACGGGGCCACAGGGAGAAATTGGACCACAAGGTCCAACTGGAAGCACTGGTCCAACAGGTCCTACTGGACCTACAGGTGAACAAGGAGCAACTGGTCCAACTGGACCACAGGGAGAAGTTGGTGCAACTGGACCTACAGGACCCACTGGACCCACTGGACCTACTGGTCCTACAGGACCACAAGGTGATATAGGACCGCAAGGTCCAACTGGAAGCACTGGTCCAACAGGTCCTACTGGACCTACAGGTGAACAAGGACCAACTGGATCAACTGGACCAACTGGACCACAAGGTGATATAGGACCGCAAGGTCCAACTGGAAGCACTGGTCCAACAGGTCCTACTGGACCTACAGGTGATATAGGTCCAACTGGGCCTACTGGTGATACTGGTCTAACGGGTGCTACCGGACCAACAGGTCCTACTGGACCAACAGGTCCTACTGGACCACAAGGTGAACAAGGACCGCAAGGTCCAACTGGACCAACTGGACCAACTGGGCCTACTGGACCACAGGGAGAAGTTGGACCACAGGGACCAACTGGATCAACTGGACCAACTGGACCAACAGGCCCGCAGGGCGAAATTGGACCAACAGGCCCTACTGGTAGTACTGGTCCTACTGGACCTACAGGAGAGATAGGACCAACTGGCCCTACAGGGTCAACTGGACCAACTGGTCCTACAGGACCACAAGGTGAACAGGGACCGCAAGGCCCAACTGGAAGCACTGGTCCAACAGGACCAACAGGACCGCAGGGTGATATAGGACCACAGGGACCAACTGGAAGTACAGGTCCTACTGGTCCAACTGGTCCACAGGGAGAAATTGGACCGCAAGGCCCAACTGGTAGCACAGGACCTACTGGTCCAACAGGACCCACAGGTCCGCAGGGTGAAATTGGACCAACTGGGCCCACAGGTCCAACTGGTGCTACGGGTCCAACTGGTCCTACTGGACCACAAGGTGAACAAGGACCGCAAGGACCAACTGGATCAACTGGACCAACTGGACCTACAGGACCACAGGGAGAAATTGGCCCAACCGGACCAACTGGCGCAACTGGACCAACTGGTGCAACCGGTCCTACAGGGCCTACAGGACCACAGGGAGAACAAGGACCTCAAGGTCCAACTGGATCAACCGGACCTACTGGTTCTACTGGACCAACAGGACCAACTGGAGAGCAAGGTCCTACAGGTCCTACGGGATCAACTGGTCCTACTGGAGCACAAGGTTTAATTGGTCCTCAAGGTCCTGAAGGAAAGTTTGGTGGTGCTAACTTTGATTATGTCTATATAGCTACCACAGCTACTACAGATCCTGGGGTTGGAAATGTAAACTTTAATACTTTAGCCTATTCATCAGCAACGATTTTAGTAATTGACGCTCTTGACAGGAATAGTGTAGATTGCAGCAGTTTTCTCAATACTATAGATGATAGCACAAGCAGTATCAAAGGCTATGTAAAAATAACCAACGAAAGCAGTGCTACTGAGTTTGTGCTTTTCTCAATTGTAGGCAACTACACATTTAGCAGTGGATATTTTAACTTACCTATATCTTACAGTTCTGGATATACAGAAACTTGGAGCAGCGGTACAAACGTATCAGTTACCTTTAACGTAGTAGGTGACAAAGGAGATACAGGAGCTACGGGTCCTACCGGACCAACAGGACCAACTGGTGCTACAGGACCTACTGGACCAACTGGCCCACAAGGTGAACAAGGACCGCAAGGTCCAACTGGCAGCACCGGTCCTACTGGTCCAACAGGTCCAACTGGTCCTACAGGCCCGCAAGGTGATATAGGTCCTCAAGGTCCAACTGGAAGTACTGGTCCTACTGGTCCTACTGGTCCGCAGGGAGAACAAGGACCGCAAGGACCAACTGGCAGTACTGGTCCAACAGGTCCAACCGGTCCAACTGGACCGCAGGGAGAACAAGGACCGCAAGGTCCAACTGGAAGCACTGGACCCACTGATGATATTGGACCAACCGGTCCAACCGGTCCACAAGGTGATGTTGGCGCTACTGGTCCTACAGGCCCAACTGGTAGCACAGGTCCTACCGGACCAACAGGACCACAAGGTGATGTTGGACCGCAAGGTCCAACTGGCAGTACTGGTCCAACAGGGCCAACCGGACCAACAGGACCGCAGGGAGAACAAGGACCACAAGGACCAACCGGCAGTACTGGACCTACAGGACCAACTGGGCCAACAGGAGAACAGGGACCGCAGGGTCCTACAGGTTCAACAGGACCAACGGGTCCGCAAGGCGATACAGGACCTCAAGGTCCAACTGGAAGTACTGGACCCACTGGTCCTACCGGACCTACAGGAGATATAGGTCCAACTGGTCCTACAGGCCCGCAAGGTGATATAGGACCGCAAGGTCCAACTGGTAGCACTGGCCCAACTGGTCCAACTGGAGAACAAGGACCTACTGGACCTACAGGACCTACTGGAGAACAAGGACCAACTGGACCTACTGGACCTACGGGGCCACAGGGAGAAATTGGACCGCAAGGTCCAACTGGAAGCACAGGACCTACAGGACCTACAGGTCCGCAGGGCGAAATTGGTCCTACAGGACCCACAGGCAGCACAGGACCCACTGGACCAACTGGTGAAACTGGTGCGCAAGGACCAACAGGGCCAACTGGAGCAACTGGTCCTACTGGTGCTAGCGGTGTTCCTGGAGCAAGAAGCTATACCGTAACAAATAGTGGTGCAAGCAGCTATACAATAGACGGCGGCTCTAATCCAACTTTATATCTTCTAAAGGGATTTACATATACGTTCTCTGTAAGTGCAAGTGGACATCCTTTCTGGATCAAGACTTCGCAAACTACAGGAACAGGCGACGCTTACAATACAGGCGTAACAAATAATGGCACAGACAATGGAACAATTACATTTGCAGTTCCATATGACGCTCCATCAACACTCTATTATATCTGTCAATTCCACGGATCAATGGCAGGTACGATTTATGTAAATGAATTAGGTCCTACAGGTAGCACAGGTCCAACAGGACCAACGGGTCCAACAGGTCCACAAGGACCAACAGGTCCAACAGGTCCTACAGGAGAAATGGGGCCAACTGGTCCAACTGGTCCTACCGGACCAACTGGAGCACAGGGACCAACTGGTCCAACTGGTCCGACAGGTGAACAAGGTCCAACCGGAGCTACAGGGCCAACAGGTCCTACAGGAGAAATGGGACCAACTGGTCCAACAGGTCCAACAGGTCCAACTGGTGTACAAGGTCCAACGGGTCCTACAGGTCCTACGGGTGAAATGGGTCCAACTGGTGCTACAGGACCAACCGGAGACATAGGATTTACAGGCAGCAGGGGTGATACAGGGTTTACAGGCAGCGAAGGAGCTTTAGGCTATACTGGTAGCGAAGGCTCGATAGGCTATACTGGTAGCCAAGGTATTCCAGGTGAAGCAGCAGCAATAGGATATACCGGCAGTAGAGGATACACTGGTAGTAAAGGTTATACCGGCAGTATTGGTGGATTAGGTTATACAGGAAGTATTGGTTATACCGGTAGTCAAGGCGATATAGGTTACACCGGAAGTATAGGTGGTATTGGCTATACAGGCAGTAAAGGTGATATTGGATATACAGGTAGTCAGGGAGACACTGGATTTACCGGTAGCCGCGGTGTAATTGGTTTCCAAGGTTATACAGGAAGCAAAGGTGATCCGGGAGAAGCAGCAGCAATTGGTTATACAGGTAGTGCTGGCTTTACTGGTAGCGGTGGTGTAACTTCATTTATATCTCTTATCGATGCGCCAAATACCTATACAGGAGCTGCTAATAATGTGGTTATTGTTAATACCGCTGCTAACGGACTTATATTTGCTACCGCAGCATCAATTTTTGGTGGAGCTTTTGGTAATGCAGACGGCGGAGATCCTAGCTCTATATATGGTGGCACAACACCTGTAGACGGCGGCGGAGTATAGGTTCAAATTACGAATAAATATGGACATAAGTGGTAAGATAATATAAAATGGCAGTTAATATTCAATTAAGACGCGGTACAGCGGCCCAATGGACAGCAGCTAATCCTATTTTAGCACTGGCCGAAATGGCAATCGAAACCGATACAGACCAATTTAAGGTAGGTAATGGTGTAGATCATTGGAATGATTTGCCCTACGGCGGCGTTCAAGGTCCCAAAGGTGTTCCAGGTTATTTTACTGGATTAGATCTCATCGGCGTTTCATCTAATATCAATGATCGTCCTGCCAGTGCAAATAACGGTGATGCTTGGGGATTGGCCACAGGTACAAATCTTACCATATATATTTGGAATGTTGATACATGGTATAGTGCGGGTCCTATTACCAGCCCACCGACCTATCCTATAGCAAATACAATATTTGTTGCTACTGACGGTGACGACGATGCATCGGGAGACTCTCCGGCAGCGGCGGTTCTAACTATTGAAAAAGCAGTTACATTAGCAACAGCTCGTCAGGCTCTAACTCTTATAGATGTCGGTCCGGGCACTTATACCACACAGGGTCATATCGATTTACCTGATAATTGTATAATGAAATGCGTACATAGATCCGCCATTATAAAACCTGCTGTAGGATACGAGGAAAGAAATGTTATACGAATGGGCAGCGGTTGTTTTATTGAAGGATTTATTTTTGAAGGTTGGAGAGTAAATGATTTAGATAACCCAACAGAAGGTTTTGCAATTTCTTTTAGACCGGGCGCAGTGATCCGTAGAGCGCCATACGCTCACAAAATTGCTGTAAGAAGTATTCCTTATTGGGATACCATTGCACCACCGCTGGATAGGAAAAAAGGCAATCCTTTGATTGGTAGAGGCGCGGGAGTTGTTTTAGCAGACGGATTAGTTTGTGATAGGGACAGTATTTTTCCTAACATAATGACTTGGGGAGCTACCCCAGTATCGCCAAATGGTGTAGGATACTGTGCTAAACATGGTGCTGCCATTAATGCGGTTAACGCAGTGGCTATGTGGGCCCACAAACACTTTTATGCTCTTGATGGTGGACAATTAATTCTTTCAGGTTGTAGTACACAGTTTGGCGACTATACTATGGTATCAAAAGGTTATAGAAATCTAGTCAATCCATATGAATCTACTGCAACTTTTGTAGCACAACCAACCGCAGCTAACACTATTACGTCAAACACATCCACTATCATTAACACTATGTGGAGTGCCTTAACAGCAACAGGATATACGGCTACTTGGGATGCTGAGGATGAAGCGTTAACTAAAAGAGATGCTAATAATTTCCTGCAAGTTGTACGATGGGTACTTCAGACAGGTAATGAAAAACCTGCACTCGACTTTGCTAAAGGTTTGTTTGACGTTGCTGCAAACAAAGTGTTTTCTAATGACAAATTAAGTGCATTCACATTCTCATTTGAAAATATGAGAGATCAAATTTTAGGGTATCTAGCATCAGCACCTGAACAATATAACACCACAACCTGTAAGAGAGATATAGGGTTTATAGTAGATGCGATTGGTATGGACATGTTGTACGGCAGCGTGTCCGATAGCCAATTTGCTGGTTTACAATATTGGAGTCAAACAGGACTAACAGGAACTATACCTAGCGAAAAAACTGCAACTATTGCTGCGATTGGTTACCTAAGGGATATATCTCTGCAATACATAGATAGTGCTTTAACAGCAACAGCCGTACAGTTATTTTCAACGATAACCAACATTATTACCACAGCTACTACAGTCAGTAATTGGATTAGTTATGGTGGATTGCCATCAACCACAGGTAGTTATGTTGCTTCTTATAACGCACTACAGACTAATAAATCTGCTATGCAGGATGCAGTAATTGCGTTTGTTGGATCGACTTATCCAACTCTTGTATATAACACACAGACCTGTAGACGAGATGTAGGATATATTCTTGATAGTGTGGGATTTGATCTGCTGCACGGCGGTAATGTTCAAAGTATAAAGAGTGGTGTTTATTATTATGGATACAGCAGCACAAGCAGCACAATAGGCAACGAACTAGATATAACCATTGCTGCCTATAACTACATCAAGGTTTTATTGCCATATATCATCACAGGTGTTACAGCAACCAATGTTTACCAAACTGGAACCGTTCAGGTTATTTCTGCAAACACAGGCACTATTAACGATGTAGCTGCTCTAGATTCAAAACTTACATTTATAAATCAAATTCTAACCAACGGTCCAGAGTCAGCCGATCCTCTAATACCTTTGACTGGCAGCATTACAACCAGCACAGCAACTATAAATGCTTATAATCTTCTACAATCAAATAAAGATTTTATTAAGGAAGAATTAATTGCTTACACAAAGACACTGGCCCCAGCAATGGTTACTGATTTAGTTTATCAATTAAACAGAACATTGACCAATACTCAGTTGCAGATTGAGCCTAGTTTAATCACTGCCATTGGACATACTTGGTCAGCAGTAATGGCGGGCGTTGCACTTACCAAAATACCTCCTGCAAGAAATCAAACTAGAATACAGGATAGTATTCTAGAATTAGAGCAAGGAAACGTCATTGCCAGCGGACAGGACGATCAAGGTAACGCAATATTTGTGGGAGGACTAGAAATTAACGCAGATACAGGCGAATTAACTGGACCACCATTTACATCTGCGGTTAATCAAATTGCTATAAGAGCATCAATTACTCGGAGTTTCTAATGTCAAGAATAACATGTAAAACACCTTCTTCTGCAAGACCATTGAGTATAAGCGTGGTAGATTTAGGTACAGGCTGGCAATCAATTGCAGAAGCGCCAGATTTTTCGGTTCCAGACACTTCAAATGCCTTTCCAGTTAGAGACCCCACAGACAGTGACAGAGCTATTAGACCAGGCGAAGTTTATCTAACAACACCTATTGCTGCTAAAAATAAAACCACATCAACTACATGGATTGATGTTAAGATGGTGACTGAAACGGGAATAGAAGTTAATTTTGGAAGAGTTTCTGTGCCGGGAACAGAAACTAGTTTTATTCCTGTGCAGGGTAGAAGTCTATTAAAAAGAATTTCAACTTCTACAAACGGAGATAGGTTGTTCATTAGAGCACAGACCAGCGCAACCTTTGATATATGGCTTGCCGCAGAAGAAAAACTATCAAGCGAACACATAGGTGTTATAGGTGGATAAGTTAATATCAGGTAAAACAAGAATTCTTGGGCAATCCATTGCCTATGATGTACCTATTACTCTCGATCCAGTGCATTATGTTGGAGCACAGGTATACGGCACTGACGGAAAAATGTACTACTCAAATGGTACCCAGTGGCTTGAAGCTGGAAAAACTGGATTTACTGGTAGTCAAGGGTACACCGGTAGTAAAGGTCAAGATGGATTTACCGGTAGCCAAGGTTATCAAGGTAGTCAAGGTCCTGCAGGTGGATTTGGTGGAGCTACATTCCTTTATACATTTGCATCTACAACAACAAATACAGCACCAAGTCTCGGAAATTTAAATTTTGATAATTTACTATTAACTGCAGCTACTCATCTTTATATTGATGACGAGGATAAAGATGGCACCAACATTACAGCATTTTTGTTGACTGTTGCAGATTCAACCAGCCAAATCAAAGGTCACTTTAGATTAAGTAGATCTGCTACACCTGAAGATTTCGTTCTATTTACAATTGCCGATCTTATAGACAATGGTGGTTATTTTACCATTGAATGTAATTATCTTTCAGGCAGTGAAACCGCTTTTATTAATAATGAAGACTTGCTCATCACCTTTGCTAGAACGGGTGACAAAGGTGATACTGGTTACACTGGTAGTCAGGGTGAAATAGGTTACACCGGTAGTAGGGGTGACCCGGGGTTTACTGGTAGCATAGGTTATGCAGGTAGCCAAGGTGCAGGATTCACAGGTAGCCAAGGCGATAGTGGATTTGTTGGAAGTCAAGGTGAACAGGGTTATACAGGTAGCGAAGGTGTAGGTTATACTGGTAGTCAAGGACAGACTGGGTTTACTGGTAGCAAGGGTGACCCTGGCGAAGCAGGATTTGCAGGTAGCGGTGGTACTCCCGGTTATACAGGTAGCCAGGGTTATACTGGCAGTGCCGGGTTTACTGGTAGCAAGGGAGAGCCCGGAGAAGCAGCAGCCATTGGTTATACAGGTAGTCAAGGCGAATTAGGCTTTACAGGTAGTGCAGGATATATTGGTGTAGACGGATATACAGGAAGCCAGGGTTACACGGGTAGTCAAGGAGCAGGCTTTACAGGAAGTCAGGGTTACACAGGTAGTCAAGGACTACCGGGCGAGGCCGCTGCCGTTGGATACACTGGTAGTGCTGGTGCGGGCTACGCAGGTAGTAAGGGAGACATAGGATATACCGGAAGTAAGGGAACACCCCCACTACAGGTTATTAGTTTTTGGCAAGAAGGAGCATTAAGCCCTCGCGTTGGAACAATTAGATGGTACGCTGCTTTTGATTTGGACGTGGTCAAAATTACTGCAAGATTAGGTGTTGCTGCTGATAGAGACGTCATAGTGCAAATAAACAAAAACGGAGTGTCAACCAGATTGTTAACTATTCCTGGTTATAGTTCTGGACCGGTCGTGGATACGGGCGTCATAAATATGAGCATAAATGACTATTTGACTATAGATCTAAATCAAGCAGGCTTGGGCGCTGTTGGAAATGATTTATATCTACAGTTTATATACAATGGTACAGCCTACATTTAAGGGACAGATTAATGCCAATTTTTAAAACCAACAAAACAACCTTTGTTACACATGCACTCTATGAAGATCCTAGACCTGCAGGTAACAGATTATACGTTTGGGGAGAAGCTCATTCTCGCGATACTTTGGAATATCAGCTTACAGACGGATTTAATCACAACGTAGCAAAAACTGGCATAACAGGTTATGGATTTCCTGCTCTTGCATATTCCAGCATACGTTACGATGGTGTGTTGTTGCTAACTGGTGAAACAGTTCACTGTTTACATATAACAACAAATAACAACTCAGATGACAACACGTTAGATTTCAAGCATATGTTGTCTATGGATCCTAATAATCAAATAAGAAATCACAGATTTGTAACCTACGGTCCAGATTCTGCAGTGGTTAATATTCATAATCACATGGTTTATAATAATGCTAACCCTGCTATGTACTACGAAGTATTTTATAACTCGGGTGCACAGAAATTGGATCTTGCAACAATTTCACAGAGCAGCAGCATAGCATATAGACAGACCTGGATGAACAACATTAGAAATTCCACAGGCTACATTCAGTGTATCACCCAGGCATCAGGCAGTACAAGAACAGCCTATCCACAAACCTGGGGACCAGGTAGAATAAGAAACTTCCTAGGCGGCAGCGGATTTACTGTAGAAAATAGTACGCTTTATAACTCGCAGATGATTCAAAGAATTGGCGACTCAACTGCTGGCTTAGGTCTATTCCTTTTGAATAACGTAAGCAATGATCACACTCAGACCATTATCCGCTACGACGACAGCGCCAATGCTATTACCACTATTCAAACAATAAACGCAGTTCCTTATCCTTCGGCGGGAGCTAGCGGCGCAAATACTACAAGTACAGGTTGGTTGTTGCCAGGAACAACCACAACTAACATGGGAGGTGCTAGAAGCTTCACTGTGACCACTACTAATATTAAGGTTAGCAGTCAAACATTCGTAGATCCTTCTACAAGCACAGGCAGAGCATGGTATACACCATTCTTTGACCTAGGTGTAACCTACCAACCATTCTATTATCAATGGAATACAGCAACTGATCTATTCAGTCGTTCAAATGACATGATAGTTGATTGGAGAGGCACCGGAACCCAATGGGCTGCAACCGCAACTCAATGGCATTATTTCCTTCCGGACAATGTCAGCGGGGGAACATTGGATCAAACCTATCAACTCTCTAGACCAATATGGAATGAAACCTGGACAGTTACAGCTGGTAGCACCACCACAAGGTACCTCATGCTGATGCAGTTACATGGTAATGGTGTTGCCTACGATAACAATCATTTATTGCGAACATTTGTTACATTCCAAGTTGACGCTGTCAATCCTAAATACTTGGTACGACACAGTCAACTTATTATTCCATATACACCCAAAAATGTTATATGGCTTAATGCAGAACATACATTGATTGGAGTATTTGGATTAAACCAGTTTAACATTTATTCTTTCAATCAAGACACTGGTTGGGGGCTAACTGTTCAATTGAATAATAGATTTGATGCAGTAGGTTTAGATGCATTCAATAGAATTTGGGCCGTTGAACCTGGACCCTTTGGGGGTTATGGCCGCTTACATCTACTGTCATCAGCAGTGCCTAGTAACTTAACAATAAATCTATTTGAGCCAAGTTACAACTTTACAGGAACTAATATAAACACAACTGCTACAGTAAGCGCCTATGATCAATCAGGTAATAGAATAGCAGCAAACGTTACCTTGTCAATAGAAGGTACTTCAATGAGATTTATAAACACACTATCCCAACAGGTTGCATCTCTAAGCACAATAACTTCTGTGTCAACAGGAGTTGATGTTAGCGTTGTAATTGTGGGCAGCGGAATAAGTTATATTAATGGTTCAGTGACAATTTAAGAGGTAGAAAATGCAAAAGGACACAACTAAAGAAATCAGTACAAATTTTACAGACGAAGCAGGAAATGTCAGCACAGTCGTGACAACCAGCACGTTTAGAATGAACTTTGCTGGAGAAACATTGACTATTTTTCGTGTTACTATGAACGAAGGCGAAGAAGTAACAACTCCAATTATGATTCAACCTTGGAAGTGCTTGTCTAACGGTACACGTACAAATTTTGCTGATGCACAAGATGCATTTGACTGGTTTGAAGAAAATATTAAACCAACAATTGTATAAGGAAATATAGATGGCCAAACTTAAAACAAACAAATATCCTGTTTCTACTGCTGCTATAGTAGAGGATCCTATTCCCGGGGCCGACAAACTTTATTTTTGGCTAGACGCTTATGATAAAATTACACTCGCTTCAATCTTAGACGTAGGTTTGAATCAAAACATAAGCTCTAATGATATTGCAGGGTTTGGTAGTAGTAGACCAACCCAAAGTTCACTATTCGCTAGACTGTTGTTAACGGGCAATACAGTTGATGTGCAATTGAGAAGCAATAACGATAATACACAGTATGCTAACATTGAACCCATTGCATGGATGTCTATGGACAGCAGTAGACCTATCAGAAAAGTCAGATATGACACGGATGGGACAAATAAAATTGTAAGTATGTGGGGCGCGATGATAGGTCCGGATTCTGTAAATCCAAACATGGGTCCAGGATTCCCACAGAGTGGACAGTATTTTACTAGCGTTAATGTACGCTTTAATCCCGAATCTATTAATATTTCATTACCGAGGGTCAACAATGCTGGCTTCTCAGGTAGCGGATTATTTTTTAGTTCAAATAGCCCAAGTAGCCTAGGACGCTGCGGTCCATTGCACTATCCTGTGTTTTACAATCCTGCCACCAACAACCTAGTTGTTATGAGTTTTGGCGGTATTTTAGATTCGGGTAACATTGGTGCGTATAACAGCAACCAAGGTGGAACACAATATACTCCCAGTGCAGCATTCTGTAGCTTCACTAACTGGATTAGTACAGCTCCTAGCGGAGGCAGAGACAGTCCAACCTATCAGTATAATAAAACAAATCAGTTCTTAGGATTAGATGCATCAAACAGATGTTTATTTTTTACCAATGATCTTACCACTGATTATAATCATATAATATATCGTTACGCAGACTCCGACAACACCGTAGCCACATTATTCAGCAATAGT
>Ga0129333_10004924_pt1 | contig 12512 bp, 10 predicted proteins | sample CPB6_08_DNA_FD_94474 | JGI IMG/M metagenome (GOLD analysis project Ga0129333, IMG submission 94474) | Freshwater to marine salinity gradient microbial communities from Chesapeake Bay, USA - CPBay_Sum_0.6_0.8_DNA | ecosystem: Environmental > Aquatic > Marine > Coastal | place: USA: Chesapeake... | reverse complement strand
GCACCGTCGATTGCTTCACGGACATCTTTCACGCCAGACGAGACGGCCGACAGTCGCACGAAGTAGCGGGATGTGGTGAGTGCGACCACTTCTGCGAGCGTGGTCTTGCCGGTCCCGGGCGGCCCCCAGAACAAGACTGAGGTGAGTGCATCGCGCTCGACCAGCAATCGCAACGGGCGACCGACACCCACAAGGTGTTCCTGACCGACAACATCATCCAACGTACGTGGACGAATCCGAGCAGCGAGCGGAGCACGTTCACGCAGTCGATCTGCAGCCGCAGAATCAAACAGCGTCTCTCCGCTCATGTCACTCACTGAGCTGGTGGCGGAAGAAGTCTGAGACCCAATTCGGCGAGCTGACCGGGATCGACCGGCGTCGGCGCGTTCGTCATCGGGTCTGCGCCACTTTGAGTCTTTGGAAATGCGATGACCTCGCGAATGTTCTCCTCGCCGGCAAGTATCGCGGTCAATCTGTCGATTCCGAAGGCAAAGCCGCCGTGCGGTGGTGCACCGTATTTGAACGGTTGCAAGAAGAAGCCGAAACGACGATCTGCTTCTTCGTCCGAAATACCGAGCGCATTGAAGACCTTGCGCTGTAGCTCGGGCTCATGAATTCGAATCGAACCACTTCCCAACTCCCAGCCGTTCAACACCAAGTCATAAGCGAGAGCTCTCACTGACAACGGATCAGACTCGAACTTCTCGATGTCATCGGGATGCGGATGACAGAACGGATGATGTCCTGGACGTGGACGCCCCGTGTTGGGATCGGCTCCGACGAACAACGGAAACTCGACGACCCATACATAACGGTACGGACCCTCATGCACCGGCGGTCGCCCGATGTCATTTCGAAGTTGACCCAAGACTTCGCATGTCGTGGCCCATTCATCTGCCACGACGAGCACCAAGTCACCGTCGGTGGCCTGCGTGCGCGCGAGAAGCCCCGACCGCTCGACATCGGACAGGAACTTGGCGACAGGAGATTCGACCTGTCCGTCAGCGCCGACCTTCAACCACACGAGGCCTTTTGCTCCGAGTTTCTTCGCCCGGTCGGTCAACGCATCGAGTTTGTTTCGACCATACGACGCTTGCTCTGGGTATGTCGCTGCATCCACCCGAACAGCCTTGATCGATGCTGCTCCGGCGAAAGCCTTGAACTCGGTTGCAGAAAAGATGTCGGTCAACTCCACGAGTTCCATTCCGAAGCGAAGGTCGGGCTTGTCGACTCCGAAGCGCTCCATTGCTTCACGCCAAGTGATGCGCTCGATTTCTGGCGGTCGAACACCGGTCACAGACTCCGCTGCAGCCATCACGGCTTCGCTAATTGCTGCGAGCACGTCGTCCTGCGTCACGAATGACATCTCAGCATCGAGCTGCATGAACTCGTATTGGCGATCGGCTCGCAAGTCTTCGTCGCGCAGACAACGGGCAATTTGGTAGTAGCGATCGACTCCAGCGACCATCAGCAACTGTTTCCACAGTTGCGGCGATTGTGGCAAGGCGAAGAATGAGCCGGGTTCTTTTCGTGACGGCACGAGAAACTCGCGAGCACCCTCTGGCGTCGAAGGCATGAGAAATGGGGTCTCTACCTCTACAAAACCCTGCTTCTCCATTGCCCCACGAATGGACGAATTGACTCGTGCTCGAACGCGAAGATTCCGCTGCATGCGTTCACGGCGAATATCTAGGTATCTGTGACGCAGTCGTATTCCTTCATCGACCTCGTCTGCACGCGCATCTATCGGAAACGGCGGTGGCTCTGCGATGTTCAGCACCTCTACACGACATTCGCCCACTTCCACCTGGCCGGTCGCGAGTGTCGCATTCTCAGTGCCTGAGGGTCGAGCGCGGACCACGCCAGTCACTCGCACCACCCACTCGCTCCGGACATCCACGTCGTTATCGACCACACATTGCACGACTCCGGAGAAATCTCGCAGATCGACGAACGCCAATTTCTCACCATGCTCACGCCGCTTGGCTACCCATCCACACAGAGACACGGTCTGACCGATGTGTTCCGCGCGCAAGTCTCCGCACGTGTGGGTTCGCAAGGTCGTCGCCGCATAGCGCTGCGTCATGGTGTCACGCCGTTTCAGTAGAGGGTTTGAGTCCGATAGACCCGAGATAGTCAACGAGGTCGGCACGGGGAATGACAACCTGGTCTGAAGAATCGAGACGACGCACGACGCATGTTCCTGCTGACACCTCGTCTTGACCCACGATGACTGCGACTTTCGCACCGCTCCGGTCGGCAGCCTTCATCTGGCTCTTCATGCTCCGACCATCGAATGCTCGATCCGCAGAAAACCCGTGGCGTCGAAGATCATGACTGAGACCACGCGCATGGCGGCCATCGACAACGTCGACCACGAAAACATCGACCGACTCTGACGTTGCGGTGAATACCCCTTCGGCATCACACGCCAACAAGGTTCTGTCAACTCCGAGTGCAAATCCGATGCCGTGAGTCGGAGGACCACCTAACTCTTCCACCAACCCGTCATATCGCCCGCCGCCACCTACGGCGTTCTGTGCGGACTCGAGAGCGGTGGAAACGAACTCAAATGTCGTGCGGCGGTAGTAGTCCAGGCCACGCACGAGTCGGTCGTTCACCACGAACGGAACGTCGAGCTCACGCAAGCCTTCGCACACGCGCTCGAAGTGAGCGCTCGCATCTTCACTGAGAAAATCCTTGAGCAGTGGTGCACCTTCGATGACCACTTTGTCTTGTTCGCGCTTCGAGTCAAGAACCCTCAGAGGATTCTTCTCGAGCGTGCGTTGTGCTTCTTCGGACAAGGTTTCTTTCACCTCGTTGAAATAGATCTCCAGCGCATCGACGTATCGCTGCCGATCATCCGTGTCTCCGAGCGAATTCAACATCAGAGTCACGTTCGACAGTCCTAGCCGCCGATAAAAGTCCCAGCCAAGGAAGATGACCTCGACGTCGATGTCTGGATCATCGGTACCCAGCGCTTCGATACCGACTTGATCAAACTGGCGATACCGTCCGGCCTGCGCCTTTTCATAGCGAAAATTAGGGCCCGAGTACCACACCTTCCAGGGTGTCGGCGGGCGGTGCTGGGCAAACGCACGGCACACACTCGCAGTCTGCTCTGGCCTGAGCGCGACATGTCGACCACCTTTGTCTTCGAAGTCGTACATCTCCTTGGTGACGACATCCGTGGCTTCGCCCAGACGTCGAAAGACTCCGATGTCTTCGAACATCGGCGGAATGATGCAGGAATATCCGGCGGATTCGACGACGGACGAAAAGACATCTGAGAATCGTCTCCAGCGCGCCGCATCGGGCGGCATGATGTCCCTGGTACCAGGGCTTGTTTGGAAGACGGGCACGTGCGAAGGCTAGTCCGCGCCCCCGCCCGGAACGATGCGATAAGCGTCGTACACGGCGTCGATCGCCTTGATGGTTCGCAGCACCGATTCCAGGTGGTTCGGGTCGGCGAGTTCGAACTCGAAGCGCATCTTGGCCACACGATCGGCGCCTGTCAGTGTGTTGCACGCCACGATGTTCACATGTTGATCGGACAATGCGTTCGAGACATCGCGCAAGAGTCGCGAGCGATCGAGTGCGACGACTTCGACTCCGGCTCTGAAACGAGCGCCTTCAACGGGACCTGACCATTCGACATCGATGAGTCGACCAGAGTGGTCAGCTGACAACGACAAAGCATTTGCGCAATCGTCACGATGAACGCTGACCCCGCGACCCTTTGTGACGAATCCGATGATTTCGTCACCAGGCATGGGCGTACAGCATCGAGAGAGCCTGACGAGGACGTCATCCATTCCCTCGACATGAATGCCGCTAGCTCCACGACGACCATGGTCGATACGGTCGACACGATTGGTGACCGACAAGCGTTCGTCGCCATGATCGCCACGCATCGCACGCGCCACACGCTGAGCCAAACCTCGTGCTGACACGTGGTTTTCCCCTACTGCCGCCAGCAGCGCATCAAGTTCGGTGTAGTTGTGTGACTCGACTTCTCGTAGGAACGCATCTGACTCCCAGATGCGTTGCACTGGAAGACCCTCGCGGCGGAACTCTGCAACAAGTTCTTCTCGGCCAGCTTCGATGGCGTCTTCACGTCGCTCTCGCGAAAACCACTGCCTAATCTTGTTGCGCGCTCGTGGCGAGACCGCAAACCCGAGCCAATCGCGCGACGGACCGGCATCTTCCACCTTCGAAGTGAATACCTCACATGAGTCACCCGAGCGAAGACGATGATCGAGTGACACGAGTCGGCCGTTCACTCGCGCACCGATACAGCGGTGCCCTACTTCGGTGTGCACCGCGTACGCGAAGTCCACTGGTGTCGACTCGACGGGAAGGGTGATGACACGACCTTTTGGAGTGAAGACAAACACCTCTTCCTGTTCAAGGTCAGACTTCAGGTTCTCCATGAACTGGGTCGGGTCGTCGGTCTCGGATTGCCAGTCGATGATGCGTCCCAGCCAATCGATGTCGGCAGGATCACTTCCGTCCTTGTATGCCCAGTGCGCAGCAACTCCCCATTCAGCCCGGTGGTGCATTTCCCTCGTGCGAATCTGCACTTCGAGTGGTCGACCTTCAGGACCGATGACCGTGGTGTGCAGCGACTGGTACAGATTGAACTTCGGCATCGCGATGTAATCCTTGAACCGACCCACCACAGGCTTCCATTGTCCGTGGATCGACCCGAGTGCGCCGTAACAATCTTTCACGCTGTCGACGATGATGCGCAACGCGACGAGATCGAAGATCTCGTCGAACTCTCGGTCTTTCTGCACCATCTTTTCGTAGATGCTCCACAAATGTTTTCCACGTCCGGTGACATCTGCCGTGATACCGACACCCGTCAGACGTTTCCTCACCTCGGCAACTGCACGTGCAAGGTAGACGTCACGCTCCGGAGTTCTCGTTGCGACAAGATGATCAAGTTCCGCAAACCGCTTCGGGTACAACGATGCAAATGCCAAGTCTTCGAGATGTTGCTTCATCTCTTGCATACCGAGGCGATGCGCGAGCGGCGCATAGATGTCAAGTGTCTCCTGTGCGACTCTCTGTTGCTTGTCGAGGGGAACGGCAGCAAGCGTGCGCATGTTGTGGAGCCGGTCTGCCAGCTTGATGACAAGGACACGTATGTCCTTTGCCATCGCCACCAGCATCTTGCGCATGGTTGCCGCCTGCTGCTCTTCCTTCGAGTCGAACCGGAGGCGATCTAGCTTCGTTACGCCGTCGACGATGGCAGCTACTTGCTGACCAAATTCACGCTCTACATCGTCGAGCGTGATGTCAGTGTCTTCCACGGCGTCGTGCAGAAGGGCTGCGGCAAGCGACACCTCGTCGAGGCCGAGGTCGGCGACGATTCGTGCGACAGCTATCGGATGATTGATGTAGGACTCTCCGCTCGAGCGATGCTGCTGCTGATGCGCTTCGCGTGCGGCCTCGTAGGCCTTGTTGATGAGCGCTACAGGGGCTTTTGGGTGTCGCGACCGATACGCGGTGAGTAGCGGAGCCAGCTCCTCGATAGGCGCACTGTGGTGTCTCCGCCACGGGAGAACTCTGTCGACAGTCGCCATGAGCCAAGGCTACCGGCGAGCCTCGTCCTCAGCGTTGGCGCTTCTTTCGCGGGCGAGGCGGATGACTGAGAATGACCGACGCATCGACCAACGACTCGGTCACCGGCGTGCGCTCTGCCACCGGCTTCTCGGACGAAGCCACGGAACGCGTGCGACTGGTGGTGGTCATGCCTCGTGCGATCATGCGCCCCATGTCGGCGCCGCGAGACAACTCGCCCTTCATGGCGGCGTACTTTGTTTCGCGCTCTTTCAACACACCAAGAATCGGAGTTGCGATGTAGATGGAAGAGTAAGCACCTGTCGCAAGCCCGACGAGAAGAGCAATGGCGAACTCTTGTAGCGCGACGGCGCCCATGACAACCGATCCGAGTACGAGCAGGCTCACCACCGGCAAGAGCGCCGAGATGCTGGTGTTCAGTGAGCGCATCAGAACTTGGTTCATCGACACATTGACGATGTCGCCGTAGGACACTTTGCTCCCGGAGTACATCTCGGTGTTCTCGCGCACTCGGTCGAACACGACGATCGTGTCGTAGAGCGAATATCCGAGAATCGTGAGGAATGCCACCACCGTCGCTGGTGTCATCTCAAAACCAGTCAACGAGTACACACCGACGCTGATGATGATGTCGTGCACCACTGCAGCGAGTGCGCCGATGGCCATCTTGAATTCGAACTGCCAGATGATGAAGGCGGTGACGAGCAGGAAGAACCACAACAGCGCCCACGCCGCCTTCTCAGTGATGCTGCGACCCCAGGTACTGCTCACCGATGATTGGCTGACCTCATTGACATCGACGTCTGCCTTTTCAGCAAGGGCCTTCTTCACTGCCAATGCGACATTTTCTGGCTGATCCTCGACCTGGATTCGAACACGAGCAGCTTCGCCAGAGTCGATGGTTTGAATCTTGGCGTTCGCAGTTTCGATGTTGTTTGCTTCAAGCACCTCGCGCGCCGTATCTACGGTCAGTTCAGACGACTGCTTCACTTCCCACGCGATACCACCGGTGAAGTCAATGCCGAGGTTGATGCCTCGACCGATCAATGACCCTAAGGTGATGACGACAAGAACTGCCGAGAAGACGAAGCCGACCTTACGCTTGCCGTAAAAGTCGACCGTGGTCGTGCCGGAGTACAGACGATTCCACAGACCGGCCATCACACACCCCCTGCCGCTGAATCCGCCTCGACGCGTTTCACGCCGAGCACGCTTGCTGAATTGAGGAATCGGGTTCGCGCCAGCAACAGAACCATTGGCCGTGTGTAGAAGTACGCGATGACCATGTCGATGAGAGTCGAAAGACCAAGGAAAAAGGCAAACCCGCGGACAGCACCGACCGTCAGCCACCACAACACTGTGGCACCGATGAGCGACACGGTGTCAGCCACCAAGATGGTTCGCCACGCAGCTGTGAATTCACGCTGCGCAGAGTTCTTCAGGCGTCGGCCCGAACGAAGCGAGTCTTTCAGCTTTTCAAAAAAGACCACATAGGAGTCGACGGTGACACCAACTGACAAGATGATTCCGGCGGTTCCTGCAAGCGTGAGAGCAAGACCATTCGTTCGCGACAACCACGAGATGACACTCCACTGAAGAGACCCGGATACGGCCAATCCGAGCAGCACCACCAGGGCTATACGCCGGTAGTACAAGAAGAGATACAGCAACACCAGCAACACACCGACGGCTCCAGACACCACTGCCGCTCGAAGCGAGTCAGTACCTAGGGTCGCCGACACGGCTTGTGCTGTCGGTGCATCGAACTTCACCGGAACAGCACCGAACTCGAGGATCTTCGCGAGTTGACGCGCTTCGCTCTCGCTGAAGTCACCGCTGATCTGCACACTTCCACCAGTGAACGTCGGCTCCTGCACGACAGGGGCTGAGATCACTTCGCCGTCCAACACAATTGCGAGTTGCTGGGTGGGGCAGGTCTCGGCCTTGTTGAAGCATTGTGTAGCGACTGCATTCCACTGATCCTCGCCTATCGCGCCACTGCGCAAGGTGACGACCACGACCCAAGACCCGTTCTGAATCTCGGCACTTGCATCGTTTTCGAACACTTCACCGGTTGCTGCCACAGGGCCGACGAGATACACGAACGATCCGTCCTTGTCAGCAAGAATCTCCTGACCTTCAGCCAACTGTGGCTGAGCTGAGGTCGTTGCAGGAGATGCAGCGTCGACAGCGGCAGGTGCAGTGGTGTCGGACGCAACAGGCAACGTCGAATCTGTCGACAGAACTGTCGTCGTCGCTGCACGTCGCGCGCTTCCGGGACCGGTGGCAACATCGCCCGCGGTCGTGGTCGTCTGTTGAACGACGCTGGTCGACGTCACAGCATCGACGGTCGTACTAGGTGCACCTGCGACAGTTGTGCTCGTGGCGCCAGCGACAGTTGTCGTGGACGAAACGGTGCCCATCTGTATGACCGGACGCAATGTCAACTCGCCAGTTCTTCCCACGAGCTCAAGAGCGCTCTGCTGATCCTTCACGCCGGGGAGGTTCACGACGACCGTGCCACCTTGCCGAATGATCTCGGGTTCGGCGACACCGAGAGAGTCGACTCGTTGGCGGATGATTTCGACGGCGACGTCGAGAGCATTTGCCTCGTACTCCCCCACCGGCTGCAAGGTGACCGACACTCCACCTTGCAGGTCGAGACCGAGCGCGGGTGCGTTACCTGCAATCAGGTTTGCCGTCAGACCACCGAAGGCGATGACGAGAACTGAGATAAGGGGAACAAGAAGTCTGCGGCGCATGGAGCGTCGATTACTTGGATTCGTCCGGCTTGGGTTCGCCGCCGGCTGCCTCACGCGACGTGTCGATCTTGCGGGCCACCGCAGACTTCAAGACTCGCACTTCGACTCCTTCAGCGATGTCGAGCCACAGCACATCACCGTCGATGGCCGAGATGAATCCGATCACTCCGGAGGACAACACGACCTCGTCATCGACCGCAAGGCTGCTCTGCAGATTCTGGGTTTCGCGAAGGCGACGACGTTGTGGCCGAAGCAACAAGAAATACATGGCCACGAAGATGGCGCCGAAGAAGAACAACTGAAAGAGGGCCGAGCCCCCGCTGCTCGATGAGGAACCAGAGGCGAAAACTGCGAGATGCACGAGGTCGAATCCTATAGGTGCAGCACTATCCCCAGACGGTCAGGATGTCGGCACGGAGGGCCTCAAACGTCCGGTCACAGATGGCGCGCCGCATGTCCGCCATCAGATTCAAGGTCCATGCGATGTTGTGAACCGACACCAGCCGACTGGCGGTTGGCTCGCCGACTTGGAAAAGATGCCTGACATAGGCGCGACTGTGCCGTTCACACACCCAACAAGAGCAGTTCTCATCGATCGGTGCATCGGCCACCTTATGCGAAGCGTTCTTCAGGTGGACTTTTCCTGTCGAGGTCAGTGCGGTGCCATGCCGACCAAGTCTGGTCTGTAGCACGCAGTCGAATTGGTCGACACCAAGTGCGACGGCCTCCACGAGCGACGCAGGGTCACCTACCCCCATGAGATAGCGAGGTCTCTCATGTGGCAAGTGCTCGATCGCTGCCGCTAGGGCCGGCAACATCTCTGCACGAGTCTCTCCAACCGACAATCCACCGATCCCGTATCCGTCAAATTCGAGCTCGACAGTTCGTTTCGCACTCTCAGCCCTCATCACCTCGCTGATGCCACCTTGAACGATTCCGAACAGGCTCTGATCTTTCCGTACATGGCTTCCACGTGCTCGCGTCGCCCACGCGTTTGTGCGCTCAAGTGCGAGACGAACCACATCTGCAGATGACGGCAATGGTGGACATACGTCGAGCACCATTTGAATGTCGGCTCCGAGACGTTGCTGCACATCAACTGCGATCTCGGGCGTGAATCGATGGGTGGATCCGTCATAGGTCGAGCGAAACGTGACACCGTCGTCGTCGACTTTCGGATCGAGAGAGAAGACTTGAAAGCCACCCGAGTCAGTGAGCGTCAAACCCTTCCACGCAGCGAAAGCCCCGAGGCCACCCATCTGCTCGACCACTTCTGCACCAGGTCGCAACATGAGGTGGTAAGTGTTTCCGAGCACGATCTCGGCACCAAGCGCCTCGTAATCGATCGCACTCAAATATTTCACAGCCCCGCGTGTACCCACCGGCATGAAACACGGGGTGCGATAGGTGCCACGAGCAAGTGTCACCGTGCCGGCACGTGCCGATCCGTCACATGCCTCCTGTTTGAATGTGGCGATATGCATCAGCTACCTGCCTTCAGATGTCTGTCGAGCAACATCGCATCACCAAAAGACAAGAACCGGTATTTCTCGTTGATTGCCGCTTCGTACAAACGGCGCCACCGAGACCCGACGAAGGCATCCACCAACAAGAGCAAGGACGTGCATGGCATGTGGAAATTCGTCATCAACATGTCGACGACCTTCCACTCATAACCACGCGTGATGAACAACTCGGTTCGACCATCGAGTCGGCCGAATGTCGCTGCGGACTCGAGTGCGCGGGTAGCGGTGGTGCCGACTGCCACCACGCGGCGCGCAGACCTACACGCATCGAGAACATCTTGACCGACACGGTAGATCTCACTGTGAATGCGATGGTCGAGAGGGTTCTCCGCAGTCACCGGTTTGAAGGTGTCGAGACCCACGACCAACTCGACACGAGCCACTTGGACACCGCGGGCCGCTATCGACGCGAGTAGATCCTCGGTGAAATGAAGACCCGCTGTCGGCGCTGCTGCAGATCGCGGCTCACGTGCGTAGACCGTTTGGTATCGCTCAGGGTCTTCGATGGATGCGCGTATGTACGGCGGGAGCGGCATCGTTCCCGACGATGCGATGCGTGCAAGCGGGTCTGCATCGAGAATGTCGATGCGAAACGTGTCGCCTGAGCTCTGTCTCTCTCCTACTCGAACCACTGGCTTTCCGTACCACGTGAGATGTTCTCCCTCTTTCAGCTTTCGTGCCGGTCGAATGAGCGCTTCCCATGACACATGGTCGGTGGTGAGTGGCTCGAGAAGCAGCACTTCGGCGGCTCCGCCAGTTGTGCGCGTGAGATTGAGCCGGGCCGGCAACACGCGTGTGTCATTGACAACGAGAAGGTCACCATCGTGCAGGAACTCGGTGAGATCACGCACGCTCTTGTGCTCAGGTTCGGCTGCTCCCTGGTCGACTAGCAAGCGCGCAGCGTCGCGCGGCTCGATGGGGCGTTGCGCAATGAGTGACTCGGGGAGCACGTAGTCGATGTCGCTCAGTTGCACGAGGAAAGGCTACGGCGCCTCCGCATATCGCCACGAGGCGTCCGTGGCTACTCGACCGCGCGGCGTTCGTTGGATTAGGCCATTTTGGATGAGAAACGGCTCATACACGTCTTCGATTGTTTCGGGCTGCTCGCCGACTGCAATTGCGAGAGTCGAAAGACCAACTGGCCCACCAGAGAATTGTGTACACAGTGCTTTCAGAATTGCACGGTCTACTTTGTCGAGCCCGATGTCATCGACACCGAAAAGCTCGAGTGCCTCTAGAGCCACTTGAGTGGTGATGCGACCATCGGCTCGCACTTCTGCAAAGTCGCGCACACGTCGAAGTAGTCGGTTGGCGATGCGCGGCGTACCTCGGCTTCGCCGCGCTATTTCGCTGGCGCCACTGGCTTCGATGGTGACGCCGAGAATCGAGGCAGCCCGCGTCACGATGAGTTCTAGTTCTGTCGTTGAGTAGTACTCGAGTCGCGCAACGAGACCGAATCGGTCGCGAAGCGGACCCGTGATCATGCCCGTGCGTGTCGTGGCTCCGACGAGCGTGAACGGCTGCAATGTGAGCCGAATTGACGAGGCTGCAGGGCCCTTGCCGACGACGATGTCGAGCTGAAAATCCTCCATCGCTGGATACAAGATCTCTTCCACGACCCGCGACAAACGATGAATCTCGTCGATGAACAACACGTCACGGTGGCCCAACTTGGTGAGAATGGCGGCAAGATCACCGGCGCGTTCAAGCGCGGGACCTGAGGTGATGTGAAGCGCGACTCCCATTTCAGCGGCGACGATGCCTGCCATGGTGGTCTTTCCAAGTCCGGGAGGGCCCGCAAGCAAAATGTGGTCGGCGGCCTCACCACGCTGACGAGCAGCACCCAACACGATGTCAAGGTGGTTCTTCAGCTCTTGCTGACCGACGAACTCATCGAGTTCGCGAGGACGCAAGCCAGCTTCTTCGGACGCCTCATGGTCATGATGAAGACCTGGATCGAGAAATTCCTCACGCACGTCGTGCCCCCAGGCTCGCAAGCGCATCGCGCAACAACGACTCTGCATCGCCCGCCGAACCGATGTCGCGCAACACATCGCGAATTTCTTCGTTGCCGTAACCGAGCCCGACGAGCGCTTCTCTCACGGATCCGACAATCGACGTGGGCGAACTTGTCCGTCCAGACACATCGTCCAGAGCGTTGCTCGTGATCTTGCTCTTCAATTCGACCAGCAATCGTTCGGCGGTCTTCTTGCCGACCCCTGGCACCAGTGTGAGTGCAGACACATCGGCGGTTGCGACGACGTCGACCAAGGAGTGCGGCGAATGAACCGCGAGAATCGACAGTGCCAGCGACGGCCCGACTCCGTGCACTGCGATGAGCAGCTCGAATGTGTCCTTCTCGTCGCGACTGAGAAAACCGTAGAGCGTCTGCGCATCTTCACGAATGTGATGGTGGACATGGAGAAATGCGCTAGTCGTCGGCTCGAGTTCGGCGAAAGTCGCCGGTGTCACTGCACAGAGATATCCGACGCCTCCGACTTCGAACAACACCACGTTTGGATGACGACGTTCGAGAACGCATCCACGCAACGACCCGATCATGCGACGCCTCGTGGACGGTGAGAGTTGAGGAGCGAGCTCGAGCATGCGATGTGGCAGAGCGCGATAGCAGCAG
>Ga0129333_10004922_pt1 | contig 12518 bp, 26 predicted proteins | sample CPB6_08_DNA_FD_94474 | JGI IMG/M metagenome (GOLD analysis project Ga0129333, IMG submission 94474) | Freshwater to marine salinity gradient microbial communities from Chesapeake Bay, USA - CPBay_Sum_0.6_0.8_DNA | ecosystem: Environmental > Aquatic > Marine > Coastal | place: USA: Chesapeake... | reverse complement strand
TCTCAATATCAAAATCCATAATTCCTCTTTAAAATAAATATCTTATTCTAGGAATTCTGAGTTTTTAAATTTAAATTGGTTTAATGTGACTGTACCAGTGTGCTTGTAATTGAAATACATTTCCATGTAAGCACTTTTCATTATATTAACAACTCGAGTAATGTATTGCGTTTTTACGCCCGTACGATCTCGAATTAAAATATAAAGAGCTTTTTTATTGAAATTTTCAATATTTTCTCTATTTCGAAATAATTCTAAAACCGAATCGGCAATTGACATATCAGATTGTCTTTTAAATAAAGTAGATAAATTTGTATCCATATACTGTACAAATAAATCCATAAACTCTGATTTTTCTTGAATATCTTCTTTACGAAGTACTTCATTGATAACATTTCTATGTTCGTCAATTGCCTCAGGTTGCTCTGTATTTTTAAATTTATTGTAATTTGCATTGTTATGAACAATCAAATAATTTTTTGCAATAATAGAAAAATACGAAAATGCTTTGCCTTTATTCGGGTCGGTATACTTGTGAATTTTTTCATTTAAAAATGCAACTACTTCATGATTAACATCTTCGTATGGCACGTCGAAATGATAAAATTTAAAAGTATGAATGATGTTTTCTACTAGTTTTTCAAAAGGATATTTAATATGCTCTTGATATACTTTGTTTCTTTCATATTCATCTTCTATAGAATTGTAAAGTAAAATCGCATTTTCAGTTTCTTTTGTAAAATATTGTTTATTTTTTGTTTTACTTACTTTGGACTTTACTTCTTTTTCGTTATTTTCTTGACTCATAAATTTCTAAAATATTTTGCGATAACGCAGTTGAAATTGCTTTGATATTTTGAAATGTAGTACCAACTTCATCATCTGATTCGAAAGCACCTCTTATATCCAATTCCTTCAATTCAATTTCTGTTTGCAATGCCATTTCTCGTATTTCATCAACTTTATCTTGATAAAAAAGAACAACTTCTTCAAGCTGTTCATTTTGTTTAATCAAATTAAAACATCCAATTGACAATGCAATTGCAATTGCTATTAATATTACAATTAGTATGTATATCATATCAACCAAATAATTCTTTAAATGCCGTTTTCAAATTATCATCTGCTATCGGATCATTTACGCCACTTAATTTAGGCTTAGCTTTTGGTTTAATTTCTGAAACAGGCTCTTCGTTTTGATGTTCGTTAGCACCCTCAATTAAAGTAGCCAAATGATCTGCATGATGTAAAAGAATTGGTAAATCAGTTTTCAATGTAAATTCAGGCAATCCTGGCATATAATACGATTCATTTCCTTTTGCATATAAACCGTCATGCAATTTAATTGCTAGATATTCATTTTCAGTTACTGAAATTCCAAATTCTTGCAAAAGAAATACAGAACGATCGGGAACTTTCATGAATTGCAATTTAGGATTGATTTTATAAATCTGACCTCTTTTTACGTGCCATTCAGAATCATTAGGAATGTAATAATCATCTGTCGATGATCCTACTTTTCCTAAATCATGATTGATTGCTGAAAATACTAATTCTTCTTTTGTGAAAGTTGTAGTATTAGCTCCGAGTATAGTCCACGTATCATACAATTGTATAGCACATTTTATAACTCGGTTAATGTGATCGATATATCCGCCGGGAAAACAATTATGACGCGTTGCGTGTGAAGAAGCAGGCGCTGTACAAATTCGATCCGCCAGCTTTTCATACATTGCAATTAACGCTTCTTTTCTAGGACTAGAAATGTTAACGTCAATGTATTTCATTAATTGCTCCCATTGAGCTTGAGTATCTTGAGTATTCATAACTTAAATTATTTTATCGATTATTCCATATTCCAAAGCTTTTTCTGCAGACATATAAAAATCTTTTCTACAAGCCTTTCTCCAAAATTCTTCATCTTGATTTGTACGACTTGCAATCAATGCATAAAAATCTTCTTCTAACTGATTGATATGATCTGCATTTGCTTTAATATCGGCAGTCTTTCCAAAAATTTCTGCAGATGCTTCATGCATCATAATAGTAGTATTTTTTGAAGCAGCTCGTATTCCAGTACCACAACATAAAATCATCGCACCGGCTGACATCGCACGGCCGCGAGCAATAACATTTACTGGGACTGGTAATGAATTAATATAATCGATAATTCCATTCGCTTCGTATACATCTCCTCCATTTGTATTAATCAATAAATTGATCGGATCATCTTTTTTCTCTGCTGGTCGATTTGCTAAAATAATTCTAACTTTAGAAACAAAGTCAAATAAATTTCCTAGCATAATATCTCCATGAAAGTAAATAATAGATTCATCGATATTGACTCCATAATCAATTTCATTAAAAATTGCTTCTAAATCTCTGTCTTTGTTTTCTTTTTTCTTAGGTGCTTGCTGTTTTACCATATCTTCATCATCGTAAACGCCTTTTATAACTGTTTGATTAGTTAGTGGCATGAAATAATTTTTGTTTGACATAAATTTTTAATTTTATTAAATATAATAAAAACATTTGAATAATCCAAATTATTTCATTAACTTTTTAAGTTCGCGATTTGCTTTGTTAAGCGCTCTATTAATTTCAAGCCGTTTACCTTTTTTAGTTTCAACAAACAATTCAGCTTTTAAATTTTTAATTTCTAAACTTAATTCCTTAGTAAGTTTGTATTTTTCTTCTTTTGTAAGTTTCTTTTTTGGTTCTTTTTCTTCGATAATCGTAGGAGGTAAAGTTCCTTTTAATAACGGCTGTTCTACTCCTTTATGATATACCGTGCCATCATGTGCCACATATTCTTTCATAAATTTCCAACCTTTAGGCTTGTCTGATTTTACTAAAGAATGTCTTTGTATAGGCGGTTCTACATGTTGCGTAACGCACCTCCAACATAAAACGGATACAGTGTCTCCGCCACTAACAACTGACCAGTTATCACATAATTTGCCTTTCCACCATTTACCATTTGGAATTGAATTTTGACATTGCATTATACGTTGGCCATCTTCATTGAATTTAGTTTTGTATAAAGTTTCTTTATTACGAACTTTTTCTACACTTTGAATTCTTTTTGACATTAACTTAATTTTTATTTTTTATGTGATTACATTAATAAGTTTTTGAATCGGGCGTTACTGCTCCGGAATATAAACGTTGCATTTTTTCGCGCAATTTTCTCCGACGCCATTCATCTTGTTCATCTATAATAGGCTCGGTATTAGCATCTGTAACCGGGTTTATTTCGTCGTTCGTAGTTTCCGTTGGTACTGTTTCAGCTTCAACAATAATTGTTGGTTCTAGGGGTTCTAATTCAGTTTCTTCAGGTAAATCTGCAGGAAAATTAATTTTCGGTTCACTATCAGTATTGTCACTTGTAATTGCGATATTCGGTATTTCTTCTTTTCGATTCATAAAATTAAATACTAGTACCATACAAATTGCTAGCGGATCGAAAACGATGATAAACAAAAGAATTAAAACGTTAACTATATTATCCATTGGTACATTTAAAATTTTAGAAATGTACGATAATGAACCTAATTCTGAAGATAAATCATTTTTCAGCGAAGCTTTAGTAATTGCGACGCTTACTTTGGAAACTGAATCTGAGTATGTAATTAATTTTTTATTTAAGTCATCAATTTCAGCATTTAACAATTTAATGCTTGAATCAGTTCTTCTAGCTGAACGATCGGCTGAGTTCGAAGATTGGTTTGAAGTAACCAATTGAGTAGCTCTATTTTCTTGTGAGTTTCTAATTGAAGTTAAATTACTTAACTGAGCATTTTTAGAATCTAATTGCAATTTAAAATTATCTACTGAAGATTGATAAAATGATTTTTGAGTAGATAAACTATCTGTTAAAGTTCTTGTCAAATCGTATTTTGATTTCGTTTCTTGATAAGCGCCAGACAAATAACCATAAATTCCAATTGAAGTTATAATTGCAATAATTGTAACTGCAGTTAAAAGATATGCACGAAGAGCCTTGCTTACTGTATCCCAGTATTGATACAAAAATGATGCGATAACTAATTTCGAAGCTTCTAATGTCGAAGCCATGATAATTACTGCCGTAGCAGCTCCTGCAAATAATTTTGCTAATCCAGCAATAGAAAAGAAAGCAGCACAAACAGCGAGTGCTAGTGCGATTAATCCAACGAGATATTTTAACAAAATTTTATTCATTAGGTTCTAAATCTAAACGTTCATGTAATGATTCTAGCACGCGCGCGATTTGTTCTAATTGTGCGATCGCATCAGGCCCGGAAATTAATCCAGCTTCGATTTGTCGTTGAATGAATCGTATTTTGTGAACTTGTGCATCTAACTTGTTCAGCGAATGATATTTATTTTTCATATTTGTATTTTAAATTTAAATTATATTCTTAATATTAATATATTAATAAATAATATTAATTAATAATAAAAAGAATATAATTATGTAGAAATTTTTGAAACATTAGTTTTTCGAAAAAGAATTTTCAAATTTTTTGCGATATCGCAAAACTGCCAACTCTTTAGCTTTAGCTTCAACCATAACATCGATATCTAAATTGTAAGTATCGATAAAGTTATCGATATAATCAGAATGCGCCCTAGGATTAATAGAAGCATTAGATTCATGCAGTGACTTAGATTCAGAGTAATGAACTACAGGTCGTATACCTGCAGGCCAAGTTGACATTGCTAAGCGTAATGCTTCATACTCAGTCATATCACCTGTATTAAAGGTATGATGATGATAGTCAAACACAATAGGTACGCCAGTTTTACAATGGATAAGTTTGTATAAATCAGCAACAGAATACATATTAGCTTTGTCATCATTTTCAACAGTTAAACGGGTTCGTACACCCTCGGATAGCCTGAGAAAGTTTCGGCACCATGTATCAGCCGCGGTTAACTTATCACCGTAAGTAGCACCTACGTGTATGTTAATCTTGTTATATGGAGTTCGTGATAGACCCATAAAATCAAATATAAGAGCGTGCATTTCCAAATCTTTAATAGTATTAACTACTACATCTTCTTTTGGAGAAGCTAACAAATTAAACGGACCTGGATGTGTAGTAATTCGAATGCTGTGATCAGTAGCAAACTTACCACACCGAGCTAGTACAGCTCGAATCTCATCAATGTCAGGATAATCAAACACATTAACTTTATTGCCCCATGGCAGGATATCACTGCCCATACGGAAAAAGTATATGTCATTATCCAGATTCCATTTGAGAATAGTCTCAAGGTCTTTACAATTTTGTAAAGCTAATTCTGATGCGTGTGCTAAACCTTTCGCTTGAAGAGTTGCAGCACGCATTGCACGACCTGTGAGAATTTTTTTCTTGCTCAAGGTCATGTTAATACACGCGTAACCAAGTTGTGTCATTTGTTAATTTTTAATTGTCAATAATCATAAATTTAAGAATAATTGTTGTAACAACCAAATTATTCTTCAGAAATTATTTCTGCTTCCGGTATTTCAATGCAAAAATAAAGTTGACCGTCTTTACGTAATAAAGTATCAGCTCCGAGCCATTCCTTTATAGCTTCGATATCTTTACAAGATTCTTCGGGAAATGATCGTTTGATTTCTACTAATTTATCAGGAAGACGTATAAAGTTTCTAGATATACTAAACATTATTTAATATAACGATTCTTTTTCAAACGTTCGAGTCAATTCATTGAAAATTTTTGTCCATGACCGATAATTTTATAAACGGCACAGTATTTTTGTTTATGAAATACGCGCGTCATTCTTTCAGTCATTTTTTGCTTAGATACTAATAAACCTTGCTCAAGTAAATCAGTAACGGCTGTATGAATTTCATTTTTGTAATTTGAATTAATTACTATAATATTGTTAAGAAATGCTAAATTTGATTTTGCCGAATCTTTAATACTTCTATCAATTATTGAAGAAATTTTTGATTCAAATTCAGATAAAAAGGCTTCTGGGTCAAATTTCGTTTCATATTTTATATCATACGAATAATCTGATTCGATTTTTTCCGGGCCTTCTATTACCGAACCTTGTCCATATGATTCATCACAAATTAAATCATATAAAAACAATATTCTCTCACTTGATGGTAAGCTTTCGTAAAATTCAAAATCTTCTGCATCAATTACAAAATCGCTAAAATTCATAATACTTCCCATTTTTAAAAATATCAAATGACAGCCAAGTTGGATCGACTGTCGTTTTAATTGAATCGAATATTAATGGATTATGAAAAAAATTCTTAAGTTTAGTATGACGCTGGTCGACATTTGAAATGTTATTTATTGCTGCAAGCTCAGATAATTGCACCTTAGTTAACTTAGTTTTTAAAAAATTTGTAACATCAAGCATAGTTTTTGTATATTTGATTTAGATATTCAAGTGCATATTTGTTCAAAGCATAACCATCATATATGTATTTAAGACATATTTGAACTGAAATATAATGTGGATGTTCGTGGTCAATTAAATTTCTATCTAATAAATCTTTAAGTTGTTGCACACGATTTAAAATTGAAATTCGCTTTGCATCGTCTGAGTATCCTGCAGGATTAAATTGACTTTCCAATTGATATTCTAATAAAAAATTATCAACTTTAGTTTCTAAGGATGAATCGCCCTGTATTAAATTTCTTTCTGTTATATCTCGCAATGCGTCTGCTGCATTTGCTTGATCGAGAAGATCTTTAATAAACTGTTCAAATTGATTGGGCATTATTACTTTTTCTTATTAGCTTTTTTCTTAGAATCTGAATCAATTGCGGTAGTTGAAATTCCAGATACAGAAATTCCGGATATAGAAACTCCTGAAGTAGATTTCGTACCTGGTTTCATTTTATCGTTAAGCGATTGAATTTCAGATTTTAGTTTTTTAATTTCTTCTGTTTGTGCAACAGATTTTGCTGTCGAGTCTTCTAAAGCAGACACGTGTTGCTTAAGCGAATTGATAATAAGATCTTTTTCAGCTACTCTTGTTTCAAATTTAGATTTCGTGATAATGAAATACGTAATGCCGGCTGAAACAAGCAAAATTGCTGCAATAATAACTACTGTCATAAGTGTTTAAATGTTTAAATGAAAAAATATATTTTGTAACTTGATTTAAATCCTTTTAAAGATTAGTCGTAACTTATAATTTTATATTAATAAATATTTCGTTCTTTCCTTTTTCTTGCAATTCTGTCTTCTTCTGATTTTATTCTTCTAGCTTCCATTCGAGCAATTTTATCTTCCAATTCCATTCCTTCAATACGAAGTGGGTGTGTTCTGTTTAAGTTTTGATTTGTCTTAGCGGCTGTTTGTGCTAACTCCCAAGCTTTTACAGGATCTTTTTGTGGCATAAAACAAAATTCTGATAAAACATCTAATAATGCAAAGCTATTTTGTTGTTCCTGCACAATTGTATAATATGACCCAACTGCTTGAAGATAAGCGCCGGGATATTGTGTATGAACTTTTTTCTTGTATTTTTCTATTTGTTTCTTTTCTTGTTCCGTTAAACGTTTCATATTTTTTATATTTTAATTAATGTGAATCACTTACATTATGCTTTTCGCTGTAAATCAAATAATCTGGATTGATTACTTTGGCTACTTTAGATCTATCACCACTTACTTCTTTAATTACAATTCCTTCGTGCGGTACTTTAGTTCCCTCAATAAAATTATCAAATACATATTTGTCTTGCAATTCTTGCGACCAAAAATCTACAGCTAGCATCGGTACATAAGGCAATCCTAAATCTTGATGAATTGTAAAGCTTCGTGGAGAACTGATATACTGCCCATTAATAGTGACATCAAACCCAACATATTCAAATGACTTCAATCCATAATCATAATTTTTTTGTATACCAGCTCCGAAAATTTCTCCGTAAATAACAAAACCAGAATCAATTTTATAATGCTCTTTATTTAATTTGAAGAATTCCCATAAACGACCGGGGATTTGATATTTTTCAGATATTGTTTTCCATACATCAGTATCGTAAAATCCTTGAGAATCGGAACCTTTTTCTACATTATGTGAACCATACACATATTCATATTCAATCCATTTATTTCCAAAAAATTTACGTATTCGATCTAATAAAGACAATTTAGATTTTTTTACAATGCCAAATCTTGCATTAGTGCCATGTATTTTTCTAGAAATTTCAACCATGTCATCTTCCGTAAACATTCCCGGTACATTTTTCAAGTTAGGAAACTTGTAATATATATGAAAATTAGGATTTTGACGGTACTTGATTTTTTTGCCTGATGCAGTTTGTATTTCTCTTACCGGAGGTTCGTATTTAAATATTTCCATCAATTCCATACAATCCGTACCTTCTACTCGATACTTGTCAGGTATAAAACCTATAGGAATAATTAAACATTCAGAATATACTCCTTTTAATTTTACAGTACGTACTCGTTCTCCTTTTCGTAAGTAATTGGTAATATTTAAAGCTTCTGATAATTTTTTAGGAATAACTGCATTTGTAGTTGCGACAACTACTAAATCATTTACGTTAAATTCTCCTTTACGTATAATGCAATTCCAACCTCCAATAACGGCTTGTACAATATTATCTGCATTAGGTATTGCTTTGATTTCAGCAATACGTGCTACATAACATACTGAGTTTAAATTTTCCATTTCAATATTTATTTGCTATTTTTTTAATTAATTCTTCATCTTCATTTAACAATCGAAGTCTAGATTTTGCTAATTTAGTAAGCACATCATTCCATTCTTGTTCTAATACACTCAAATTATTTGACACGGTATTTTCCCATAGATCTCCTTCTTTAAGTATTTTAATCAACTCTTCTTTTTCTTTACGAGAGCAAGATTCTAAAAAATCTTCTACGTCGATATCAACTTCTGTCCAAAAATATGCCATATTATTCTTCTAATTTTAATTCTTGGTTTATTTGTGTAATTAATGAAAAATCTTCTAATGTCTTTGCTTCTAACTGCAATTTACGCTTTTCTGCCATTCGTTTACTAGCAAATGTCCCGACAATAACATTACCATCTTTTAATGCCCAGCAAGATCCCATTTTTTCATGCACTGTCGGAACTATACGATAAATTGATTTACTTTTAGACTTTAAAGTTAAATTAATGATAGGTTCTGATTTCATGATAATTAATTAACGTTTTTTAGCAATAGCATCTTTTGTAGTATATTCTACAGTTCCATAATCATTTTTACGAGAAATTTTCACAGCTAAATCATACAAGTCTTTATTTGTAAATTCAAAATTTACATCAGCAACTTTTACTAGCTCACCGTGCATGTAATAATGTAATTGCTCTTTATCTAGACAAATTACATATTTACCGAATTTCACTACATTAGTGGCATTAAAATTAATTGGCATATTTTTCATATATTTTTTAATTGGTAAACAAATAGGTATCCACAATCGTCATCATAAAAACTATCTTCTTTAATTAAATCTGCTAACTTAATTCTAACGTCAAGTTTTAATTTACTCCAATAATTTACTCTAAGGTATCGCCCTCCATCTTTATTCATCGAACCATTGAATTGAATATTTTCCAATTCATAATTTGCATCGATTAAAACTGATTCAATATATTTTTCAGTTTCATTGATTGGTAATTCATTTTCTAATCTCATATACTTTTTGTTTAATTAATTATTATACATAAAGATAAGAATTTCTTTTAAACCGACCAACCTTTTTATAAATTTTTTTTTTAAAAATGTTTGTGGAAAGTAGATACCCGCCAATTTAATTAGCGGGCTAAACATTAATTTTCATTTATGTATGAAATGCACGTTTCAAATAAATCGGGATACATAAACATATATTCTTCTGGAATTGAACTTAAAGTAACTTTTAAAATTAAGTTACGAATCCAATCTACTGCATAATATTTTTTTGCTCCCCATATATGTTTAATATTTGAAGATACAAAAGTACTTTTTTCATCATGACCTAAACGTGGATTCCATTCTTGTCCATTTGAATCATTTCCAGGAATAAATGTTAAATATATGTTTGGAAGTATTACATCAAATGTAATTTCCATTTTATTTGCTAATACCGGAAGCAGACGTTGTTCGATAAAAATTGTATCTGCATTTGCATTAGGTAAAGAGTCATTATCTTTTGTATTTTCAATAATTTCACAAGCCTTATCATACCACGCATTAATAAGATCTTTGCAATTTTTATTAAATACTATTATAGCACAATTACAAGGCATTATTGACCAATCAAAATTATTTAAGTCATTTTTAGCAATCCAATTTTCTGGAAGTGGATATGGATTTTGATCGTATGATAAGTCAAATGCTTCTCTATGATAGAAAAGTAAATTACAATCACTTTGTAATAGATTCGGAGCTTGAATCCATAAATCAGTATCTAAAATACAAAAAGAATCTTCATAATTACTAATGTGTTTTGTTAAATGTATTTTACAAAAACTCCAATAACGTTTAATATGATCTTTGTACGGTACTGTTTCAATAAACGTAGTATCAATAGCATCATATTCTTTATCAATTCCAAACTTTGAAATTGTTTCCAAGTATTTTTTATTACAAAATAACTTGATAGGGCCGTAATTCTTTTTCCAATTAACGATTGAAGAAAGTAAAATCAAATGATTTATTTCTTCAAATTGCCCATCTTCATTGAACTGGTAGTAAATATGATAACCTGTCATAACTTGTTTTGTACCTGGGACCGGAATCGAACCGGCACTCCCTCATCGGGAACGGGATTTTAAGTCCCGCGTGTCTACCTATTTCACCACCCAGGCAGACTTACTTATTAAGTAAATATAAGTTATTCTTCTGAAAGATCCAAATCTTTTTTAAGTTTTTTCTTATCTATAGTATAGATATTTGCAAACTTTTCAGATCCATTAATACCGATGAATGGAATATATAAATTATCATCGGTAATACCTCTATAAATCCATCTATCGGGATTTTTAGGATTTCGAAGTAATTCGGTAAGAGTAACTTCATAATTTGAAGTAATAAATTCCACAGTAACTTTATCGCCTACTTTGAATTTAGGCTTTTTCATTTGTGGTTTTTCAACTACTTCTCTTTTTGCCATTACATCAATCTTTTTCAAGAACTAAATACCCAATTTTATACGGATGTTCACTAATGTCATTGTCTATTACAACTACATCGCCAGAATTAGTTTCATACACTGAAGCAACTGCGTATCCATTTTTAATGTATCCATGTGCTGTATATCGCTCTTCGGGGTGAAACAACATAAAATCGCCAGTTTCTGTATCGTCGTGTGCAATTTTAACTAATCGGTTACCGTTTTCCTGAAAAAATTGAGTTTTAGTTGTCATATTTAATTTTTTAATTTTTAATTACATAAAGATAAAGAAACTTTCTGAGAAATCCAAATTAATTATGAATTTTCTTTAATTTTTCTTTTATCTGACCTTGTTAATTTTTTTGATGACTTTGGCTTAGATTCTTTAACTTCGGATTTGCTAACGTCTCTAGTAGCTTGTTTCCATTCTTCCTTTCCACAATATGCCCATCCTCGATGTAAATAAGTAGTTGCGTCTTGATCTGTAACACGTGTGTATTCGTAGTTGTTCGGTGACTTTAATCTTTTTAATGTTTTCATCGTAACTAATTTATTTTTTTAATATTGAAGTAAATATTCTGAATTTTCTGTTTTAAACCGAATTGCGATAACGTCATCATCCTCATCACGTTCTTCTTCTAATATTTCAGTGACAGGCGTTGTTAACCAATAATCGTTATCAGAATAAGATCTAGCAGTAATTGATCCTATTAGTAGCGAACATCCTACTGTCGGTTCATTACTTACAACTTCTTTAAATGTTCGATCCTCATTCCATGCAATTGCTTGAATTCTTTTTCCAGCATCTTTGTATTCGCGCGTGCCATCTTCGTGCATTTTAAATAATGTAGCCATTTTATTTAATATTTAATAATTTATCATTTAAACATTTATTGAGATGCAGAGAATAGTGTGTATGCAATTCTGAACTTTCTATTTGTACTTGTTTAAGAAACAATTGTATTAAATTTTCTGCAACTGATAATTGCGTTTTTGTTTCACAAGAATTAATTACCGATTCGATCCATTTTGCTACATCTTCAAATTGATTGCTATTCGATCCCATGGTCGTTTAATTTTATCTCTTAAATATAAATAGAAATATTGAAAGTTGCAAGAAAAATCTGAGAAAAGTGGCGATAAAAAATCTAAAATGTCGATGTGAGTTAAATTATCTGGGCACAGTCCAATAATGTGTAAAATTTCGTGCATAACTAGTTTATCAAATATTCTGAATATGATTTTTTATCTGGCGTTGTATTTGGAAAATAATATTTGTAAGTTTTTTTAGAATCTACTAAATAAATAGTTTTATAGAATCCAGATGGTACGGTAGCACCGGTAGGTAATTTAATCGAATCTTTAAATTCTAAATGTATTGTGACTTGTACAGTTTCTGTT
>Ga0129333_10004918_pt1 | contig 12522 bp, 9 predicted proteins | sample CPB6_08_DNA_FD_94474 | JGI IMG/M metagenome (GOLD analysis project Ga0129333, IMG submission 94474) | Freshwater to marine salinity gradient microbial communities from Chesapeake Bay, USA - CPBay_Sum_0.6_0.8_DNA | ecosystem: Environmental > Aquatic > Marine > Coastal | place: USA: Chesapeake Bay... | reverse complement strand
TCCTCTAAGTGGCGAAAAGATCCGTGGTTTCCGCGCTAACATTCTTGTGCTTGATGAATTTTTGCTTTTGCCAGAAGAAATTATCAAAAACGTTTTGATGCCATTCCTTGTAGCGCCTCAAGATATGAAAAGACGTATTGATGTGCGTGAAATGGAAGACTTGCTGATCAAAGAGGGCAAGATGAAAGAAGAAGATAGAATGGTTTTCGTAAATAATTCTAAAATGATAGCTTTGTCCTCAGCAAGCTATACTTTTGAGAATCTTTACAAGACTTATCAGGAATGGGTAACAAAAATAACGTCGCCAGAAAAAGAAGACTCTACTTATTTTGTTTCTCAATTAGGTTACGAAGCTTTGCCTCCAGAGATGATAGATAAAACAATTATTGAAGAAGCTCAAAGCGGCGGCACTTCTCATTCTGCTTTTCTTAGAGAGTATTGCGCTCAATTTACAGATGGTTCAGACAGTTATTTTAGCGCAAAGAAGATGGAAGAATGCACTCTCAAAGATGAATATCCTCACACTCTTATAAAAGGAAATGCAGGAAAGAAATACATAGTTGGCATAGATCCAAACATGAGCGACTCTCCAAATGCAGACTATTTTGCCATAGCTGTAATGGAATTAGATGAAGATACTGGAGTAGGAATACTTGTTCATACTTACGCTGGTCTAGGCAACTTAAATAATCACGTTAAATATTTTTTCTACATCATGACTTACTTTGATGTAGTTGCTATTACATTAGATAACGCTGGTGCGGACATATTTATTGACACCTGCAACCAATCTGAGTTATTCAAAACTGCAAAAATAAATATAAAAGTAATAGAATTCAATGCTGAGTCAGAGGGAACAGAACACGAAAACGAATTACGAAATGCTAGGTCTCAATACAATCTGTCAGACCATAGAATAGCTTTTAATCAAGTCTTTTCATCTAGCTTCATAAGAAAAGGAAATGAATATCTGCAAGCCTGCATAGACTACAAGAAAGTTTTGTTTGCTTCTAGAACTTGCTCTAATGAAAAGTTCTTTGACAATGTAGTAGGCACCTCTTTGCCAAAAGATTTAATATTCACTGGAGATAAAGCTGATTGGACTAATCTAGATTTTATAGAAAACCAAGACGATTTCATTTACCAAACCAAAAAACAATGCGCTCTAGTAGAATATACTACAACTTCTAGAGGTATGCAAAATTTTGATTTGCCACAACATTTAAAGAGAGGATCTTCAGCAACAAGAGCTAGAAAAGATAACTATTCTGCATTTATGTTGGCTAACTGGGGAGTCAAATGTTATAATGACATTATGAAGCAGCAAGTAGAAAATAATATATTTACTTTTACTCCTGTCATGTTTTAGTGTAATTTCTAAATAGTATGGCGAATTTGGTTAGAAGGAAACAGGTAGATCAAGTTGAGTTTTCTGGCTTCTTTGTTGAAGTCGGAGACGAAAATTACTACCCATTGACCACTAATCCTTCTGGATTTTTAGATTCCGCTGCTCTTGATGCAGCCACTGGAACATTAGATACAAAAATAAATAATGTTTCTGGAATTTTAAATAATACAATATCTAGCACTGGAGCTTATTGCATTAATTATGCTGATAATATAAGTGGGACTTTATCGACGAGAATAATGGGTACTGGATCTTACTTGTCTTCTGTCGATACCGCTCTTAGTGGATATATTGTTTCTGTTAGTGGAAATTTAAATACTACTATCACTGGAGTAAGTGGAGTATTAAACACAAAAATAGATTCAACTAGTGGATATTTAAAAAGCTACACTGATTCCATTTCTGGATTATTAAATTCTCAAATAACTGCGGCCTCAAATGCCACAACTATCAATAATATTGTTAGCGGCACAGGATTTAATTTTACAGGAACAAAAATTTTCAATTCGCCTGTATACAATCAAAGAATAAATATTAGCGGCGTCACTACTCCTAGCAGCATTGCTATAGTTGCAGCTTCTGGCATGGCATCTGTAGTAGGTAATGCAGGAACTTTTGTAAGCTATTACGAAACTGGAGCTAATAATTCTTTATGGGCCGTTGCTGACTCTGCTGGTTTGCCAATGTTAGAGCTTTTTGATGATTATACTTTAATATTGGGTCATTCAAGCAGAAAATCAGTAGTTGTTAGTGGTTTGTCTGGTTATGTACTACTTCCTAGTTTGCCTAATCAAAATCAGACTGGCAGTTTGCCATCTGGAACTATTTTCCGCAGTGGAAATCATCTAATGATTTTATAAAATGAGAAAGCCTAAAATAAAAGATATTACGCCAATGATGACAGCCTATGCTGCTGCGGCAACGGATAATACTCCTATTCCCGCTCGTAGAAATTTGTCTGGCGACATTGAGAGAACAGATAGATTCCATAATATTGATTATGGTCTAGTGCCTTTCAAGTATTCTCATAACGTATCAAATAAGAGTGCTCTTAATGTTAGAGATGCTGTGATTTTGTGCCAGAAAGCTTATTACAATTTTTCGTCTTTTAGAAATGTAATAGACTTAATGACAGAATTTTCATCTAGCAAAATTTATTTTACTGGAGGAAATAAAAAGTCGAGAGATTTTTTAGATGCTTTGTTTAAGAAAATAAATATAGATAATTTTGTAGACAAGTTTTTTAGAGAGTACTATAGGTCTGGAAACGTTTTTGTTTATAGATTCGACTATAAAGTAAAACCAGATGACATTTCTAAGATTACTCAAGTTTTTGGGTCTGAGACAATCGGAGCTTCTGAATCTTTGCAGCTTCCTTCTAAATATATGATTTTGAATCCTGCCGATATTCAATACGGCGGAAACATATCTTTTGTAAATGGTAATTATTATAAAATTCTTACCGATTACGAACTACAAAGGCTAAGAAATCCAACAACAGATGAAGACAGAGAAGTATTAAAGAGTTTAACGGAAGAGAACAGGCTAAAGATTCAAAGAAAAACATATTCTGGAGCTGGAGCTTATATAACAATACCTCTAGACACTAAACAAGTATCTGCAGTATTTTATAAGAAGCAAGATTACGAGCCTTTCTCTGTTCCTATGGGATTCCCTGTCCTAGAAGATATTAACTGGAAGCAGGAAATGAAAAAAATGGACATGGCTTTGACAAGAACAACTCAACAAGCTGTTCTCTTAATTACCATGGGTTCTGAATTGAAGAGCGGAGCTTTAAATATTAATCAAAAGAATATTGAAGCTATGCAAACTCTTTTCCAAAATCAATCTGTTGGAAAAGTATTGGTTTCTGACTTTACCACAAAGGCTCAATTCATTATTCCTGATATTGCTGGAATTCTTGACCCCAAAAAATATGAAGTAGTAAATACTGATATCCAACAGGGCTTAAATAATATATTAATTGGAGACGAAAAATTCTCTAGCACAAGCATTAAGACTAATATATTTTTCCAAAGACTAGAGCAAGGCAGACAAGCTTTCTTGACAGACTTTTTAATGCCCGAAGTTAAAAGACTATGCAAAAATTTAGGATTTAAAAACTTCCCAACTCCTCATTTTGAAGAGATTGACATTAAAGATCCTTCAGTTTGGCAAAGAGTGTCTGCTCAACTAGTTCAACTTGGAGTTCTTACCCCTGAAGAAGGAATTCAAGCTATTGAAACTGGAAGACTGCCTCAATTTGATGAGTCTTTAGAATCTCAAAGAAAATTTAAAGATCTAAAAGACGAAGGTTTATACGCTCCAGTTGCTAGTGGCGCTGGTGCAGCAGGAGGCCTAAATACAGGAAGACCTCAAGGAGCCAAATCTCCGCAATCAACAAAAAACGTAGCTCCAAGCGGCGGCAATAAAAAAGCTCCAGCTATAGCTTCTTATTCGATGAAAGGAATATCTACTACTTTTAAAGAATACGAAATATTAGCATCTAAAGTAGAGGAGTTTTTAAGAAAAAAACATAAAAAGAAAACTCTTACCAAAGAACAAAAATCGATAGCTGAACAATTAGCGCAAGCTATAGTAATTAATGAAGATAAGATAAATTGGGATCATAATATTAAGGATTATTGCGAAGGAAAACAAGACAACCAAGAAAAAATAAATAAACTTTTAGAGATTGCTGAAGAGCATTCTGTTGATCTTTTTTCTGCTGCTATATTAAATCATAGTCAAATTTCTTTAGAAAAAGTGTAATATTTAACGATACTTTAAAATGAGATTTGAAATAGAAGCGCAAATTCCCAGCAAAAAGTCTGAATCGTCGGACTTTTATGTTGACTTTTCTCTTAAGCTGCTTTCTGCGCTCAAAGAAAAAGTCCAAGAACACAACAATAAGAGTAATAAAAAAATTGGTCTTAATCAAGTAGTGGAGAAGTATTATAGCGCGGCTGCAGATTATGTAAAAAATGAGTCTATTGATATAAATACTTATTCAATGGCTAAGGTGAATGAGTTCTTGGAGGGGAAAAAGGGGGAGTTCAATTTAGATAAAGCGGAAAAAGATATACAGAAACATGGTTTAGACTTTGATTTCGAAAATGTAAATAATCTATATATATCTTATCCAAAGCAAAAAACAGAAAAATGGTTTGAAATTTAATTATGAGCTTTAAATATACTACAACATTTAGTTCTATTCTAAGACCTTTAGTCTCAGAAGAGAAGGATAAATATCTAGCATTGGCGTCTCTTATGCAAGTTGGGAATTTTATTCCTAATGTTGACACTGAGAAAAACGTTGATTTATTGCCAATTGCTTTTAATGCTGCTGTAGTAAATAGAGTAAACAAAAATGGCGATGTTATTGATTCAGAAACAGCCGTAGCTGCTTATAAAGACTTCATAAATAAGCCAATTAATATAGAGCACAACAGAGAAAGAATTGTTGGTGTAATTTTAACCGCCGGGTTTAGTGAATTTGGGTCAGACGTTTCCCTTTCGGAAGAACAAGTCAAAGACTTGAAGGGGCCATTTAATATCACTCTTGGCGGTGTAATTTGGAAGATTTCTAATCCCAGCTTAGCCGAAAAAATTGAAGAATCTAGCGATGAGACTAGCGACCAATACCAAAAAATTAGTGCTAGTTGGGAATTAGGTTTTAATGACTACAATTTAGTAGTTATAGAAGGTGAGTCAAAAAACATAGAAGACGGAGCTAATATTAGTGACGCTTCTCAAATAGAGACTATGAAAAATAGTCTTAGAGCATTCGGCGGATCAGGAAAATTAGACAAAAACAAATCTATTTATAGAAAAGTAATAGGTAATGTTGTTCCTTTGGGCATTGGCTTAACAGAAACTCCTGCTGCTGATGTAAAAGGTATAGCTACACTAAAAAATGAAGCAAAAGATGCTCCAAGTGAAGAAAATATTTCCAAAATAAACAAATTAGATGTAAATACTAATATTGAAATTAATGTTATGAAAATTCAAAGCATCAAAGACATCACAGACGAGAGTTTGAAGCAAGCTACGGCTTCTCAAATTTCTGATCTCATCGAGCAAGAGCTTAAGTCAGCTTCTGAGAAATTCGCTGCCGAAAAAGCTTCTGTTGAAAATGCGCTACAAGCCGCAAAAGAACAATACAACACTCTACTAGCTGGACAAGAGACTCTTCAAAAAGAGATAGATGCTCTTAAAGCTTCTTTAGAGGCTTCTGAAGCTGAAAAGCAAAAGATTTTGGCCGCAGAGAGATTCAATGAGAGAATGAGCGCTTTTGATGCCGAATACGAGCTAGATGATGAGTCAAGACAAGTTATCGCTTCTGACATAGCTGACTTGGATGATGATTCATTCGCTGCTTATAAGAATAAGATGGCCGTATTCATGAAGAACAAGAAGAAGGAAGCTAAGAAAGACGAAAAGAAAGAAGAGGCTAAGTCTTCCGTTTCTGTTGATGAGGTTCTCGATAACGCTTCCGAAAAAGGAGAGAAGTCTACAGCTACCATTGCTGCTACTTCAACCGCTTCTGAAGCTTCTCTTTTCGAGAAATACAAACAAGCTTTTAATTACGATGGTTTCGTAATTGGATAAACAATAAATACAACATAAGGATAAAATATGGCTTATAAACTAAGACCTTTTAGAGATTATGATGAACATGATGTATTGAATCTGTTCTCATACGACACAACTGGTTTGACAGCCGGATCGATCAACATCACCAAGGGTTCCTTGGTTAAGATCGCTACTGGTTGGAAAAACTACGATTCAGGCGTTGAGCTTGGCGGTGGATTAGAATTCATCGGCAGCGCTGGTACGCTTTCACCAACTAACGTTGTTTCACAACGCTATGGAGTAACCGCTAAGGTTGTAGTCAGCACAACTGGCGAGACCCCAGTCGGAATGATGCTCTATGACGTAAGAGACGCTGACGAGAACGGAGAGCTTCTAAAGTACAAGCCCCGTAAGGCTGCTGAGATGCAAGTAGTAATTCCTGGACAAGCTGTTCCAGTAGTTACCCGTGGTATCTTCTTGGTCCAAGGCGTTCTTGGAACTCCTACCGCTGGCGGCACTGCTTATGCAGGCGGAACAGGTCAAATCACTGCTTCTACTGGTGGCGGTGGTATCGCTAACGTTGCCATTGGTAAGTTCCTTGGAGCTGCTGATACTAACGGCGAAACCCTCGTTAAATTGGCTCTATAATATAAAGGATTAACATGAGAATTAAACTAAAAAATACACCTGAGCAAGTTGAGCTAATCAAAGCCCTTGGCTCTAAAAACAGATTGGTTGCCGCAGAGGCTTCCGAAGCTTTCGCTGCTTTTCTTGGACCTGTTATTCAACGAGTCATTTTGCAAGCTGGCACAGCTTCTCAAATCTATACTGACGCTCCATTCGACGAGAATGATTCGCCCAGCTATCCTCTTGATCTCTACTATCAAGAGCTAAACAATGGCTATGTTAGCGTTTGGTCTCAAACTCTTGCTGGTGGTCTACCAACCTCACAAGACGTTTCTGCTATCCAAGAGCTAAAGATTGCCACTTATCGCCTAGACAGCGCTGTTTCAATCAATAAGAGATATGCTCGCCAAGCTCGCTTGGACATTATCGCTAAATTGGTTGAGCGTATGTCTCAAGAGGTTCTAATTAAGCAAGAGCGCAATGCTTGGGCCGTAATGCTCAAAGCCCTTGGCGAAGCTTCTACTACTCCTCAAGGCGGATCTGCACTCAAGCACTACATTGCTGCTGGAACAGCCGGTCAATTCAAGCTAGATGACCTCAATAAGCTCATGACCCGCGTCAAGAGAATTAATGAGTCTTGGGCTGGTGGTACTCCTGCTGATCCATATAGCACTGGATTGACTGATCTTTATGTCTCTCCTGAGATTAAAGAGAAGATTCGTGCTTTCGCTTATAACCCACTAAACACTGTTGGTGGAGTTAGAACAGCAGGTAGCTCTTCTACCAGCACCGAGTCTGCTATCCCTCTTCCTGACGGAATGAGAGAGGAGATTTACCGTAACGCTGGTATGCAAGAGATCTATGGTGTAAACATCGTTGAGTTGATTGAGCTTGGTCTTTCCAAGAAGTACAACATCCTCTTTGACTCTTACATCTCTGAGACAACTACTCTTGGCGGAGCTTTCGATCCTGCTACTTATCAAGTCCTCGTTGGCGTAGACAATACCAAAGGCGCTCTAATCCGCGCTGTTGCTACTACCTCTGAGACTGGTAGCCAATTCAACGTACAACCAGACGATCAATTCTTGCAAAGAAGCGATAAGGCTGGATTCTACGGATCATTGGAAGAGGGCCGCATCTGTATCGATGCCCGTGCTCTTTCAGGCATCATCGTCTAATAAACTCGGTTCTAACAAAACCCGCTGGGGCAACCTGGCGGGTTTTTTATTTGATTTATTTTGTTTATTAAGATATAATTTTTGTATGGCTAAAAAATCTACGCTAAAAAATCTTAATCAGATCGACGCTAAAGAAGAGCTTGGCAGACCAACTACACTAGACCAAATTTGGGGAGACACTGGAATTCAAAAATATGGTACTAATAATTTTGAAGAGTACAAGACATATATTCGCTCATTAAATAAAAGCGATATTCATGCTCACGCTATGAAGGTTGGCATGCTGCCAACCGACAACCACGAAATTCTAATCGCTAGGCTAGAAAGAGAATTCCAAAGGCACGTTGCAGCTTATCAAGCTCCATCAGAATCAAAAGGCAAGCAAAAGAAAATATCTAAAGATGTGCAGAAGATCTTATCAGAAGGCCGATAATTCTGTGTAATTTTATTAAATGGCCAATGTAATTAGGATTAAGCAGATAGATCAACCGGAACTATCTGGTTATATATTAGATGTCACAGATCAAAATTACTACCCTGCTGCTAATCCTTCAGGGTATTTATCTTCTGTAGCTTCTGATCCTGATTTTATTGCCCTAAGCGGCGACCTGAATAATACAGGAATAGTATTAGATAATAAGATTAATACATTAAGCGGTTTTACAGTATCTCTTGTTAATAGTTCAGGAGCTTTTTTACAATCAGAAATACTTTCTTTAAGTGGCGATCTAAATGCCACGAATGCTAATCTAACGACTGTATCAGGATTAGCTATTTCAGCTATCGCTTTAACCACTGGATTAGATTTTGATGTTAGCGGAGTAATTAGTGGAGAAGTATCAAAATTAAATTCTACAATTACTGGAGTTAGTGGTTATTTATCTTCCCAAACTGCTTCGGTCAGTGGAATTTTTAATTCTAGAGTAACAACGCTAGAGAATACTTTTGCCACTTCTGGAAGCAACTTCTTAGATCTAGCTTCTAATAATCAAATTGTTTCTGGTTCTAAAAGTTTTACAAATAGAATTGGATTTAAGCAAATAGACATACTACCGTACTCAGGAAACTACAGCAATCCTGGAGGTCAGCATGAAATATTATTCACTCAATTTACAGAAGACTATACTTTTGCAGCTAGTGGATATGGAAATTTAACTGGAGATTTATTTGTGACAAAAATAATGCACCCAAACAATATAGAACTAATAATTAGCTCTATGATTTTCACAGGAAACTACTAACATGCAAAAAGTTTATGGGTCATTAGATTCTGCCGCAGATTCATGTGTTTTACTATATGATTTTTTTGGCAACTCTTATGATGGAGAACCAACTACAAATCTTTTCACCCAACCAACTGGAAATAATGGTTTTACAATAAAACCATCTGATACAGGAAGGCACTTTTATAAATTAGATTATTATACTGATTTTGGGCAAGGTACTTTTACTGGAAACGCTACCGGAAATTATAAAACTACAGACTCTATTTATAAATACAATTACGTTTCCACTCAAACAGATTCCACAAGCAACAAACATGGATTCTCTATTAAAATAACAAGAGGAGAGACTTATTCGTATTCTACAGATGTTTATGTTTCTACTGGACACCCAAGGACGGGGCTTGCTCCTGTGGTTAGCTTAACTCCCAATCTAACTGGAAGTTTTGCTGTCGTTAGTGGATATTATGATTTCAATAAAAAAGGAACTTGGCAAACTATTAGTGATAAAATATATGTTCCTTCTGTATCAAATAATTTTGGATCGAACGCTATTTTTTATGAAGTCTCAGTAGCAGAAAAAACTGCTCAGCATCCTTACTATGGCTCAGGATCAACTGATGGATTTGTGATTGGAAACACTCAAGGAAGAGCATTGAATTTTTATAAAGGCGCTACATATGTTTTTCTTCAATCTAACGGTTCAAATATTAATGACGAATTATATTTAACTACAACTCCAAACGCAGGTGGGGGATCTAATGCTTATGCTGATGGATTCTCTTATTATGGAAACGAAGGTTTTGATGGTTATGCTACATTCACTGTTCCATACAATGCTCCATCTGCAATTTATTATAATTCTAAACGCACTGGCTCTACTTATTTTGGTGGAAAAATAAATATTCTTGGAGGTTATAACGCTGGAAATACTGGAAACTCTGGTAACGTTGGAACCTCTGGTAGTTCTGGAAGCTCCGGATCTTCTGGGGCGACTACAACTTCAGAGTCTTATGCTGTTTGCTTTGATCCCACAAGAGGAGAGCTTAATTCATCTAAATTAAATGGTGGATATATTTTATATAAAAATATGCAGTTCGAGAAGAACAAAAAAATGTTCCAAGGCGTAGCTCATCCTACTCAATTTACTTCTACTTCTCGTTCTCCTTATGGAGTTTTAAAAGATATAACCGGCGGCAATAATAATTCTAATTTAGCAAATGCTATGTTTGATAGCGATGCTTATGTAATTTTTGGAAATAGAACAAACATAAACGATGGCGGCATAGTTGACATAAATTTAAAATATAATAAAACAAAAACTTTCTCTATTGGCAGCGCTGCAACTCAAAGTTATGATTTTTGGTTCAAGCAAACTTCAGCGTCTTTTCAAAAAGCTTATTTATTTTCTAGATCTACTTCTGTAGATGGAGATTATTTTGTAGAGAATGAGGGCTATCCTCAATTAATTTTTATACAAGATAAAAGAGTATATTTCAGATTTGCTTCTCCAAGCAATGAAATATTATCAGGATACTCATCTCAAGTTATTGAAGTGGGCAAGCTTTATAATGTAATTATTACTGTAAATACTTATTTGGCTGTAGGATCAAAAGTAAATATTTATGTTAATGGAGTAGAAGTGGCTACTACTATTTTAACTATTCTTGAGCCGCCTCTAAATTTAAATTATACTTCTGCAAAAGCTTCGACTGGCAATACTGGAAATGTAGGCAATCTTGGAGTTGGCATAAATAACACAAATTTTTATTGCATATCTTCTTTTGATGCCAACGGAGAATCAAAAGCTTCTAGTGTTTTAGCGGCAGTAAGCGATCCATTAAATAAAGCGGTCAGTTTAAATTGGTCAATTGTAGGCAGCGCTATAGGTTACTATATTTACAGATCTTCTTCTCCTGTTTTTGGAAATTATTCTTTAGTAACCACAATCAAAAACAATGCTACTTTAAATTTTATCGACTACAATACTCCAACACAATTTGGCTTCCCAAAACCTAGCCCAAAATATACTTATAAATATAGCGATAATGTTTCTTTGTTAGTTGATAATTCTACAGCAAAAATTTGTTTTGGTAGCTACCCAATATCAACTATGGTTCCTAATTATTTTGAGGGCTACATATATAGAGCAGCAATATATAAAAACAAACTCTCTTCTGTTCAAGCGAGCAGAAACTATAATTCATTTTTATACAAATATATTTCAGAAAGCCCAGATGTTATATATTCTTCAATTAAGCAAAGAAGTGTAATTACTGGGAATACTGGAGCAACTGGCTCCGCCGGAAGTTTTAGAAAGGTACTGGAATAAAATATGGCTATTACAAGATACGCAGGAGATAGGTTCTACGGATTAGACGCAGAGAAAAGCGCTTTGCTCTCTCAAGTCCTAGATGGCGCTATTTATAAAGCGTCAGATACTCTTTATGAATATTTAAAAATTAATGGATCATGGGTGCTGTCAGGAGGCACTAGCGGCACATCTGGTACTAGCGGATCTAACGGCTTATCTGGCGGTATTAATTATTTTTTCAATGAATCAGTCTCTTCTGGAGTAAGCACATATAAGCAACTATCTAAAAATATTACTGCTGCGGCAGAGCAAGTAGTTACTGTCAATCTTACTGCTTTACAAACAGCGGTTCCAATATCTTCTTATATCACTGATGCTGGAGATCCAAATGTAACAATAATTCCTGGAGGCATATGGGCAGCTTTTGTCCATTTATCAAAGAATGCCCAAAATGATGAGGTAGAGGTTTATTACAGCGTATTTAAAAGAACTTCTGGCGGAACAGAAACTTTATTATATACTAGCGACGAAACTGCTATTTCATGGATCAATAATAACACCACAGCAGTAGAAACAAAAATAGACGTAACATTTGGCGCTACCACTTTAAATGCTACAGATAGAATCATAATAAAATTCTATGCTAATAACTTAGATAATGCGAGCAGAACAATAAAATTCTATACAGAAGGAACTCAGCATTATTCTTATATTGTTACTACAATAGCTCCTGTTTCTGGTACTAGTGGAACATCTGGATCTTCAGGAACTTCGGGAACATCTGGAAGCGCAGGAAGTACAGGAAGCGCTGGAGCAACTGGTGGCACAGGCGGAATTGGTTCTACTGGATCAACTGGAAGCACTGGTGGTACAGGTGGAATTGGATCAACTGGATCTGCGGGAGCTACGGGTTCTATTGGAAGTACTGGAGGCACAGGCGGAATTGGTTCTACTGGTTCTACTGGTTCTACTGGTGGCACAGGCGGAATTGGATCAACTGGATCAACTGGATCTGCGGGAGCTACGGGTTCTACTGGAAGTACTGGCGGAACAGGTGGAATTGGTTCTACTGGTTCTACTGGCGGCACAGGCGGAATTGGTTCTACTGGTTCTACTGGATCTACTGGCGGAACAGGTGGAATTGGTTCTACTGGATCAACTGGGTCTGCTGGATCTACTGGCGGCACAGGCGGAATT
>Ga0129333_10004917_pt1 | contig 12523 bp, 24 predicted proteins | sample CPB6_08_DNA_FD_94474 | JGI IMG/M metagenome (GOLD analysis project Ga0129333, IMG submission 94474) | Freshwater to marine salinity gradient microbial communities from Chesapeake Bay, USA - CPBay_Sum_0.6_0.8_DNA | ecosystem: Environmental > Aquatic > Marine > Coastal | place: USA: Chesapeake... | reverse complement strand
GATGCACAAAGATATTTAGGTATGGGACCTGAAAACTTTAAGAAATTAGTTATTAATAGAGGCATACGACACGAGAAGGTAAATAACAAAACTATATATAATACAGAGGATTTGGATAAGATTAAAGCAGAACTCGACGAGAGAAAGCGAATTGCACAACCGCCGGTATATAAGCAATTCAAGCGGCCTGATTGGAAGCCAGAACCAAGAGAAAATTATTATGATTTGGAGGATATCCAAAAGATGCTCGACACCGTGACTAAGTCTCATGTGGTTAATTTAATTAATCACAGCGATTACAAATTTAAAAAATTTTATACTAAAGTTAGAAAAATTTATTATCTAAAAAAAGAAATAGACGAAAATTTTAATGAGATTATTAAAAAATTAACTAAGCAAAGTAGATTGTTAAAGAGGTTACATGGAAAAACGGGAAATACAGGCATTGAAAGATAAAATAGATAGTGAGTCTAAGATAATTAGACTCGTCAATGAGGACATGAATAATAAGGAAGGCGGAAACTTATGGTTTCTTGCTCTAATATTTTTTGGTATGTTGATAGGATTCTTTTTAGGTAAAATATGACACACGATGAATTTAGACAGCACTACAAAGTCCTTTATGGTGACATGATTATGAAAGATATCGACGAGAGAGATTTGCGTATGATTGCAGCTGCAACATTGACTTACATAAATCTTAAGGGCAAATACGAGGACTATATGAAATACAAAACCGATTTAAAAAAACATCTAATGGATTTTGATATTATTATGTCCATGATGGATGAGAGAAACGAACAATGACGACGGAATTACTAATTAAGTATTTAGCATATTGCACAACGATCACTATTGCGTTGGGTGTATTGTATTATTTCATTGGGATAGTTGACGATGAATAAAGCGAAAAGACAAGAGATTATTGATTTATTGTTTGAAATACAAGATTCTTTTTCTCCTCTTAAAAATAATTTAGTATATTTAAGTAAAGTTGCAAGTTATACAGAATTAATTCATTTTAGATATCATCTTAGATTATCAATAAATGATTTATTATTTAGCTGTAGAGCATTAAGGGATGTATTTAATGATGAGTAGTCACTACGGCGGCGAAGACAATCCCCATGAGCCGATTAAGATTATAGAATATTACGATCTTAATTTTAATCTTGGTAATGTGGTTAAGTATATCCTAAGGGCAGGTATTAAGCATCCATCTATAGAGGGCACTATTGAGGATCTTAAGAAGGCTATATGGTATTTGGGAAGAGAGATTGAAAACTTGGAGAAGAAGATAGATGAATAATATAACAGATAATATAGATATGTATATAAGTCATTTGCAAGAATTTATAAGCGATTTTAATGGAGAATTAAAGAAAAAAGAATATAAAATAAGTATGTTTTATGATGTTTATAATATTGTAATGTACTATAAAGAAAATATTAATTATAATATAGATAAATACGAAATACATTGCAGAGCATTGAGAGATAAATTGAATGAATCAGAAATACTTTGACATATGCAACCAGACAGTATTCAATCTTATGGGGACACAAGATCAGGGGGACGTAGAGATAGCAAATAATACGCTTTCTAAGTTGCTTGTCGAGAATACAGATCTAAAGATGTTCTTGCAATCGACTGGCAAGTATTACGAGTATTTGGCATGGATTAAGAGATTTAAAGCAAAGTATAATGGGATAGAAAAACACATTGAAAAGAACTTGGAGTTGGAGGAAGCGTGAATACGATAAAAGACAAATGCAATATATGCAATAACAATAATGCATGGAAAGAAGATAAAAAAGAATTTATTATTGATGATGCTAAAAAATCCGTAAAACATTTGATATATGTATATTGTGAAGAATGTGGATATATATTAGATTTTGAAATGTATTAAATAACTTAAGAGAAAACATGAAAGCAAAAGAATTGATAGAACAAATACAAAAGCAAAACCCAGAAGATGAAATACATATTTGGGTAGATGATGAAGTAGGATGCGGAGCAGGTGAATTTGAAAAATATTATGCGTCTAAAATTGAGGTCATGGGGCATAAAGAATATTATAAAAATGAAGATGATATTTTAAGCGAAGACGAGATAAGACAGTATATAAAAACTTATGAAGACTATCCGGATGAACAAGGATATATAACCAAATATTATGAAGAAATTAATAGCAGAAATAAATTAGAAGGAATATGGATTAAAATACGACCATGAACCTAGACGACAAAATAAATGGCAGTCTTAAGAGAATAGAGATATGTTATAGAGAAGCAACACGTAATGTATTTTATAATCATATATTTCCACATAATATTAACTTGGAAATACAGTATTATAATAATTTGAAAAAGCAGATAAATATAGAGTGCGATATTATAATACAGATCTGCAATCACTTGTTAGGATTGATTGAGGCGAATTACACAAAAGAACTTATTATACACATAAGAGATAATGGAGATATGATTTGAAAAATTTATTAATACTGGTAGGCAATCTTACAAAAGATGTTGAGCGCAAGCAAATTAACGGCAAGGACTTTGTTCAGTTTGATTTAGGGGTATGGAGAAAGCCAAACGAATCTTTTTTTGTCAGAGTCAAAGCGTGGGAAAAGACAGCACAACTTATGCAGGATCTTAAGAAAGGGGACAGAGTGCAAGTAAGTGGAAAGTTAGATATTGAGTCCTGGGATGGTAGCGATGGGAAGAAGCAATTTAAAACAACATGTATTGCGAACAACTTTGAGCGATTGACTAAGCGGGTAACTAATGTTAATGATCCTAACTTTGGGATGGACATTGATGAAGAGGTGGCTTTCTAATGAACATTGAATTATATATAAATGAATATTTAAATTTTATTAATAAAAATCAAGGATATATTGCAAGCAATTTAATGGATACGATTGATGCTAAATCATACCACAGAGGGCAAATTAAAACATGTGAAGATATATTAAGTTTTATAAATGCAAATAAGGATAAAAGTATTGAAAATAGATCACATGAGATACAATTTAAAGAAAATGAGGTCAATAACTAATGAATCCTAATCCAACTAAGATTGCACTATGTAGTAATGACAAATGCAAGAGAAGAAAAACCTGTATGAGATATTTATTAATAGGCGACAAAGACGACACATGGGTTGAATTTAAATCTGTGAAATTTAACCGTACTACTATTTGTAAGCACTTCATCCATGCAGACTCGGAAGACGCTAAGCAGTACATATTGCAGAGATACGCAAAAACAAAGGCAGGGCAATATGACGCAAAGTAGTTTAGAAAATCCATTTTCACAATGGCTTATATTCCGTAATATTAAATTCATAAAACAGTTTAAGCCATTTGAGGATAGACGTTTTAAGTGTGATTTTTTTCTTCCTGATTATAACACTGTGGTAGAAATAGAGGGGGGTCAATGGATCCATGGCAGACACCAAAGAGGTAACGGATTTAAAAACGATATTGAAAAATACAACCTACTTGTACTTCATGGGTATAAAGTTATCAGATTAACAACAGATCATTTTATGAGAGTAGGGAAAGATTTGTACACAGTTAGTGGGTATTCTAGTAGGATTATTGATATGATACAGGAGAGTCATAAATGAATAAATTCATGGGATATAGCAAGCCAGAAGGACTAGAAGAAATTGAATATGATTTAAAAAAACTAGAAGAGTCATGGAAAAAATTAATTGGACATATGTCATGTATTAATAGTTCGGATTATGATTCTGATAACTTCGCAAAAGAGGTATTCGGATTAATAGCAGGGCAAGGCGAATGCCTTACAATGAAAGGGCGGTGTATAATTCTTAAAAACAGTATAAAGAATTATAAAAAAACATTATGAATAAACAATTAATTAAAGACATATTTGATAACGACAAAGAAATTCATAAGTATTGTGATCCTGATTTTATTACTTATAATAAAGATATATCAGAACAAATCATAATTAAAATACATGGATGTCTATTGCAATATCCAAGTTGTTATATTATCGAAAGTCCTGAGAGAAAGTATTTTGCAGTGTGGCTTAAAGCACATAATGACTGGATACTTTATTCTTTTGGAGTACATCCAGAAAAAAGGGATAAGGAAAATTTAAATCATTTTTGGAATTACTTGATAAATGAGCATGAGGAAGGATTTATTTCTTACTTGTACTCTAATAACACAAGGGCGATTGCTTGGCTAAAAAGAATGGGCATGAGTGAAGTTGGAAAGGTGGTCGAGCGATCAGATAAGGTTGCCATAAAATTATTGCTTGACATGGGAAAAAAGGGAGGTATAAGTTAATTATGTTTTGGTTGTCAATTGCAATGGTTTTAATTTCCTCCGAAATGGTCCTAGCGTATCTATACGTAAATGCAATTCGACAACCGAAGCAGTTAGTAAGTAATATTAATATTGAAGAGTTACAGGAAAAGATTAAATCCTTAGAAGATCAGGTGTCCAGTATTCGAGTGGCTCAGGGGATGCGGAGGAGAGATGGATAAAATACTTAATAAACCTTTCAGGCTTCCTTCGGGATCAGGAAAGAAGTTTGGTGTTTATGTTAAGAGTAAGAAAACGGGAAAGATTATTAAAGTCACCTTTGGGGATCCGAACATGGAAATCAAAAGAGACAGTCCAGAGAGAAGGGCATCATTCAGGGCAAGACATAATTGCGATTCGATTAAGGATAAGACAACTCCAGCCTATTGGTCTTGTCGTATGTGGAGCAAGAAGCCAGTGAGTGAGATTGCAAAGTAAGACCATGAAACCCAAAACTAATTTAGGGAAGAATAAAGGGATTCAAAACTTAATCCCTGCCAAGAAAGGAGAAGTAAGAAACCCGAACGGAAGACCAAAGTTACCCGAAGAAGTAAGGGCAATGAAGGAAGCAAGTATTGAACAACTCATTGTATCTTATCACAAGTTTGCATTTACAGATGTTAAAGAAATTAAAAACAATCCTCCTGTAAATTTAATAGAACAAGGTGTATTGCAAACTATCTCAAACTTTGCCAACAGTGGAGAGGTAGATCATATTTCTAAAATTTGGGATCGAGTACTCGGCAAACCTTTGGAGTCAATTGATGTAACAAGCAAGGGTGAGAGTATCACAAGCGGAGAAAAATTAAGTCCAGAAGAAAGAAGGATGTTAATAGATAAGTTGAGAGTGGACATGGGGTCAAATAATGGTTAAGAAAATAGTTAAACTCATATATAAAAATATAGAATTAAAGAAAATATCAAATGAGCCAGAGTTGGATGAAATAGAAAAGCAATTGTACAAATTATTAAATAAAGAGTTAAATAGAAAATATAAAGAAATTCCTTTTGACAATGAAAGATTTATACAACAAGTAATTTGGGACTATAACCAGCGCAAAAAATGATATGAATGCTATCTCTAAAGAAAGATTGCTATACAACGAACTCATCCAGGAATCATGGGAACAGGGAGACTTGTACTACAAACTTTTACCTTATCAGATTAAATTGTATGATAGCATCAAAGGATCAAATTCTATTAAACACGTTATTAATTGTACTAGAAGATTTGGAAAGTCATTTATACTTTGCCTACTTGCAATCGAGCAAGCACTACAGAGTCCGAACAAATTAATAAGATTTGCGGCTCCTACGCAAAAGCAATTGAAGGAAATCATACAACCTATCATGATCGAAGTCTTACAAGATTGCCCAGACAAGTTTAAACCTACATTCAAGACTCAAGACTCTAAATATGTTTTTCCAAATGGATCCGAAATACATATTGCAGGTTGTGACAACAACAATGCGGAAAACTTAAGAGGACATAGATCCGATTTAAACCTTATCGATGAGGCAGGAAGTATCTCGGATTTAGAATATGTCCTGAAAGATATTCTTATGCCTCAGACATTGACCACAGGAGGAAGAACGATCATTTCAAGTACTCCTCCTCGAACTCCTGCACACTACTTTCCGAGACTATGCCAAGAGGCAATATGGGGAAACTATTATAGTAAGTTTACGATTTACGACAATAAAAGCCTTAAACAGGAAACAATTGATCTATATTGCAGTGAGGCGGGCGGAGTCAATTCAAGCACATGGAAAAGGGAATACTTATGCGAATTCGTAGTGGATGAGATGTCTGTTGTGGTCCCAGAATGGAACGATTGTTATATTGGCGAGATTGAACTCGATTCCTGGAGAATGTATTATCAGAATTATATCTCAATGGATATCGGCGGACGACACAAGACTGCTATTCTTTACGGATATTATGACTTTAAAAAATCAGTCTTACAAGTAGTCGATGAGTCTATTCTTACAGGGCAGGACACAACAACCGACTTGATTGCAAAAACTATCCAAGCAAAAGAGATTGAACTTTTCCGAGACATGACAGAACCCAGAAGAATTGCAGACAATAACAATGTGATCTTATTGCAGGATATGTCTCTCATGCATGGTGTACACTTTGCTCCGACAAGTAAGGATACTCTCTTAGCAATGGTCAATGAGCTTAGAGTCTTTGTAGCACAGGGAAGATTGTTTATCTCTGAGAAGTGCCAGGAACTCATAGGATGCATGAGGGCAGCTATTTGGAACAAGCAGAGAAATCAATTCGATGTGTCGGACATGTACGGTCACTTTGATGCATTGGCTAGTTTGATTTACATGGTTAGGAACATAGATCAGTATTCCAATCCGATACCAGTTACAAGCACAGCTTTACCTAGTACCCATTATATTCACTTTGAGAAGGAATCGAGTGAGAGATCAAATTTAAAAAGGATGTTTAGAAGATAATGGAAGAAATGGAAATAGGGCAATATTTATATATGGATTATAATGCTTACAAGCAAATGATTAAAAATCAAAGAAATGTTATTGGTATTACAATACTACCTTATGATAAATACAAAAATCAAACTGCAGAAGAAATTGCAAAAGACTTAAAACAAATGGAAGAAGAAATGAACCAAAATGAAAGACAAGAAGAACATATGAGACAAGCCCAACTTGGATGGAATGAGATACAAGTTAAATCTATCAATGAACACATAAATTTGCATGTAGAATATCTGAAAGAAGAAATGGAAAAAGAAAATGGAAACAGTTGACGAATTATTCAATAAATTGCATGGGCAAGGTGTATCAAAAAAAGCTAGAATAAAAGCTTTAGAGAATCTTGGAAAACAAATTGATTTAGGTTCTTTAGATTATGACTATCAAGGAGCAATACAAGCAGGGATGGTTCCAGATTCAAGAGGGCATTGGGACAATAAATTTAAAAAATTATCTCACATAACAGCAGGCACAGATTCAATATATTCTAATCCAGTTACTCCTGCAGGTGAATGGTCTCGACTTGATAAGCCAATGGCAACAGGAGAGGAGTGGAAATTTACACCATCTCTCTATCAGAAACTTAGAATTCCCAAAGAAGAATATCAAAGATATTTTAGTGAAGCAGAATCTGGCAAAGGTGGTGCAATATTAGATTATCAAGATGAAGAAAAAAAGAAGGGAATAATTCAAGATATATTGAACAGGAAAAAGTAAATGCTAACTAAAACAAAACTAGAACAAAACGCAACCTACTTTGCCAATCTTACAGTAGATGAGATCGGCGGAGAACTCCAAAACAAAGTGGATGACTATTACCAGTATGTCAGGATCAACGGGATGCTTGACTTGTGGCGTAAATCATATCGTCAATACTTTAGAGCAGGCTATCATTTAGGCGATACAGTCAGGGGTGGGGATGCGGGAGAGTATTCTTTCTTGTTCGTCAATCACTTTAGGTCCATCCTTCAGGCTATCCTATCTATTACAGTATCACAGAGACCGACATTCGACGCAAGGGCAATCAATAACGACTATTCAAGCCAAGCACAGACCAAGCTTGCACAGGGTCTCTTAGATTACTATATGAGAGAGAAAAGGCTAGAAAGATATGTTGCGGACGCGGTCGAGTTTGCTATTTGGTCGGGTGAAGGCTATGTTGTTCTCAATTGGGATGTGGCTCTTGGAAGAGAATATGGAGTCGGGCAGAACAACGAACCAATCAAAGAAGGTGATATTAAATTCATGTCATGTTCTGGGATAGATATTATACGACATCCTTACCTTAGAAAGTTTGAAGATAGGCAATATTTAATTGTAAGGGAATTTGTGAACAAGTATGAACTAGCTAAAAAATTCCCAGACTTTGAGACAGACATAATAAACTCAGAAATGACTAGTGGATCTCTCAAAAATGACTTTCTTGATTTCTACCGTATAACGGATTCAGACTTGATCCCTCTTTATAGATTCTACCACGACAAGACTCAATCAGTTCCAAACGGAAGATATTCAGAATTTATCGAGGGCGGGACCGTATTATTTGACTCGGATCTCCCGTACCCACAGATCCCAGTCTATGCACTTCATCCCGGGTCAATCTATGCTTCTCCTTTTGGTTACTCAGTATCTTTCGATATGCTTCCTATACAAAGGGCGGTCGATGGATTAGCGTCAACGATTCAAACTAATCAGGAAGCCTTCGGAGTACAAAACGTCTTAGTCCCAAGAGGGTCTAACTTGGATGTCGAGGAACTATCAGGAGGGTTGAACATTGTCCAGTATGATCCTAAGATGGGGAAGCCTGAACCAATGAACCTTACTGCGACTCCTGTAGAGATATTCAACCGATACAAAGAGTTAGTTAATGAAATGGAAAGTATCTCAGGTATAAACTCAGTAGTAAGAGGAAACCCAGAGGCAAGTCTTAAGAGTGGGGCGGCATTGGCATTGGTAGCAAGCCAAGCGATACAATTCTTGCAGCTTACTCAACAAAGATATGTTCAGTTATTAGAAGACAGCGGGACCGCCATTATTTCTATGCTTCAATCTTATGCCACAGTTCCGAGAGTCGCAACGATTGTAGGGAAAATGAATACCCCTTACATGAAAGAATTTAGCGGCAAAGACTTGGAGAATGTGCAAAGAGTAATTGTCGATATGGGAAATCCTTTGTCTAAGACAACGGCAGGCAAGATTCAAATTGCAGATACTCTCATGCAGTACGGATTCATAAAAAATCCAGATATGTACTTTTCTGTACTACAAAATGGCAGACTTGATTCAATTACAGATCCAGTCCAAAGGCAATTGATGTTAATTGCAATGGAAAACGAACAAATGCAAGATGGAATCGACCCTCCCGTATTGGTGACAGATAACCATCCTATGCATATAGTCGAACACAAGCAATTATTAGACAGTCCAGAAGCAAGGAATAATCCTGATTTGGTGGTCGTGGTTCTTGCACATATTCAAAACCATATCAATCAAATGAGAACAGGCGATGGGGATTTATTTGCAATACTAGGAATGCAGAATCTTCCCCCTAAGACTCCAGAGAATCCATCAATTCCACAGGTATCGCAAGGTGGACAAGAGAACCCATTGGAACAAGTGACAGGGGCTCTTCCTAACTTACCAACTAATCCGATGACAGGCGAAAGATACCAGACTCCAAGCGGAGCAAGTGCAGTACCAATATAAAATAATAAGGAATAGAATATGGAAGAACAAGCAACAGAAGCGATTGAACAATCAGTCCCATCTGAGGAAGTAGCACAGGAATCGGGAGAAGTAGCACAAACAACTGAGATACCATTAAGAGAAGCAAAAGTAGAAGTCAATGGTCAAGTAATGCAGGTCAACGAAAGACAATTGAAAGCTCTTTGGGGATTGCCAGAAAATGAGCCATTGACTGACAAAGAATTTAAGACAATGGTGTCATCCTACAAAGCACAAAAAACAAGTGACTTTGCGACACGGAACGCAAGGCAGCAAGAAAAACTTGTGAAAGAAATTGCAGAAATGATTCAAACGAATCCTTGGCAATTACTACAAAGAGCGGGATATGATCCTAGACAACTAGCAGAGGAATATCTCACGCAAGCAATCGAGGAAGACATGCTTCCTGAAAATGAAAAAGAACTCCGAAGAGTAAGACAGGAAAAGGAAGAACTTGAAAGGCAGTATAAGGAAGAACTTACAAGACGAGAACAGGAACAAATGCAGGTTGCAATCCAACAGGCACAGCAGGAAATATCTAATAGTATTATAGATGCCTTGGAAAGTAGTTCCCTCCCTAAGTCTCCCGAAGTAGTCAAAAGAATTGCAAACTATATGCTTATAGCTGAACAAAAGGGAATCAATGTCAATCCAAAACAGGTAATTCCTTTGGTCGAAGAAGACTTTAGAAATCTAAATGCACAGATTCTCAAGTCACTGGACCCAACAAAAAGGATTTCCTATATTGGCGAGGACTTACTTAAGCAAATCAGACAAGATGATCTCGCAAGGCTTAAAACAAGTCAATCACAAGCAAGTCAATCAACTCCTAAGCCAAGGCAATCTGCAAATAAAAAGATTACAAAAGAAGAATGGCGAAAAGAACTTGCAGAAAGAATAAAGAACTAATACTCTTATTGTTTTCCGGTAACCACTCGATCCCTCTCCTCCAGAGGGATTTTTTTTAATTTTGCTTGACAAAGAAAAATAATATGGTAAAAATCGATTAGGTCATTATAGATCTCCTAATTAAAACGAAAACTTACAAGTCATACTATATTACAACAAGGGTCACTAGTTGATTCGATATACCGAGAGAAGAGAACTCTAAAAATCTTATTATTAAATTTATCGAGGTATAACGATGAGTGCAAATACACTAGCCACACTAAATGGCTTTTATAAACAAATCTACGGTGACTCCTTAATCAATCTGATTCCAGAGTCTGCAAAATTCATTAAAGATGTTCCTTTTGAGAGACGTAAAAAACTAGGTGATTATTACAATGTACCTGTTGTATTGCAGGCAGAACAAGGCTTTACATACAACGACGGGGACGGAACTGCTTTCGCATTGAATGGAGCCTTAGCAATGGGAACTAAAAACGCACAAGTAAGAGGTGCGGAAAAAGTTCTTCAATCTCAAATTTCCTACAAAGCGGCGGCGGCGGCTACTTCTAACAAAGAAGCCTTTGCAGATGCCACAAGCACTCTATTTGAAAACATGGTCGAGTCCATGGCTAACAGATTAGAACTTTCATCTTTCTATGGTGGATCTTCTTTGGGAAATGGTAGTGGTTCTGGTTCTTCCGGGTCTTCTTTAGGTGCGGCAACTTTCACAAGAGCAACAACTACTGTAACTGTTACAACTGCAAATAACCATGGCCTTATTACAGGCGATACTGTAAACTTTACTGATGATTCAGGTACTGGAATTACTCTTTCTACTGGAGTTATCACAGTCACAGGAGCAAAGACTTTCACAGCTACTTCTGCAAGTGGGACAAACGCTTCTCCTTTAGCTTGTACAATAGGACCATTCGTAAAGCGATCCTCAACTACTGCATGGTATTACATAGACAAAGCTCAGTGGGCAACTGGATTATGGGCAGGTAAAGTAGGAGCTCAATTACAGTTTTATAAAGATGATAATTCTACATTGATTAATACTGTAGATATAACAATTTCCTCTATTGACCCAGTTTACAAAAGAATAGGTCTTACTGCTGCAACAAGTCAAGGTATTACAGATATAATGGCAATAGTTCAGGCTGATTTTAATGGCGGGATCTATGTATATTTTAACGGGACTAAAGGAAAAGATTTCTTAGGCATTGATCAAATTATCACAACTTCAGGAACTTTATTTGGAATCAATAACACAACATATTCTCTATTCAAAGGAAATGAATACACTGCTTCAGGTGCTTTAAGCCTTAGCCAAATCATAGCCGCAACTGAAAACGCTGTCGCTCAAGGTCTCATGGAAGATGTATGTGCTTATGTTCCAATCAGTGCTTGGAATACACTTGCATCAACCGAAGCAGGCTTGAGACGATATGACTCGTCTTACAAGAATGGTATCGCAGAAAATGGAGTACAGTCCTTAGCTTTCTATGGAGCAAATGGAAAGATTGAGATTGAACCACATCCAATCGTAAAAGCGGGTGAAGTATTTATTATTCCTAAAAAGCAATTCATTCGAGTAGGTGCAACCGATGTTACTTTCCAAACTCCTGGAATGGATGCAACAGAGATATTCCTACAATTGCCAAGCAATGCAGGATATGAAGTGAGAGCTTATGCAGATCAGGCTTTACTTTGTATGGCCCCTGCTAAGTGTACAAAAGTTACAGGCTTCACCGTAGCATAACCAAACTAAACGAGAGGGAGTAAAATCCCTCTTTGCAATACATAAAGGAGAAATACATGTACGGTAAAAAATCAGGCTCTAAAATGCCAGTTAAAAAACCAATGTCTAAAAAGAAAGGTAAGTAATACGTGGCAATAAATATCAATGTCAATGGAGAGTCAATAAACTATCCACAGACAGGAGATACAAATTGGAGCGATGAGGCTACAGACTTTGCAGTACAGACTGCATCGGCATTTGGGAAAATAGGTCTTTCCAGTGGAACAACTGTTGATATTCCTGG
>Ga0129333_10004916_pt1 | contig 12524 bp, 16 predicted proteins | sample CPB6_08_DNA_FD_94474 | JGI IMG/M metagenome (GOLD analysis project Ga0129333, IMG submission 94474) | Freshwater to marine salinity gradient microbial communities from Chesapeake Bay, USA - CPBay_Sum_0.6_0.8_DNA | ecosystem: Environmental > Aquatic > Marine > Coastal | place: USA: Chesapeake... | reverse complement strand
TCCTGTTCAAATAGCGGTTGACTGGTATTTGGGTATTTGCTACAATACTGCATGACTAAAAAAACGCCCTTGCAAGTGGAGTTCGATCCTGGTGCTTTTGATCACTTTGAAGGCACCCAGGAAGAACTAGATCAGCTGATCGCTGAGATCCGCCACACCTTTGAAAACATGACTCCCGAGCAGCTGGCTGAGCGTAGTCAGATCATGGGCTGGGATGAGCTGGTGGAGGACAATCCTGAAGTGGCGCAACGCATCTTGGACCAGGAAAAAAGGACCCTGCAATGACCATGCATCTGGTTGGACCTTGGCTCACTACCACTGTCAAGAAAAAAGGCCGGCAAAAGTATCGCACCGCTGATCAAGCTCGTGCTGCACGTGAGCATCGTGACAGCTGGCAGCGCCTGTTGACTGAACACAATGTCACGCCTGAGCAAAAGCGCCAGCGTCGAGCTCTTGCTGCCAAGCCCTATGTGCCGCCTGTGCCAAACTATCGTGGCAGTGAGCAGCCCCGCATACCCAGCCTTACCACCACGGGTGCGCCGTGTGTGAAAGCGCCCGCCAAGGTGTATACCGGTGACAAGATGATTGGCATTGGCACCATGCACAAGAGCAACATGGTGCCCATCTTCAGCACCGAAGAAGCCACCGACATCTCCAAGATGCGCCGTGGTTAATGTAGCCCGCGATATCCAGGACTGGGACGACGATGATCCCGATGCTGGGTTCCACCGTAATCGATGGGACTTCTGGGCCAGCATAGTCAAAGCCGGCACAGAATACAAGGCAGAAAATATCTTGAAGCCAGGCTTTTGGGATTGGCTCGAAGTGACATATGGCATACAGGCCACGTTCAACGCCGAAGGCATGGTCACCGACAAGTATGAAGTATTGGATGAAAAAAAGTACACAATGTTCTTGTTGAAATTTAGATAAGGAATAGCATGGAACTGGAAAACACCTTGTGGGAACAAAATGAACTGATCCGCATACTCAGCAGCCGACCAGGCACGGCCTATCAGGAAGCTGATGAAGAACATCGTGCTGAATTCCGCAGCTGGGTACGTCAACTGCTGGCCAGAGAAGAGGTAACGGTGGAGTTCGTCAAAAGCGATGGCACCATGCGAACCATGCGCTGCACCCTGGATCCAGACCGTTTCAGCGCCCCAAACACAGTGATCAACGTGACCACAGATAGCCGACCCAGGTCATCTCGTAAAACGGATAACGAAGTAGGAGTGCAAACTGTGTGGGATCTGGATGCCAATCAGTGGCGCAGCTTTAGATATGATCGGCTGAAGAAAATCAACTTCAGTCTGGGCTTGTGATTTATGACGCAAAGATCTATAATATTATCAGCTACACCACATCTGGACAGGATCGGATATTACGAAGTCAACGGGCAGAAACAGCTACACAAGCCGACTGCGTACTTCATGGCTGGGGAAAATTGGCAAAATGTCAAATTCAATTTCAATGATCAAGTGTTTAGCAGTTATGATTGGACCAAAGAACCTGAGCCCCAAGTACCGCTGACAGAATTCTATCGTCGCAGGGCACAACAGCTACGAGACAAATACGAATATCTGGTACTGATGTACAGTGGTGGCCCCGACAGTCAAAACATGCTAAACGCTTTTATCGACAACAATATTCTAGTTGACGAGATAGTGAACATCAACAGTTATGAACGCACCAGGATACATGAAGGAACCATCCACAATGCTGATTGGATACACAATGCCAAACCCTGGCTAGATCATTGGTTCAAAGAATGCGGACTAAAAGCACGCCTCACTGTAATAGACGAAATAGATCTGTCCAAGAATTACATGCAAACCCTAATGAGAAGGGGAGATTATGAGTTGGCATTTGGTACCACTGGCTGGGTTTCTCATATCATATTCAAAGGAATCTGGATAAAATATGTACCGCATCTTTGGAGCATGATGCTGGATGGAAAAAAGATAGGAGTGATCGTGGGTTCCGAAAAACCCAGGATTGAAATAGATGCGCATGATCGTTATTTCACCAGATGGTTTGATCTGACCTTGCCGGACGTGCATTTAGCTCTGTCAGAAGATGCGGATTTAAAAGATGTGGAATTCAGCGAGTTCTTCTATCACAGTCCAGAAAATATCGATCTCATAGCCAAGCAACTGCATGTATTGAAGAACTTTATGGAACATCACACACAAGATGAGTTCTATGGGGATGATGTGAACAAAATCGTCAAAAGGCGTTTGCATACCTGTGTGAGCAAGCACAACAAAAAACATCTGACCTATGCTGCGTTTCACAAGATCATATATCCCAAATGGAACCCAGCTATAATCACTCCCAAGACATCTGCATTGGTGGATCGCAGATCACAAGACAATTGGTGGATTAACAAGTTCACCCAAGAAGAAATGAAGTTTTGGTATATGTGTTTTAGTAAAATGATGCCCTTCAAGGATCAACCCACATTATTGAGTAAACCTATCTATCTGGAATAGCATTTGCTTAGAAAATGTCATGCTTGAAATATGTCAATAAGTACCACAATGTCACAAACCATGATCCAACTTCCTGCGACTCAATTACATTATGTTGACAAATTTGGGTGTATAGTACCAAATTGTACCAGACTCATGGCCAAGCTGCATGTGCTTAAAAATTTCATGGAACATCACACACAAGATGAGTTCTATAGAGATCATATCTATAAATATCGACGGCAACGCACCCATACCTGTGTGAGCAAGCAAAACAAAAAACACCTGACTTACGCTGCGTTCCACAAGACAGTATATCCCAAATGGAACCCAGATATAATCACTCCCAAATTAACTATCACAGGATTGCCAGCTAGGATAGAAACAAGATACTGTAATTTATGTGTGAAAAAAAAGCAAACATTAAGCCAAGCACCCATATTATCCAGTAATCCAATTTATATAGAATAATCAATGGCCAAAGAAGAAACCCTCAAAATGGACGGGCAGGTGGTAGATGTACTGCCCAACGCCATGTTCCGTGTGCAGATAGAAGGCAACCCCCGACCCGTAGTGGGCGTGATATCGGGCAAGATGCGGCAGCACAATATCAAGATCCTATTAGGTGACACCGTGGAGATCGAGTTCAGTCCTTATGATTTGACCCGTGGGCGCATCACCCGGCGCAGATAAATATCCTTATGCGCCACGAAATCAACCTAATAGAAGCCTCAACCCGTCCAGCCAAACTGGAAACCACGCCCCTGCCCTATGGTGAAGGTGATCTTGATCCAGTTCTCAGCCGAGACAGCATAAACTATCATTATGAGCATCTGGCCAAGGGCTATGCCAAGCGTTACAATGCAGGAGAGGGCAACGCGGATTTCAATCGCGCGGGCAGCTTCCTGCACAACAAATTCTTCCCACAACTGAAACCTCCCAAGGGAGCGAATCGCCCCAGAGGAGCTGTGCTTGAGCTGATCGAAAGCAACTTCAAAACCTATGAAGATTTCAAAGAAGCTTTCAAAGAGACGGCCATGAAGATCCAGGGCAGCGGCTGGGTATATTTGAGCACCGCGGGCACAATCAAGACCATAGCTAACCATGCTGTACGCACTGATATCTGTGTGCTGGTAGACTGGTGGGAACATGTCTGGGCTACTGACTATCAGTGGGACAAAGAAAAATATCTGGACAACATCTGGAAGATCATTGACTGGGACGTTTGTAACGAGAGACTATGACACTAGAACCCGCAGCAGTACAACAACTCACACAAATATTGACCGAAGAAAACAACCCAAATCTTAAACTGCGTGTATTTGTGCAGGGCGGAGGTTGCTCGGGTTTCCAGTATGGTTTCACCTTGGACGAAGATGTCAATCAAGATGATTTTGATCTGGAGTTTAGCGGTGTGCGTGTGTTAGTAGACAGCTCAAGCTGGCAATACTTGCATGAAGCCCGAATTGACTTCCGTGACGATTTATCGGGCAGCAACTTCGTGATCGAAAACCCTCAAGCGCAGAGCACCTGCGGTTGCGGCAGCAGTTTCAGCCCGTACTGATCCCCTAGAGCCCTCAAGCCTTACTCTGGTAAATACAACCAGAGGACCCGAATCTATGGCTCAACAAATAATCGATGTAGGTGCAGCTCCCGATGATGGTGAAGGTGATCCCATCCGCACTGCATTTATCAAGACCAACGATAACTTTACAGAACTGTATGCAGGCGGTGCCAGCACCAACATAGCCAATGGTACTAGCAACGTGAGCATAGCTTCCAGTGCCAACATTACTGTAGGTGTAACTGGCAATACTATCACCACTTTTGCAAGTTCAGGTGTTTATACCAATGGTCTGATCAGTGCCAGTGGCAACGTTCAAGCTGGAAATTTGCGCTCAACCGGCGGTATAAGTTCGGCAGGCAACGTGGTAAGTTCTGCGGGATTTAGGACCACCAACATAATCAGCGCCGCAGGCAACATCGTCACAGCAGGATATTTTGTAGGTACATTTGCTGGTAATATCTCAGGTAATATCACAGTGGCCGGTTCAAATACTCAGGTCATATTTAACAACGAAGGCAATGCAGGTGCCACAGCAGGATTTACTTTTGACTCTGGCGACAACACAGTGGCTACCACAGGTAGATTCAGTGCCCAAGGCAATGTGATTGGTGGCAATGTGCTTTCTGATGCCATAGTAACTGCTGTGGGCAACATCACTGGCGGCAACATACTGACCTCTGGTTTAGTGAGTGCCTCAGGCACAATAACCAGTGTAGCCAACATAACTGGTGGTAATATACTCACAGCTGGTCTAGTGTCAGCCACTGGCAATGTGACCGGCAACTATATCTTGGGCAACGGAAGTCAACTCAGCGGCATGCCTGCTGTGTATGGCAACAGCAATGTAGCGGCTTTCCTGCAAGCATTTGGCAGCAACAGTCTCAGCACCACAGGCAATGTGACCAGCAACAATATTAGTGCCTCGGGCATAGCAGTGATAGCGGGCAACGTATCGGCTAATTACTATTTTGGTACAGGTATCCAACTCACAGGTGATTTTTCTGCTGGCAATCTAGACACTGGCGGACGCATAAGCGCGGTAGGTAACGTGATAGGTGGTAACCTAGTCACAACTGGATTGATCACTGCCACAGGTACCATCACATCGGCTGCCAATGTGATAGGTGGTAACTTGACCACAGCTGGACAGATAACTGCCACGGGAAATATCAACACAGCAGCCAGCATCAGTGCCGTGGGCAATGTGCATGCTGCTGCTTTGAGCGTGAGTGCAGGCATACTTAATCTAGCAGCCAATGGTGTCAGCAATATAGGCAATAGCTCAGGATATTTCAACACAGTATTTGCACTTGCCACTTCGGCACAGTATGCTGACTTGGCAGAAATGTACACAGCAGATCAGCCTCTTGATCCAGGAACCGTGGTCAGTTTTGGTGGTTCCGCTGAAGTATGTCGTAGCCATATAGACAGCGATAGACGCGTAGCAGGCGTGATATCCACAAGGCCGGCTCTGCAGATGAACACAGGTCTGCAGGGACAACATGTGGTACCTGTAGCACTAACAGGGCGTGTTCCATGCAGCGTAACTGGCTCAGTGAGTCGCGGCGACATGATGGTATCTGCAGGTGATGGGTCTGCTCGGGCTGATGCAGAGCCAGCCATGGGCACTGTGATAGGCAAAGCCCTACAAGATTTCAGTGGCGATTCGGGTGTGATTGAAATAGTGGTCGGAAGGTTGTAAAATGGCTCAACCAATCTGGATAACTCCAGCTGGCAATCTTGGAACATACCCAGAAGGGGTTTTTTTCCAGCTGCCACTTTTGGCAGAAGATCCTGGTTCAGGTCAGCTTTTTTATGAAGTCATAGCCGGACGTCTGCCCAGCGGTGTGCAATGCGAAGCCAATGGCCTCATAGTGGGAGTGCCCAAAGCTATCGTTAGTCTACAGGGTGTGCCACAGCCTGTGAGTGAGGATGTGACCAGCAAGTTTGCTGCTCGTGTGTACACCAAAAAACCCAATGGACAGATCGACAGGCTGGCCGATCGCACATTCACTATCACTATCTCAGGTCAAGATGTTCCTGAGTTTATCACTCCAGCCGGACAGATAGCTCAATACTATGACGGCTCAGCTCTAGTACCTGGTTATCAGATCCTATACACAGACACTGACCCAGCTGATCTTGTGGTCGTGAAGTTGATTGGAGGTTCTTTGCCACCTGGTTTGAGTGTGAGCAGCAGCGGTCTCATATCGGGAGTGGTGGAACCAGTCAGCGATGTAGGTGCCTTGGCTGGCTTCAGTAGAGATGGACAAGGATATGCCCAATATCCTTTTGATTTCAGCACTAGAAGCACTAATCAAAACTATGAATTTACCCTAGAAGTCACAGATGGCAAGGGCAGCAACATAAGAACGTTCAGTATCTTGGTCTGGGCTAAAAACACCATGACCGCGGACAATACCATATTGACCGCAGACAACACTTTTGTTACAGCAGATGTGACAAATCAACGCCAGCCCATATTGACCAATCTACAGGGCAGTATCGGCAATTTCCGCACGGACAACTGGTTCGCTTATAGATTTGATGGATATGATTTTGATGGCGGAGCAGTGGTCTATGAGATATTGTGGGCAGATTCTGTGGCTATCCCGGGACTCACATTAGATCTTAACTCGGGATGGTTGTATGGTTACATTCCAGATCTTGGCATCAGTGAACTGACATATGATTTTGTGATCAGGGTGGCCAAATACACAGATACCAGCATCTACAATGATTACAATTTCAGTCTCACACTGATAGGTGCAGTTAGTTCAGAAATAACCTGGCTCACTGCCAGTGATCTGGGCACCATAGATAATGGCAGTACCAGTATGCTTTATGTGCAGGCAGTTAGTGCCTCGGGCCTGGCCCTGCAATATCAGTTGGTGTCAGGTAGTACCAGCAGCCTGCCCCAGGGATTAGAACTGCTGCCGTCTGGACTGATAGCAGGCCGGGTAAGTTTTGATACATTCGCATTGGATCTTGGCTCTACCACATTTGATGTTAGCAACAACGATCTGGCGTTGCTAGGACAAGATACTACTACCACTTTTGATATGACCTACTCTTTTGTGGTCAACGTGTTTAGTACCAATGGTGTGGTCAATGTGAACAAAACATTCACTATCACTGTGGTCAGGGCATACAATGAGCCCTATGAGAACTTGTACATCCAGGCCATGCCGCCTCAAACAGATAGAGACTTGGTAGATAGCCTATTGCAAAATCAGGACATATTCCGCAACAATCTGTTGTATAGACCAGATGATCCAAACTTTGGCAAAGCCACCAAGGTGGTATATTGGCATGCGTATGGCTTGCGAGCCAGCACTGTGGAAGATTATGTAGCGGGTTTGTACATCAATCACTATTTGAAAAATCTTGTGTTGGGCAGCATAAAAGTAGCACAGGCGCGTGTGAATGGCACTGGCCCGATCATATATGAAGCTGTGTATAGCACAGTGATTGATGATCTTGTGAATGCACAAGGGCAAAGCGTGAGCAAAGACGTTACCCTACCATATCCTGTGACCTTGGAGGACAGCACCCAAGAAACCACAGTGTATCCAAACAGCCTGATCAACATGCGTGATCAAGTGATAGATCAGGTAGGTCAAATCAGCAATGTGTTGCCTATCTGGATGTTGAGTAAACAAGCCAATGGTCGTGTGCTGGGATTCACCCCTGCCTGGGTATTGGCTTATGCCAAACCTGGCCGTGGCGATCAGTTGGCCTACTACATCCGTAAACAGTTTGGTGAAAGACTCAATCTCATTGATTTTGAAGTGGATCGTTATGAACTAGATCGTTTGTTGAGCAAGAACTGGGATCCAATAGCCGACAGCACCCAAGGAGCTTGGGAACCGCCACCTGCTGCTACCACTTTTGATATCCAGGCACACTACCAACTGCCTGAACCCAACGACAGCAGTTTTGTTTTCACTGGCGGAACTGGATATGCAGTGGGTGATCAGATAGCCATATATGGACCACAACTGGATGCACAAACCAACCAATGGATCTGGGATCCTGCTTATCTAGGACCTTATATCTCTATCACCAATCAAAGACTCACCGCCACAGCCGGTGTGATACTGAGTGGCAGACCCAGTACTTTGGGAACCTACGCAATCCAAACCGGTGACACAGTGATGTTTAGTGTGACTCTGGTCAGCAGTTCGGGTGTAGCCAATACCACCAGTGTAGGGGTGGGTAATCACAGCATGCCTCTTGGTAACTTTGCTGGCAGTGATGGCAGCAGTTTGGGCTTCAACAATGGTGGACAAGTTTGGGGCGATGGCACACAATTAGCTTCAGGGCTTAACACATTCACCGCCGCAGGTGCTGTGATCGATGTGGCCATAGACAGAATAAACAATCTTGCGTATGTGCGTGTGAATGGACAATATTGGAACAATAATCCTGCTGCTGACCCTGCACAGACCACCGGAGGCATAGACATAGCCTATCTGCCTGGTACCATCTATCCAGTGATCAGCCCTTGGCGTTCTTTCGTGGGTTTTTCGGATCAGATCACTGTGAATACTCAAGCACAATATGCAGTGCCCGAAGGATTCCAATTTGTGGGAGGTCTGACCAATCACAGCAATGATGTGCTGATCACTGTAAACACAGTGAGTCTCACAGGCAACATAGAAGATGCTTTCTGCCGTGGTATAGCTCCGTTGCTGTCAGTAGGTGAAACTTTTGTCAACATTGTTGGCACCAATTTGACCGGAACCGGCACTGGCGCTACCTGGGATTTTGAGGTAGTAGGTGAGAATGAAACCACGTTTGATGGCAACAGCTTGAAGTTTATCGCCCCAGTAGATATGTACAGCAACACCACTACCTACGATAAATACCTCAAGTTCCCACACAGGACAATTTTAGGATAAACTATGTCAAGCAATATCAACCCAAACAATATCGATGGTGCCTACCCAGTAGCGGGACAGGACAACAACTCACAAGGTTTTCGTGACAATTTCACCAATACCAAAACCAACTTCCAGTACGCAGCGGATGAAATAACCGATCTGCAAAACAACGTGCTATTGAAGTCTGCATTGTCAGGTACCACTCTTGACAACAACATGAGCGGCAGTGTGGTATATGGTGGAGTGGTGCGGCAGTTTGGTGCTACTAGAGCAGCATTAGGCACTTTGAGCGGCACAGTGACCATCAACTATGTGTCGGGACATTTCCAGACACTGACCACAGGTGGCTCGGTTAGCCTGGCTTTTTCAAACTTTCCTGCCAGTGGCGTTACTGCTTTGGTCAGCGTGGTTATCACCGTGGCTAGCACTGCACACACAGTGACCATGCCTGCCACTGTAAGCGTCAATACCGCAGGGGTGCCAGGACTCAATATCAGCACCAATGTGATGACATTTGCTGCAACAGGCACCTACACCTTGCAGTTCGTGACCAGTGATGGTGGTAGCACTATCACCCTTAACCAAATCAACAGCCAGCTACAACCTCTCAATGCCAGTTCGGAAGATTTAGCAGCCAGTGCTGCTGCCAACCTGGCAGTGGCCACCAGCTATTTCAGCACAGCAGCAGCAGAGACAGCCACTTTAGCAGCAGGGGTGAATGGTCAAGTCAAGACCTTTGCCATGTATGCTGACTCAGGAGACATGGTGATAACTGTGACCAATCCTGGTTGGGGCGGTGCAGGAACTATCACGTTTTCTGCGGTGGGTCAAGCCTGTGTGTTGCAATACATAAATTCAAAATGGTTTTGTATTGGCAACAATGGCGCGGCTTTTGCCTAACACAGTTGACACTGCTCAGCAAGTGCTGTAAACTATCGGCATGGAACATCCACTCATACCCAACTTGGATAACTTGACCCTGGAAGAACTTGGGACCAAGGTGTCTGAATTACACAAGAAGTTGGGTATCGCCATGCGCAGCGGAAATGGTCACTTGTGCAATCAGATCCGCATGGTCCTGGAGAGTTACCAAAACAAGCACACGGCCAAACTACAAGAGACCTTTAGCTCCAGTGAGCTAGACAAAAAGTTTGACGATATCATTGATATCTCGTAAACTCTACTGATGAAACAAAATTCTTACGGCGAGATGATCTTCTCTCAGGAAGATGCATGTGATCTCATCATGCAAGGACAGGACATGGCATGCTTTGAAGGCATGTTCGTGGATCGCATCAATCTGGAAGACATGGCCCATATCCTGGATAATGTGCCCGCATTTGTCAGCTATGATGAGATGTGCCGTGAAGATCTCACCCAGGAAGCCTATGATCATCGCTGCCAGAGCGTGTGGTACATGCCAGACCAATACAAAAATTTGGATATTGCAGAACATGTGTTGGGTTTATGCCACACAGATGCAGAGCTACAGCGTGTGGGCCAAGAACTCCTGCTGTTCCAGGAACGCGACCTGTTCAATCTCTTGAGATATCTCAAATATCTTGTGGACCGCATGACCGAGCACAACTGCATCTGGGGTGTGGGTCGTGGTAGTTCGGTGGCCAGCTATGTGTTGTATCTGTTGGGTGTGCATAGAATCAACAGCATGTATTACGAATTAGATCCGCGCGAATTCCTGCGTTAAATACCGCACAAGGAGAATAACATGACCAGCAAAGTTTATAAAACTGCCATGGGCAAGGTGGTAGACATGGGAGCTCTCATGCTGCAAAACGAAAACGTTCGTGCGGTGGGCAACATGGGCGTGAATGCTCGTGGCGATCGAGTTGACAGTCAAAATCGTGTGATTGACAAAAAAAGCCATCAGATACAACGCCAAAAAAAACGTCAGGTAGCCAGCCAACCTGCTGCGGATCTACATCAACAATATCGTGACCTCCCCGAAGACAACGATGTGGTCATAGACAAAAACACAAAGAGGTAATATGCAAAAACAAGCACTATTTGCAGCACACGAAATCACTCAAGATCAACTGCGTCCGGTCAAAGATGCTGTGGTCTGCACTGACATGGTGTTCACAGAACGTTTCACCAGCTCAGGTATCATCTTGCCCAGCGACAACGGCAAGAGCTCGGGCGTGCGTCCACGCTGGGGCAGAGTGTATGCCATTGGTCCTGAACAGAAAGATGTCACAGTGGGACAATGGATCTGCGTGGCACATGGTCGCTGGACACGTGGTGTAGAGATCATGGACAGTGGTGTCAAGCTCACTATCCGCAAGATCGACCCCAAAGACATCCTGCTGATCAGCGATGAAGAACCAATCGACGACACCATGAGCACTGCGGTGTTGGCGTGATATTCAATCACATCAAAACACTCAAAAGCCAAGGCAAGCGCATAGGAATCACGTTCAGCACGTTTGATCTGTTCCATGCTGGACACATAGCCATGCTGGCCGAAGCCCGCAATCACTGTGATTACTTGATAGCGGGACTCCAGACCGATCCCACTATGGATCGTCCCCATACCAAAAATCCCCCAGTCCAGAGCATAGTTGAACGGCAGATACAGTTGGCCGCTTGCAGATATGTGGATGAAGTGGTGGTCTACAGCACCGAGCAAGATCTCCGCGATCTCTTGCTAATCCTGCCTGTTGATGTTAGAATACTGGGTGTGGAGTATTCAACAAAAGATTTCACAGGGCGTCGGGAATGTGAGCAGCGTGGCATTGAGATCGTTTTCAATCAGCGTGATCACAGTTTTAGCAGTTCCAGCCTGCGCAAGCGAGTGGCACATGCTGAAACACAGCGCCTATTACAACATACTCCTGCATCAATCTAAGAGGATATCATGCGACAACTTTGGGTAGAGCAGTATCGTCCAAAAACCTTGGACGGCTATGTGTTCGTGGATGAATCACAGCGTGAGCAAGTGTCTGCCTGGGTGCGAGACAAAAGCATCCCGCATTTGTTGCTGAGTGGATCACCTGGCACAGGCAAAACCACCATGGCCAAGATGCTGATCAATGAACTGGGCGTGGATGAATATGATGTGCTGTATGTGAACGGCAGCAAGGAAGGTCGCCGGATCGAATGGGTGGACAAACTGATCGGTTTTTGCCAGACCATGCCCTTTGGTGCTTTCAAGGTGGTCTTGATCGATGAAGCAGACTACATGAACAAAGAGTCAGTGCAGCCAGCCTTGAGAAATCTCATGGAGGACTACAGCCAGAGCGTGAGGTTCATCCTGACCTGCAACTACCCCAACAAAATCATACAGCCCATAGTCAGCAGATGCCAGGGCTTTCATATCTTAAAGCCCGATCACACAGAGTTCACAGCCCGGGTGGCCACTGTGCTGGTTTCAGAAGGTGTGGCGTTTGATCTGGATGTGTTAGACAGCTATGTCAAAGCCACTTATCCAGACATGCGTAAGTGCCTGAATCTGTTGCAGCCCAACAGCCAGACCGGAACTTTGGCACCACCCAGCGCCTCAGATCGCAGCGCCCGGGATTGGAAACTGGATTGTGTGCAGATGTTCAAGGATGGTAAAATCCGTGAAGCTCGCGCCTT
>Ga0129333_10004915_pt1 | contig 12524 bp, 11 predicted proteins | sample CPB6_08_DNA_FD_94474 | JGI IMG/M metagenome (GOLD analysis project Ga0129333, IMG submission 94474) | Freshwater to marine salinity gradient microbial communities from Chesapeake Bay, USA - CPBay_Sum_0.6_0.8_DNA | ecosystem: Environmental > Aquatic > Marine > Coastal | place: USA: Chesapeake... | reverse complement strand
GTTACTGCAGCTGGCTGTGCTCCTTCTCCAACAGTAGTTGTTGCAGCAACTTGTCCAACAGGTACCACTCCAGCTGGTTCAGTGACTCCAGCTCCGGGGGCGGCGGACTCTGCACCGGGCTGTCCAGCCACTTCAACGCCTGTTCGATCTGCTCCACTGACAGATGGCTCAGCACCTGCCTCTCCTGCTGCCAACGCATCTGCATCTTGTTCCTCCTGTGCTCTGGCCATAGCCAGTCGGCGAGCTTGAACCGGGTCCATGCCCGTGTCAGTAAATTGTTGCGTAAGCTCTTCAATCCGAGTCTCGGGCGGGGTCAGAACTTTAGGCCCACGCACAATCTGACCGACATCTTCACGGGTTACTGTGTCAATAGCGAGTCGGCGAGCATCCTCTTCCGGGATGTTCATAATGTCGACGTAATAGTTCGTCAACTCATCAATGCGGCGAGCGCGTTGCTCAGCTTTAAAGTCGCGGTGCAACCCGGCTGGTTGTTCTTCCGTGGGCTCTATACGACCAGGGGCTCCCGACAATTCTTCGTCGGTCAGAGTTGGCTCAATGCGCCCAGTCTCATCAATCTGCTGTCCAATATCTCCGGGACGCCGAGTAGGAGCGCCAAACCCTTTAGACTGCGCAATTGCAGCAGCCAGTCCTTCGTAGCTGGTATCCCGTTGATAGGGAATACGCTCGGGTTCTTTGCCTTCCATGCGCTCCCGGTACGAGCGAATGGCTTTGTTTGCAGCAGCTCCGCCACCAAACATCAAACCTGCTTGGGCCACAGTGCCGACCGCAGTGTCCATGGCCCCGGAGATAAACTCTTTGATTCCGGCTTCTTTGTTTAGCCCGTGGATTTTGTCAACCCCAAATTGTCCTGCGTAGGTTACTTGTTCGCCGGGAATTTCTCTAGCAAGAGCTTTGGCGTAGTAGGCAGCGAGGTCAGACAGCGGTACCCCTTCTGCGGTTTTACGCAGGGCCTTCATTTCCGCACCAAGTGCAAACCGCTCGCCGATTACTTCAAACGCAGCATACGCGCCAGCACGGGCAGCAGCTTCATCCGGGGCCAGTTTGAGTCGTCGACCTTCGTCATAGGTCTGACCAAACGACTGGGCAAACATATTGGCCAGCACCAAAGGCTGAGACCCTGTTAACGTACCCACAAGCATGGCGGGCGCCTGCTGAATGATGGACGACGCGGCGTCTTCAAAAATGCGGACCGGGGCAAGTTTGGCCTGCCCCATGTTCTTGAGCATCGCGTCCAAGTTGTTCAGCTTGGTACGTGTATCTTGGTCATCCTCGCCCGTGAAGTCGGCGATCGCCCGCTTCACACCATAGTAGCCTTGCTGACCTCCGGCAACGCCCTTGGCACCTGTACGCTTGAGCACCCGAAGCGTTTCATCAAACCCCGTCATACCGGGGCGCAGGCCGTACTCTTCTTGAATACGAGTGACTTCTTCAGGTGTTGCAGTGAGCTGGGCTAGCGGGGGTTCTTCATACCCTGCACGTGCGCGTTTCCACGCCTCGGCTTCAGCGGCCTTGGCCTCCCTACCCTGGTCAATCAACCGTTGAGTACGCGCTTCCAGACTTGTGTCCAGCATCTGGCCGGTCTTTGTGGTGACGGCGGCTTGTTTAGCGGCTCGGTCTGCGTACGCCTGCCCCACTTGGGCATAGACCCCACCACGTTTTTGCAGCTGTTGAATGGCTGCGGCCCGCTGTTCTTGTGGAAGAGAGTCTAGGTATGCGTTAGTGGATGCAACGAACTTAGGATCAACGCCCAGGCTAATGGGCGACGGCTCTGGGGGAACAACGGTCCCTTCTAAAATACTTTGCCGCTTAGGCCGTGCAGGTGCAGCAGCCATGATCTCAGAGCCCCCCATACCCATGGGGTCAGACACACCAGGAGAAGGTTCTTCAAGATTAGCAGTAGGAGCGGCAGGTTTTTTAGCCAGGGGGCTCTTCATGACCTCCCACTGACCGCCGACCAGATAAGCGCGTTCGCCGGTATTGGGGTTCTCCGCTACCTGATCAGGCTTGACCCATTGGTTATCTACAAGAAAGACAACCTCCCCAGTGTTGGGGTTTACTGCTTTTTCCATTTACCTGTCCTTTGTTTTAAGGAGGGGTTGATTTAATTTATTGTACTGGGTTGAAGCCGGGAGGCGGTGGTGGCCTCCTGCTCCCTGCGCTAGGGCCACCTTGAGGGTTAGTTACACCTTGCCGTTTCATCTGCGCTTCGGTTAGTCGATCCAAAGCTGCAGCCATACCAGCGGAGTCACCATTGGCCATGGCATTTCGCCATTCGTCGTCCATCAGGGCTTGAGACCTGACCGTTTTCTGCACACTCTCCGAGGCACGGGAGAATATCTGACCAGCCATAAGCTCCGCACGCTGTGGACCAACGTCTTTGCCTGTACTAATAATCTTCAAGCGACCTTCAAGCTGCTTTCTTAGCAACGGTAACTTTGGATCATTGGGGTTGCTAGATTCCAAAGCAGCAATCTGATCGGACAGCACGGCAGCTTGACGATCCACTTGGGGGAGTTTTGCCCCACCAGCCCCTGCACCAGCTCCAGTAACCCGGTTGGCTTGGGCAAGTTTGCCAATGACGTTTCCAGCTGCGGCTTTTGCCTCGCGGTCGAGCTTGAGACCGGCGATCTTGTTTTCCTCGGACTTGTCGAACGCAGCACGGGCATCGCGGTGCAGGCCCATGCGTTCTTTGCGGTCGGCGTCGGCAAGATTGAACTCCATCTGCGCAAACTGATTCTTTGCCGCACGCTGCATTTTGTTTGCTTCTGCCATAGAACCACCAATAGAGGCAGCTGCAGCGCCAGCACCACGGATAAACCCGCCCGGCTGCAAAATTGCAGGGATCGCTTGCAGAGCGGCAAGTCCTTTAGCCTCTTCGCGCTCTTTGCCAAGAGCTTCTCGCTGCTCTTGTATGTATCTACGCATCCCAGCGGAGGGGCTTTCACCTGCCGCATCCGATATCTCTTTGGCGTAGTCCTTCATGTACGCTAAACGCTCAGCGGACGTAGGAGCCTTATACGCCGTGGGGTTCATGAGGTAGTCGGCAATACTGAGACCACGCTTAGTCAATTGCGCCTGAAGGGCAGGATCAGCGATGCGGGTAGGTAGAACTTGTTGCCCAGCTTCTGAACCATCGTCGTCTTCCGAGCTCACCAAGCTGTAGTTGTTTGCACTTGTTGGTTGGGCAAACGCAATAATGCCGCCGCCCGCAGCACGGACCATGTTGGCTCGCACGTCATAGGGCACTTGATTGTAAGCCGAGGCCAATCCTTGTTGCTCGGATGCCCGCATAGCCAGCTCTCGCTGAGCAGCTTCTTTCTCCGCAGGGGTGGCAGGGGCCGCAATAATGGCGCGAAGCTGATCCTCATTCAACATGTCCATGTCGGGCAGTAAAGCCTCGGGGCTGTTGAACTTCTCCATGACCGTCATGCCACCGTCAGCATAGGACTGCATCAGTCCGCCTTCTTTAGCGCCGCCAATCATGCCAAGTTGCTTCGCGCCATACGCACCCATTCCCAGAGCACCAAGAGTTTGGAGGGTGCTTGGCGAACCTTGATACACCTGCGACTGAGAACTCATGCCCATGGGTATGCCACGGATCAAGTTGTTCATGTAGCTCAACTGCTGATACGGGTAGTTTTTCTGGGTCAGAAAGTCTTGATACGCAAGGTCCAAGGGACGCTGAGCTTGCTGTTGCTGCAGTGCACCAAGCTGAGTTTGCTGTCCGATAGCCGTATTGGCTTGTTGAGTCGCGGCGTTATAAGCAGACTGAGACCCTTGGGCCTGAATGTCGTTCATCTGCTGCATCAGGTTGCGCTCACGCTCCGCGCTTTCAATTCCCTGACGGTAACCACCAAACGCCCCTGCACTGGTAGCTTTAGCTTGCTGCTGAGCACCCAGCATGCCAGACTGACGGCCAGCTTCGCGCTTCTGAATGTCTACCACGTTCTGCATGTACGGGGACATATAGCCCTGCACCGACTTACCAAACGCTTCGGGGCTAGCAACACTAGACATAGCCTGCTGCTGCAGGCCACTAAGTCCGGCAATACGCTCGCCGCCGTACGCTTGGTACGGATTCTGGTTGATGTCAGTTAGCGCTTGGCCCCTTGCCAAGTTTTCCTGCGCATAGCCTCTGGCCCAGCCGGGCAAGTCAGAGATTTGGGTTTGGGTTGCAGGAGTACCACCACCACCACCGCCATCACCAAGAACTAGGCCTCCATCAGCCTTGCGGTAGGTGGCAGAATCTCCAATGGGTTCACCAAAGGCATACAGTTCGCGGCGCGAATAACTTGTTCTCATAGTGTGACCCTCATCACTTGGTGAGTGTTTTCCATACCCATTTTCTTGTACATATCGACCAACGTGCCACGTGCCCAGCATTGGGCTTTCTTGGCTCCGTTCATCCGCATAAACTCTTTGGCTTCATCAAAAACGTAATCTCTGACGATACCTTTACCACCCATCAAATTGACATGCGCAATGCGCTCCAACGGGTAGTCAATAAACTCAACGGTGCAAGCACCTGTAATGCCCTCATTGGGTTCTTCCCACACCAACAAATGCGTTCTGCCTGTGCGGATGCTGTACTCGATGAACTGCTCGTTGTGGGAGCCGGGTTCAAGGTCCATTGCCTTTTTTAGCAACGGTAGTGCAATTGGCCAAACAGCCGGTAAGTGGTTGGGGTGAACGTGATGCAGAGGCATTTTTAAGCGGGCAGCATCTTGGTGGGGTTGTTTTTCTTAGCCACTCGGCCCTTACCCACAGTCTTACCGCGAGCATTCTGCACTCGGTCCATCATGGCGTAGAGTTGACGCGCACCTGCCTCGGTCGAGCCGTTGCCCAGTTCAGAGACGATACGTGCAGGCACCACAAATTCACCGTCGGCCAAACGTGCAGGTTGCTTGTTACCAATACGGGCCGGGATCGAATCGCTCACACCGTCGCCGGGACCACGAAGCAGTCGGCCTCCGTCGGAGTAGCCGCCCAGATCAGAGATGCCACCCTTGGCGTACAGGCCAGCCGTCTCACGTAGGCCCGGCATATCGGACAGCCCCTTGGGCTTTTTCATCGGCTCCGAATCAGCAGGTCTAAGACGCCCCCCTCCAGCCATACGCACCACGGGATCAAACGACGGAACAGACCCGCCATACATCATGCCACCATCAGCGGCAGTGCGTACATATCTGGAACCGGGGAAGTAGTTTTGCCCCACTCCAGATGAACTAGCTTGTGGGAACGGAGAGGCTACGCCGGGCTCATAGCGATAGACAGGGTTTGGGGCGGTATCGAGGTCCGATGAAATTGGCGATTTTTGCTCAGCACCAGCCGCAATAACCGGGGCAGCAGCCATAGCCACGTTCTTAAACGTAGCGTTCTGCGACAGCGCGTCTGATATAGACGTAGGCACTGGCTTTAAGCTATTGGGGCCGGGCCCAGTTTGGAACCCAGACGAGGCATAGTTGCTCGGCGTCACACCCGGACGGGGCTCAAAAGGCGCGTTACCAAATGGTTGAGCAGGTTCTCCCATAGCACCGTACGAGGAGGTAGTCGGCGCAGTGCTTGCGTAGTCGGCAACATTACTAGAGAACGTCTCAGGTGCAGGGATAGGGCTAGTTGTAATTGGGCCAGCCGAGGCGCCAATTGGACCCCCAACAATAGCTTCCGTAGGAGGAGCAGTAAAGCTAGGGACCGCGTCAACCACAGGAGCCATATTAGCAGCCCCGCCAGCAGTAGCAGCACCGGCGCCAGTAGCCGCTTCCCCAGCCATCATTTCAGGCGTAATACCCGCACCTAAACCTGCCCCGCCGTATGCGCCCAGACCAGTCATCAGACCTTTTTCTAAGCTACCCGTAGCTACAGCCGTGCCGCCGCCAACTATCAAACCGGCCATCAGGGGGCTCAATGCACCACCAGAAGCAACAGTTAGCCCCGCGCCAGCAATAGCAGGGAGAAGGCTCTTCAGGCTAAATGCTTCGGGTAAACCCGTATGCGGGTTTATGGTTATTTTGGTGCCGTGCAGTTTGGCAAGGTCTTGGAGCCCACGGATTTCTCCTGCGGACATGTGAACAAGATGGGTATCGCCATGGCGACCGTGCGCGGCGAGGTGTTTAGCGGCGTGCTGAAGACTCATAAAAGCCTCACGGAATGGGGGTTGGTTGATAGTATCATGTTGACAGGCTTGACACAAATGAAAGCGTTGCCACGATAGACGGAATTGCGGGCATTACAAAGGGAGACGTAGATGCCGCTTCGGCCTCAAAAGTGACGTTTGTATTGTTCACGGCGGCAAACATTTCCACGTAGTCATTCGCTTGCAGGCTAACGTAAAAATTACAGGCGGCAATGATGTATCCCGGTGTCCCGCCGTGGGAGCTAATGACATCAAATTTACTGCCTGTGCCAGTTACATCTGTGCCGTTAACAGACAACCAAATCCATGCGGAATGAATTTGAGAGTCGGTATTCTTTAGTTGGACGCTAAACTGGTAGTTATAAATACCGGGAAATTCAACTTGAATTCCGTTGGTGCCATCGTTCGTACAGGCGTTTACATAGTCGTTCTGGTCGAACGTGATTTGCGTTGCAGTGTTTGCCGTGAAGGTGACATCAGTTGTTCTCTGGATAGCGGCGTAGGGGAAGTTTAAATACTGCCCGCCCACCCGACCAAGTAGCGCCCCGTTTACACCGTCAAGTTGGTTGAAGTACAGCCGCAGGACGTTATTTAGCTGGTCCGAGTATTGAGTTTGATACTCCCTCGGTGCGACGGGCAGGTTGGGAGCTTTGGTTGTGACGATTGCGGCCATATGTCAACGTCTTCCGTCTGGCTTAATATCAATTCTGGGAGCGCCCAGTTGCCACGCCACGCCCAGATCGGTCGAATCAATCCGGAACGCCATCTGACGTCCTCGCACCCGGATATAGACTTGTCCAGTGTACTGCTCGATTGGAACCACTGCGGTGCGTGTCACTGCGGCGTTATTTTCTCCGCCAACTGAGGTGGGGTTGTTGTAGCCGGAGCCTGAGTTCTCAAGTGGCAACAGAGTCATCGTGACATTTGGATTTTCCGCCGTTGATCCACGGAACGTGACGTCCGGTATTAATCGCCAGACAAACCCAAAGTTGTGGCCGTCGCCAATATCAAACTGCGAAGAGCTAATGAAAGCCTCGATGGGGGCGGCGGTGCCGGTAATGTTGTCATCCACTCCAACTTCATGCTCAACAATGTTGTTCTCATAGGTGGCCGCAATCGGGTTCTGGTTGATTGCCGCATCAAGCCATGCCGTTCGACCCATGGTCCCGTAATACCAGATGTCCTCAGAGTAGTTGTACACCACGTATTTATCTACGACATCTGAACTGGCGGAACAGTAAAACCACCACACTTCATTAAAGCCTTCGTTAGTCCCGGAAAAGAACTGATCCGCCTGCAACAAGTTAATGTCGCTGTAAATGTACTGGCGCAGGTCACACCGTAGCGTCTGAAGCCGACCGTCATATTTATAAAACTTGTCGTTACCCATCCAGTAAACAACACCCGAGGCATAGGCCGCAGCATTTGCCGAGATGATTGATATGTTGTCGCCCAGAAGCTGGAACCCCCATACATAAGGAGCACCCAAATACTGCATGGAATATATAGCCGCATCGGAGAACACCACAATTTCCTGGCGGGATTGAACAGCAGTGACCAGATACGATCCGTGAGACAGCAACTGTCCGCCAGCTTGGTTTGTTACAGACGGCGTCCAGTTAATAGCCGACTCTTGATCAGACCAGCGCACAAACATGGGATTGATCTGCGTCTCGCCAATTGGTGTGCAACCAAAGGCAATCACAAACCGACTAATGTCAGACACCAACATGAAGTTGGTTGAGGTCGGAACATCGGATGCGAAAGCCAAGTCTGTCAACGGAATACCGTTTGCCAACAAATACGAAGTTCCTGAGCCTGCCGCAGTAACGACAATAGAGTCTCCTTGGGCGGACGCAGACAAATTGAACGTGGGGCCTGTCGAATTCTCAACGTAGTAAATCGTACCCAGAGACAATCCGGTCGGCAGAGTTCCTGTGGTATCAAACTGAACCGCCGTGTTCTCGGTAATGTCACCAACAACAGTGAATAGCGTCGGCGTGTACATGGTGATTGTCCCCGACCCCGTGGTGGTCAGGTTGACGGCGGCTCCTCCATTTGTTGCGGACAACTGCGCAGTTGGAGCGCTTCCCCCTCCGCCAATATTCTTCAGATAATAGACCGTGCCAGCCACCAATGGGGAAGGTAGTGAGACAGTCGATGAAAACTTGACCGGAGTACCATCACTCAGCCCGGTTGCACTGCCAAACGTGATGTACTCAGTGCCTGTATTAACAGCAGAAACCGTTTGAGAGTTGATCGTGGTGCTAATTGCAAGCGGGGCAGTTCCAACCGCAGCGGTCCAGTAGTACAAAGGGCCACCCGAGTATCCGTAGATCAAATCCTGGCCAAAGTTGTCCTGATACCAGACGCGCAGGTTGGACGTTCCGGGTTCACCAATACCCCAAGCGCCCGTGCCCCAAGGGCCAGCGCCCCACCCAGATAGGGCTTGGGCAATGTCATAGCCAATCGGAATCTCAAAGTATGTGTTAACCGTAGTTCCGCCGTTTCCAGTGTCATACGCCGTCGCAGCAACAGGGGACTGGATTGTGAAACTGTTTACATCAACATACGTAATCTTGAACGTATTGTTCAAAACGTCCGCCGTAATACCGCCATTGACGGAAACGTAGAACGTACCAGACCCAGCGGTTGTGGTGTTGACCGGAGCACCGTCAGGCACGTTTGTAAACTGCACCGTAGTGCCAGAAACCACATTGATATAGTAAACGACGCCATCAACCAAGCCCGTCGGCAAAGCACCACCAGCGGAAGCCTCTACCAAGACGGCTGTATTGTCTGCAATGGCCGTTGTAAGTACAAAGTCGGTAGCCGAGGACCGGGTAAAGGTCTGTTGGCTCAGAGACTTTGCACCTAAGAAATTGACGTAATCCCCGTCGCTGGCTCCGTGAGCCGTATAGGCCACAGTAATTGTCGTCGAACCGTTCGTCGCTGTAAACGGGTTGCTCAATGTAGTAATCGAGCGAATCGGCGTGATATCGTTGTAAAAGCCGCCCTCTTCAATGTAGAACTGCTCGTTGGTGCCAACACCGGTCAGCGTCACGGAACCTAGATTTGACCAAGTCCATAGCGAGCGGCACACGCCGTTATAGGTGTATTCTGAAGTCTGTAACCACCCGCCGATCTTTTCGGGCGTTCCTTGGCGGAAACGAACCTTGTCGCAGTCATACCATCCGCCCTCGGTTGTGTACCGCGTGTTTTCCCGGTTAACCCCAGGTTTGAAGAGCACTTTTTGTAGCATCTGGGTTCCTACGACATAAACAGGGCACGTTCGTCGAGGCGACGGTTCTGTAACCCTTTCAGTATTTTGCCACCAGCCATGCAGTACTTCAATAGTTCCTGTCCAGCGCCTTCTTTATCGCCGCGATTGAGCTTTTGACGAAGCGTCGAACGCTGGAGTGTTCCCAGACCGACGTTAAAACTAAAACTGACAAGACCGTCAAACATACCTTGGGTGAGAGGTACTGAAATGTATTGGCCCACTCCACGTTCAAACCGGCTAAGGTCACTTCTGAGAATCCCATCAACTTCTTCCATTGAAAACACCCGGTCGTCCTCCGGGCGTAGGGGGACAGACATCCTGTCCTCTATTTTTAGCTTACCCTGCTCGGGGTACAGTACATGTCCGACGCCAATCGTCCAGAGCTTGGCTGGGCAACGGTAAGCCTTTTGTCTTACACCTTCATGGTGCATGATCATCTTGACGGCTTTGGGGCTGACGTTCATTTGCCGAGGACTCCCTGTTTTTCAACGTCATCAAGTACAACACCAAAAGCATCAGGATTAGCCAATACGGCATCGCGCCATTTACCAAGCTGGTCTATTTGATGCTGCTTCTCAGCTTGCTCTTTTGTGGCGCATTTTTCAAAGTGGTACCGACGCATGTTCCCGCCACCGCCCTGGACGCCACAATGGGGGCACGTTACCACCTCCCGCTTCCCGCGCATAGACTGCATCTTCTTGGCCCTCTGCTCCGGGTCAGCCCACTGCTTTTTAGCGCCAGCGGAATAGGTGTCGTGGTCGCGTTTTACGCCTGTTGATCCGTTTGCATGCGGCGACTTGTTGTAGAGTCCGGTGTCCCAGAAGCACTCCAATAAGGCCGTTTCAACTTCTCTGGCCTCCGCTACGGAGTCGGTTTCTAAGAGCACCCGGAAATCAAAGTCGTTCACATCGACCGGCTGGTGTTTTAACGCGGCAATCGCACATCGATGCCCAGTCTTCATAAAAGACTTTTGGTTGATCAGACGTTGCTTCAGATTGGCACTGCTGCCAATGTACATCTGCCCCGTGTGCTTGTTAACCACCGCGTAAACACCACTAGTCATTTGCCAAACGCCCTTCCTCCAAAATGGAAGCTTATTATAGCAGCAAACAACGCTTGGGTCTCATCATCCCACAGCTGGTCGGCCATATCCTCAAAGCTCACGCCCGTGGTAAACCCGTGCCACACCAAGGCGCAGTCAATACCCACCAACAGGAAAAAGAACCCGTAGGTAATGGCGGGGCGGACGCTGGCCCGGAAGTTTTTCATCCACTGGCTGGTGCCCTCGTTTAAAGCGGTGTCGTGGGCATAGATGGCTTGCATTTCGGCCTGCTGGGCGGCGATTAGGGAGACCTTTTCGTTGGACTTGGTCTCAAGCTCAATCTGCTGGGTATGGATGTTCTCAACCCGCTCCTGCGCCTCAAACCCCATCTTGCGCATCTCCAACTCCCGGGCGATCTGCATCTGGGCCAGCTCCAGCTCGTGCTTCTTGTCCGACCGGTCTTGAAAGAAGTCCAAAATCCTGGGCAAGCCGCCCATCAGGAACGAAATTAGGGTGGAGAATAGTGTCAGCATTAGTAACTCTTTTTAGTTAACATTGAAGAAGCGATAGTCATAAGGGACTGGATGTCCTCTATGCTCTCAGGTCGATCTTTGAACCCGACGGTAATTTGACCGATGAAACGTGTTGCGTCCGGTGGTACAGAGATTCGACAGCCGAAGGTGACGCCGACTTCGACGTACCACAGGCCGATTTCGCTTTGTGGCTTGTGGTAATCGCCGCATGGCGTTTCTCCCGCCATGAGCTTAACAACGTCTGCGTTATTGTTGGGGTTCTGGGTAAAGAGACCGACATCGATTCCCTCCAGTCTTTTATCTCGTCCATCCTTGGTAAATGCCCGGTACAGGACGCGAGTACCGAACAGGGGGTTAACCTTGAAGATTGACACTGTATGGGCACCGCCGTACTTTATTAGCACCGCCGCCGCATCCTCAACCCGTGACTCATTGATGCTGGGTAGCTTCTGGCTCTCCTTGTAGGCCCCCACCAACAGCTCTTGGTTGGCGTAGACAAACCAGGCGCAGAACCCGAAGATGAACATGATGAGCAGGGCGATGAGTTTGAACGGGCTGTCCACATACGACAGTATGCGGTCCAACACCCCCAGTGCTTTGTCCTGCTCACTCATTTCCACATGCCCTTTGAAATCCCCCACTGGACCAGCCAGTACATGCCCAGACCAAATGCCGCCAAAACCGCCACCGAGAGCTGGATGTCTTGAATCATATCCTTGCGGTTCTGCGCCTTAGCCGCCTCAATGATCTTCTGTTTGACCGCCTCAGCCTCTTCCTTGGCAATCTGTCTGCGCATGTTCTCTCTGGTCTTGACCATGTCGTCCCAGAGTTTCCCTTGCCCCGACCAGACCAGCATCTCGTACAACTCGTACTCGTGCCGCTCCAGCTCCCGCCGCTTTTGAACCATTTCAAACGCCTCGGCGGTTAGCTCTGCGTCAGTCTTTTTGGGTTTGACCCCGTTGGCCTTATCCCACAGCGCCTCGCGCTTTTCGCGCTCCTTAGCCGCCTCAGCCTTCTCGATGACCGCCTTCTGGTCAAAATAGCCCGCAATACTCTGGGCTATCTCGTTGGTGTCTTTGCCGAGCTTGATAACCTCCTTGATTGTGGCTACCGCAGCCTTGGCTCCCGCAAACGCAAGACCGATGGTTATGGGGTCCACATCACATTAACGCAGCAACGTCAGGGTTTGCGGCCAGAAAGGCTTTGAGCTTGTCCATGGGATTGACTTCCTGAGCTTGAATCTGGGCTTGTTCTGCATCCCATGCGGCTTTCTGCGCCAGCGCTTGCTCAATCTCTTCGGGCGTGAGGTCGATAACCGTGGTCTCGCCAGTCTCGCAATTCACTTCAATGCGTTGCATGGTTTACTCCCAAAGAAGGTTAATTGAACCGGCGTCAAAGGTGTCAGTGCCGTTGACTGTGGTGATGCGGACGCGGTCAAGCGTACCGCCAAGAGCTAATGTGCCGCTACCAACCATCGTAGTGGTTCCATTTGATGTACCCATAGCATGGGAT
>Ga0129333_10004914_pt1 | contig 12525 bp, 16 predicted proteins | sample CPB6_08_DNA_FD_94474 | JGI IMG/M metagenome (GOLD analysis project Ga0129333, IMG submission 94474) | Freshwater to marine salinity gradient microbial communities from Chesapeake Bay, USA - CPBay_Sum_0.6_0.8_DNA | ecosystem: Environmental > Aquatic > Marine > Coastal | place: USA: Chesapeake... | reverse complement strand
TCGACCACCTCTTGATCGTTTCGCTGGGCGATCCTCGGCCGCGCGACTCCGGGGATCAGGGAGGTCGCCACGAAGGCTGCAGCTGACAATGCAACCCATCCCGTCATCGCGTACACCGTCAATCCGGCAATGGGGATTGCCAACATCTGAATTCGTGCGCGGCGCGTCAGTGTTGCTCCAAGAATCGAAAGGGCCGATCCACCTCGACGACCGAGCCACATCACCACGAAGCCCAAGCCGACGAGCCCACCAGCCAATGCCGCGATAGCCGCAGTCATGTCATGCTCCACTCTTCGAGAGGGCTTCGAAAGCCCTGCTCCTCGAATCGTGACCGGGTGCTGTCCCTCAGTGGATACGCCCAACGAGATCGTCCATCCACTGCGCGACCGAATACTTCGTTGGAAATGATCGACGACCCCTCGCTATCCACCACCTCGCGTATCGATGACACTCTTCGCACACCATCTGCGTTGTCGATGTGGACCACGAAATGAACCGCACTGGCAACGAGCAGATTCACCGTTTCCACAGGGAGACCTGTCGAGGCCATGGACACATACGCAGCCAACTTGGGGAACACCGATCGGGTGGAGTCGGCATGCATTGTGCACATCGAGCCGTTGTTTCCTTGGCTCATCGCCATCAGCATGGGAAACGCCTCCGCGCCACGTACCTCGCCAACGATGACCCGGTCCGGATCCATTCGGAGAGCCATCCGAGTGAGATCGGAAAGTGTCACCTCACCGCTCCCCTCGATGTTCATCGGTCGCGCCTGGAGAGCGTCGTGATCCGGATGCAGATCCGCAAAGCGGTCGATTCCCAACTCAAAGGAGTCCTCGATCGTCACAATTCGCTGCTCGGGGGGAACTTCGTTGATCAAGGCTCTCAACAACGTGGTCTTCCCCGAGCCCGTGCCTCCAGAAATCACGATGTTTCGCCTGGCGGCGACTGCGGCAACGAAGAATTGGCGAAGAGGTTCGTCGAGCATTCCCCGAGCAACGAGTTCATCGAGGCTTGACAACTCGAAGCGATGCCGGCGAATCACGACGCTTGGCCGCTTCGAGACCTCCATCACCGCAAAGAGTCGTGACCCGTCAGCCATCTGCAAGTTCAGTTCTGGGTTCCCCGCATCAAAGCGACGTTCAGAGCTCCCCGTTCGTGCTGCCATTCTCCTGATCAACTCGATGAGCGCTTTGTCCGAGTCGACGATCGGCTTGCGTCGTTCCCTGCGTCCGTCCCGTAGCCGTACCCATACAGAGTCCCAGCCGCGAACATGGATGTCGGTCACCTCCTCGTCGTCGAGCAAAGGCTGCAGACGACCGAGGCCAAGGACTTCAGACACGCAACGAGCGATGAGGTCGCCTTCCACCTCCAGCGGAATCGTGGTCAGCCCCTTCTCGCGTCGTATTCGAGTGCATTCAGTTCGTGCTGCCTGGCGCGCAAAGTTCAGTTCTTCATCGGAGGTCAACGGTTGTTCACGCCGACCCTGACGCTCCACTCGCTCATCCGCAAGCAACTCGCCCACCACCGTTGCGAGATGCAAGTGGAGGGATTCATCCTCACCAAATGCGGTCACTGTGGTCGACTCAAGAGTCATGGTGCAATCACCGCAATCTGCACCTCGCCCGATCCTGCAATCTCAACGGCCAATTCCGCTGTGCTGCGAAGTGTGACTATCGCGGTTCCAAATAATCCCTCGGGTTGATCGATGGACCACACCACCACTCGCCCCTCGAAGAGCCGGGTGGGACGAGCTTCAGCCACCACGATGTCGGGAACCAGCGCGACCGCCACCTCGTCGCCAACCTCCAGATCGGGCGGAAATTTGCCCGGCTCCATCGCCACCGAGGTAAGTGCCTCACCTGGCATGAGAACGGGAAGACGCTCCACCATCGCCATAGTCAACGGCGTAGATGAGTCGAGGTCGATTGCCGCGACTTTTCCGATCACGTCGACCGCTGAAGTCGGTCGGACGAATCTCGCCGCATCTCGTTCGTTGATCATCGCCACTTGGAGATGTGATTCAGTGATCACTTCTCCTCGTCGAACGGCGCGAGACGTCTGCACAATCGCTTCCGTCTTCGACAGTGACGAGAACAGCCACAATGATGACAGCGCTCCGACAAGTACGAGAATGAGGCCAATAGCCATCTCCGATACGCGTCTCCGCTGCCGTCGATCCTCGTCGAGATCGTCGGGTGACGTCACAACTTGTTGTGACACTCCCACCCTTGATCTCGATAAGGAGGACGCCAACCGATGTTTCACGGTCACCCCCTTGATCGCAATCAATCCGCCGATGGTGCGATGTGTGTTTTTTCCTAGCGAAGCGGAAAACAACCTCGAGCTCCAAATCGCCTGAATCTCAAGCCCGTAATTAGGTAGCCGCTACCCCTAACCTGAAAGACGGATGTCCAGCGTTACCAACACTCCTCCGAAGGTTCTCCCGGCCGCTGGCGATGGCTGCTGGTGTGGAAGCGGCCGCAAGTACAAGCGCTGCCACAAGCCCGTGGACGGTCGCGTGCTGCCCGGTGTGGTGAGCCCCATGCGCTCAGTTCCTGCGCACATTGTGCGCCCCCCGTACGCCGAAACCGGCAAGGTGAAGCGGGCCCCGGAATCGGCCGTGAAGTCGCCCGACGTGATCGAACGAATGCGCGTGACGGGAGCGATGGCTGCAGAAGTGTTGCGAATGGCTGGTGAGTTCGTAAAACCAGGAATCACCACCGACGAGATCGATGCCTACGTGCACCAACTGTGTATCGAACGTGACGCCTACCCGAGCCCGCTGAACTATTCGGGATATCCAAAGAGCGTGTGCACCTCGGTGAATGAAGTGATCTGTCACGGCATCCCCGACTCACGCGTGCTGGAAGACGGCGACATCATCAACCTGGATGTGACGTGTTACTTCAAGGGTGTGCACGGAGACACCAACGCGACCTTCGCCGTCGGAGAGATTGATGAAGAGAGTCGACACTTGATCGACGTGACTGAGGAGTGCATGTGGCGAGGAATCGAGGCCGTAGTGCCCGGTCGCCCACTCTCGGACATCGGGAAGGCGATCGAGGTGCGGGCGAAGCAAGACAAGCTTGGAGTTGTGCGCGCCTTCATCGGACACGGCATTGGCGAACAGTTCCACACCGACATCCAGGTCTTGCACTATTACGACCCACGCAACAACATGATCATGCGCCCTGGTATGACTTTCACCATCGAACCAATGATCACGCTGGGGACATGGCAGCACCGCATGTGGGATGACGAGTGGACAGCCGTGACTGCAGATGGAAAGCGCACTGCGCAGTTCGAGCACACAGTTCTCGTCACCGATTCTGGTTACGAAGTTCTCACTGGCGGACCTGGCGCAGCATCACCCGCTGCCCCGTGGAATCGCAACAAGTAGGAACCACTCGTGATTGACGCCATCGACGTCGATCGTTACTTGCGTTTTGGTCGTGATGAGTGGGCCGAATTGCGCGCGCAGACTCCCCTGACACTGCACGAGCGTGATCTTGAGGCACTGCGCGGCATCAACGACCGCATCGACCTCGAAGAGGTTGTTGCGGTTTACCTGCCCCTCACGCGACTGTTGAACCTGTACGTCAGTGCCACGCAAAATCTGCACCGGGTTTCGGCAACATTCCTCGGCACCATCGCCCCGAAGGTCCCCTACATCATCGGCGTGGCCGGTTCTGTCGCCGTGGGCAAGAGCACCTCGGCTCGCATCCTGCAGGCGCTGCTCACCCGATGGCCAGAGCATCCTCGCGTCGAATTGATCACCACCGATGGTTTCCTCCACCCCAACCGAGTTCTCGAAGAGCGCGGAATCATGGACCGCAAGGGTTTCCCGGAGAGTTACGACACCCGCCGCTTGATCGAGTTTCTGCGCGCGATCAAAGCAGGACAGTCAGAAGTTGCGGCTCCGCTCTACAGCCACGTGGTGTACGACATCGTCGACGACGAGCAGCAAGTCGTTCGCCAGCCCGACATCTTGATCCTCGAGGGTCTGAACGTGTTGCAAGTAGGAACTGAAGCAACGGAATTCGTGAGCGACTACTTCGACTTCTCGATCTATCTCGATGCCGACGAAGACGATATCGAGAACTGGTTCATCCAGCGATTCTTCGCATTGCGAGCAACGGTTTTCCAGAACCCGGACAGTTTCTTTCGCCACTTTGCGGCTCTGTCCGACGACGAAGCAGAGACGATGGCTCGCGAGATTTGGAGGGAGATCAACGGCAAGAACCTGCAAGCGAACATTGCTCCCACACGGTCCCGTGCATCATTGGTGATCCATAAAGGTTCGGATCACCGAATGAAGGAAGTGCACCTCCGCCGTTTGTAAGCGGTTACTCGACGTTGGTGGCCAACCACCCGGCCACCGCGTGCAAGTTGGGCAATTCCACGAATCGTGACTCTGGTGGTGGCGGATGCTCCGCGTGGTCGAGTTCCCACTGAATCTCGTAGGGAACGTAAATGCCGAAGCCACCGAGCTCGAGAATCGGCAGGATGTCGCTCTTCAGAGAATTGCCGACCATGCAGAATCTGGTGGGATCGATGTCGAGGCTCTTCAACACCCGCGCATACGAGTGTGGATCCTTCTCCAACACGATTTCTACCGAGTCAAAGTGGTGGGCAAGTCCCGAAGTTTCCACCTTGCGGCTCTGATGCACGAGATCACCCTTGGTGATGAGAATCACACGATGGTTGCCGCTCACCATCTGTAGCACCTCTCCCACGGATTCGAACAAGCGCACTGGCTCAGTGAGGTGGTCTCGAACCCCGCGGAGTATCTGCTGCACGACTGATGTCGGCACTGTTCCATTGGTTACCGAAATCGCCGCCTCAATTGACGAGAGTCCAAACGATTTCACGCCGTAACCATAAGCACCGATGTTGGCTCGCTCGGTAGCAGTAAGGGCAGCCTTTACATTCACGCCTTCCGGCGCATAGGGGGTTACCAGCTCGACGAATTCGTTCTCGTATTTGCGAAATGATTCCTCACTGAACCACAAAGTGTCGTCTGCATCGAAGCCAATGGCATCGAACTGGTGTTTCATGTTCGACACTTCAGCGGTGAAGAGCGTTCAAGTAGTTATACACGGTGATGCGTGAAACACCCATTGCATCGGCGATGTCCTCTACCGCTCGCCGCAACATGAATGCTCCCCGCTCGTCCAACAAACGAATTGCCACCTGCTTGCGATCGCGGGAGAGTTCCTTCAACTTGCCACCAAGCTCACGTTCAACCGACTCGATCACCCGATCGAGTGCACCGTGCAGAGCAGGAAGTCGGACGGCACCCAGCACTTCGGCGCCTATTTGCAAGGTGATGTCACCCAGTTGGGCTGCCTCCGCAGGGATGAACTCGGCGCCCGTCGCCGACATCAGCGGCTGCAGCATTGCACGCACCTGTTCCATCGACAGCGGTGAAGCCGTCACAGAAGATCCAACTTGCCCACATCCACGCTCACGTATGTGGCGCCATTGGCATACGCAGCGCGCAGGAGATCGGCCACCACCTGGGGTACACGATCTTCAGGAACGGTGAATGACGTACCAAACGGACCGAAGTCGACACTGAATCCATGCGCCTCCACCGCCTCCACTGCGGCAATGACGTGCGGTCCTGGTGAACCGTCGACGAACGGCTCGACGGTGAATTCGACGGTAAGCATCAAACCTCCTCTGTCCAATCGTAAACAATCCGCGCCGATTGAGGAATTGGCGAATTGTTCACATTCCGCAGAACCGACATACGATTCGTTGCACTGATCAAGGGGGGACACATGGCTGCCACGCAGTCGGCACACGATCGCCACGGTCTGGGAACCGAGGTGATCGCACATGCCACCGACCAGTTGGAGTTTGCTCGCTCAATTCGGCGCGATTTACACAAGTGGCCCGAGGTGGGAAACGACCTGCCAAAGACTCGCGAGCGGGTGCTCGAGGCATTGGAAGGCCTCCCCGTCAACATCACGCTGCACGAAACAACGAGTGGCATCGCTGCGCTCTTGACGGGTGACAAACCAGGGCCCACGGTCATGCTTCGTGGCGACATGGATGCGCTGCCGATGCCCGAGGACACTGGACTCGATTACGCCTCCAAGGTGGACAACGTGATGCACGCATGTGGTCACGACACACACGTGGCGATGCTCGCTGGAGCGGCGAAGATGCTCGCGGAACGGAAGTCGTCACTCCCTGGTCGTGTGTTGTTCATGTTCCAACCAGGCGAAGAGGGCTATGGCGGAGCCGAATTCATGTTGAATGAAGGACTCCTCGATGTACCGGCACTGGCCAACGGCGAACCCTCACCGGTTACGGCCGCCTACGCGTTGCACATCACATCTGCCCTTCCCGCAGGATTCATCGCGAGCAAGGGTGGCCCCGTCATGGCATCTTCCGACGATCTGACCTTCACGCTCACCGGAAAGGGAGGTCACGCTTCAGAGCCATTTCGCACACTCGATCCGGTGCCTGTTGCCTGCGAAATTGTGCAGGCGCTGCAAACGATGGTGACAAGGAAGTTCGACATTTTCGACCCGACAGTGGTCACCGTCACTCGTTTGATCGCGGGAACGGCAAGCAATGTCATTCCTGAAACGGTGACCGCGCATGGCACCATTCGTGCAATCAGCGCAAAAACGCGTTCGAAGGTGCACGATGAAATCCGCAAGGTGGCCGAGGGTATTGCAGCAGCGCACGACATGAAGGTCGACGTGACGATCGAACTCGGCTATCCCGTCACTGTCAATGATGCGCCGTCTGCCGATTTCGCTCTCGATGTTTCCGAGGCGCTCGTCGGCAATCAACAAGTGGGAAGAATGCCCAACCCGGTGATGGGCGCAGAAGATTTCAGCTACGTGTTGGAGCGACTGCCAGGGGCAATGCTGTTCTTGGGTGGCACCCCACATGGCGTCGATCCACGCAATGCGGCACCGAATCACTCAAACCGAGTGGTGTTCGAAGAAGATGCCATGGTTACCGGTATGGCGGTGTACTCGTCGCTTGCCTTGCGCACCCTCGGTGTACCGCTCAATACATGACTAGGGCATCGCGCCACCACGGTCCTCGACCGCTTGAGGGGACCATCGTTCTGGACTTCAGCCGCGTGCTCTCTGGACCTCACGCAACCAGAATCTTGACCGACTTGGGAGCTGACGTCATCAAAGTCGAGCCGCCGACTGGAGATCTCACAAGGTTCACTAATCCTCGTATCAATTCGTTATCCACTTATTTCATCCAACAAAACACCGGGAAGAGGAACATTTCAGTAGACCTTGACAAACCCGCGGCGCGTGAACTCATGGCTCGTCTCTCTGAGAAAGTTGACGTACTGGTTGAAAACTTCAGTAGCGAAGTCATGGCCAAAATGGGTCTCGACTATCCATCGCTCGCCAGGAACAACCCCCGCCTCGTCTATGTATCGATTACTGGATTTGGCGCAGATGGGCCCTGGTCCAAGCGCAAGGCTTACGCACCAGTCATTAACGCTGAATCAGGGCTCACCAAATCTCAAGGCGATGCACGAGGTGGCGACTACTCCAACGATCCTCATAGTCACGGTGATGTCTACACAGGGATGTACGCAGCCATCGGCGCTCTCGCTGCACTCCATCAACGTCAACTCACGGGACACGGGCAATTCGTCGATGTGTCAATGGCCGAGTCGATGCTCTACGCGAACGAACACGCTCACGATGCATTGTGGGATCGCGAACCTCCCGTAGGAGTAACCAGATCATTTCGACCGGGCGACTACCCCGTTCTCACTGCAGCAAATGGTGAGGTGGCTGTTGCCACGGGACATCCAGCCGAAAACGGAACATTCGATTTTTTTGTTGCCGCAATGGAAGCACCGCACTTGGCTAAAGACCCGCGGTTCGTCGATCAAGCGTCACGACTGGCAAACCTCGAGGTACTGCAGAAGTTGATTCGCGATTGGGCTGCAACATGCGCCAACTTCTCCGAACTATCTGAAAAGCTTGCATCGAACCGCATCCCGATCGGTCGACTTCAAAGCACATCCGATCTTGCAGGCTCGGACTGGTCAAAAAGCCGCCGCGCGACTATCGATGTTGCCGATCGAGGAGATGGCTGGATTCATCTGCCCAATAGTCCATGGCATTTTTCCGATTCGGACACTTCAGTGGCTGGAATTCCCCGTTATCGAGGAGAAGACAACCGAGAAGTGCTTACACAATTACTCGGATTGAGCAGTGACGAAATTGACTCATACGAACGCGAAGGGGTAATCCTTTCTCGCGGACCGCGCTGATTAGCGGCCCGAGTGGCCAAACCCGCCACCACGATCGAACGAGTCGAGAGTCTGCACCTCGCGCCACTCAACTGTTTCGATCCGCTGCACCACCAATTGAGCTACTCGGTCACCACGCTTCACGTGGTAGTCGGTCTGCGGATCGAGGTTGACCATGACCACCTTTAATTCACCGCGATAGCCGCTGTCGATCACTCCCGGAGAATTAACCAATGTGACGCCATGCTTTAGCGCAAGACCACTGCGTGGCACTACATACCCGACACAGCCAACCGGTAATGCAATGGCGAGACCCGTGGGCATGAGAATGCGGCCGCCTCGCGCCACGAGTGTCGCATCCTCTCGCGCATGCAAGTCAACACCCGCATCACCGTCATGAGCCGTGACGGGCAATGGTAAGTCGGGGTCGAGACGCACCACTTCGATGGTGACGACGCTTTTCGTCATGCGACGAGAATACGCCTAGATTGCTTGACGTGTTGGTGTGGATGGATCTTGAAATGACGGGTCTCGACCCGGACAAAGACGTGATTGTCGAGATTGCCACCCTTGTCACCGACGATGAATTGAACGTGGTGGAGGAAGGTCCGAGCCTGGTAATTCACCAACCCGAAGACATCCTGGCAACCATGGGTCAAGTAGTGGTCGACATGCACACCAAGTCGGGGCTGCTCAATCTGATTCGGTCGAGCACATTGAGCGCCACCGAGGCAGAAGAGCAGACCCTTGCGTTCATTCGTAAACACGTGCCCGAGGCGCGAACGATTCCATTGTGTGGTAACTCGATCGGTACCGATCGACGCTTCCTCGCTCGCTACATGCCGTCGATCGAGAACCACTTGCACTATCGCTGTGTCGATGTTTCCACGATCAAGGAATTGGCCAAGCGCTGGTACCCGTCTCTAACACTCGATCGACCAAGCAAGAACGGCACTCATCGCGCGATGGACGACGTGCGGGCAAGCGTCGATGAGTTGCGCTTCTACCGCGACAAGGTGTTCTCAGCGAACCCGGCGTCCAGCCCAGCTCACCCGAGCTAGTCCCACGCGAACCAGCGCCGAGCGAATGAGCACGGTGAAAAACACCACCAAATACAGCGGATAGAGGGCAGCATCAATCACGCTGAAGCGTCCCACTTTGCGTCCTATCCACCACATCTGTACGACTGCAAATACATACAGCAAAGGCGAAGTGACGAGTGCGCCAGTTTGAGCGGCAACCCATGCCAACGCTGCAACGAGAGACATGCCGCGAGCACTGACGGCACCACTCGCCATGTTCTTCGAGAATCCTCGAACGAGTGAGGCAAGTCCATGCGGATACATCCGGAACGTCACCGTGGCGGGAGACCCAAGAAATACCTGGCACGCACCGAACAACCTCCCGAGGGCGATGTCTTCCACGACCGATTCGCGAACCGATTCAGCTGAGTGCCACCAAGAAGGCGGTAGCGCTCGACATCGCAAGCAAGAACCGGACCGAAGGCCAGCGCTTGGTTCGCTCTCTCACCCGCACCCGATGCGATCACTGAGACGAGATTGAAAGGTAGGGCCGCGTGCTCCCCCCATCCTTTCGGAGTATGAAACGGTTGCACACTGATCAATGCGGAGCGGTCCTGCTGTGCGGCACAAACCACACGACTCAATGCGTCATGGTGCATTCGAACATCGGCGTCAACAAACAGCAGGATCTCGTTCTTCGCGTGGCTCGCTCCTACCCAGCAGGCATGTGGCTTGCCGAGCCACTCTGCAGGTAGTTCACCTGCCTTCACCACCTTCGCACCAGCTTCGGTGGCGCGCATCACTGTTTCGTCGGTCGAATCGTCATCGACAACGATGACCTCATCGCCGTTCCTCGTTTGGGCGAGCAACGAACGCACTACTCCTTCGATGTTTCGTTCCTCGTTGCGCGCAGGAATGATCACCGACACCGCCGCCCTCCCCTGACTTGCCGGCTTGAGACGACGAACTCGCATTATCAGCAGCCAGGCAGGCGCCGACGCTGCCAAGTAGACGAGGAAGTCGGTGGCGTTCACCGACTCAATTGATTTTGATGATCTGCGTCACAGCCGCAACATCCTGACCATTGATCACGTGTCGAATGATCACACGATCCGATGATTCCTCCGTCAACAAGCCCACATGGTGATGAGGCTCGATGGGCAAATGGTGTTCCACGGTGACGTGCATCGGCGCACGAACTTCACGGTGTGCAGCAAGATACTCCTCGGCGGCAATCCAATAATTCGCGTTGTTCATGTGACCAACGGCGTCCATGTCGACAAAGCGCAGCGGCCAGTCGACCAACCGTGCAGAATCAATTGGGTCAAGTCCCCTACCGATGGTGAGGCTGGCCTTCACCTTGCGACCGGCAGCAGCCTCGCTGACCATCGGCAGGAAGTCCTCAGGCAACGGCAGGGGCTTCAAGGTTTTCAAGTCAACGCGCACCCACACCGCTGCTGCTTCAATCTGCGGGCCTTCCTCGGTCGCAATCGTCGTTCTACGCTCCGCCCAATGCGAGCCGAGCCCGCCACACCAGGTGGTGAGGGTGACATCGGTCATGTAGGTCGGAAATCCATAGATCCACATCTCGGTCTTGCGTACCACCCAACCATGCACATCTGAATACCGGCCATCGACCGCGTCGTCGTTTGCAATGTCTTGGAGATAACGGGCTGTGGCATCGAGGCGCAGTCTCCCTTTCGGTGTCACGTCACCAAGTCGTACACGCCGCGAATAATCGAACGACCTTCCTGCTCCCGGGAATCGCACCGGTGGTTCAACGCGCGACATGCCCGACGACCCTAGCGAGTCAGAGACGATCGGTAGCCTGCTGTTGTGCGTTTGCGGCTCGTGGTAATGGGCATGGCATTGTTTCTTGCTGGATGCGGAGGCGACAACTCCGAAACTCTCTCAGAAGACGTCAGCACCATCGCCACGAACAACGTGTCCAGTGGCGAGGAACTGCCCGACGTCACTCTGTCGGGTGTTGATGGCTCCCAGGTGACCACGCGGGAGTTCGTGGGCACCCCCATGGTCATCAACTTCTGGTATTCCACGTGCGAACCATGTCGCCGAGAAATGCCCGCCTTCGCAGCAGCACATCGCGAGTTTGCCGACCGAGTCACCTTCATTGGGGTGAACATGTACGACAGCGCGATAGCCGCTGCGAACTTCGCCGAACGTTACGGCGTCGAATACGAAATACTGCTTGATTCGAATGGCGAGTTCGTCGGAGAACTAGGCGTTGCTCTGGCCCCAACGACGATCCTCGTTGATACTGCAGGAACGATCGTCCATCAAGAGTCCGGAGAGCTCACCGAAGAAGAAATCACGGCGCTGATCAACGAATGGTTCCCCACGTGATCGAGGGGAATTTCGCTTACAGCTTCATGCTCGGCGTCCTTGCTGCGGTGAACCCGTGTGGGTTCGTTTTGTTGCCTGCTTACCTTGCCTACTTTCTTGGTGTCGACTCGTCGCATGACGAGCGAGCACCACTTTTGCGGGCTCTCAAGGTGAGTGCCGTGGTCTCCGGTGGATTCCTCCTCGTATTTCTCGTCATCGGAACCATCTCGCGACTCTTCACCCAGTGGATCGAGATGAACGCCAAGTACGCAGGCTTCGTCGTAGGCATCGGGATGATCGGTCTGGGCGTTGCCATGCTTCTCGGCTGGAAACCGTCGTTCGCCACCCCGGGCCTGACGGTTCGCCGAGATCGTTCATTGCGCGCGATGTTCCTCTTCGGCGTTGCCTATGCGGTGGCATCCATTGGTTGCACCATCGGGTTTCTCACCACGGCAATCCTCGGATCAATCTCGGTTCATGGCTTCGCGTCGGGCGTACTGAGCATCGTGCTGTACGGCCTCGGCATGGCGCTTCTCGTTTCCACCGTCACGATCAGCATGGCTGTTGCTCGCACGGGATTGGTCAAGGTGATCAAGCGCGGGCTGCCCTACGCGGATCGGGCGGCGGGGGTCTTCATCCTGCTTACCGGCGCCTACTTGTCGTGGTACTGGTGGGTAGCAATCACCGAACGCGACTCGCTTGGCAATGTGGGTGGCAACATCGAGCGCTGGCAATCTTCCCTCGCCAACTTCCTGCAACAACAAGGTTCCTGGAGACTGTTGGGCGTATTCGCGGTGGTTACCGCTCTCGTTGCCTTTTGGTCGATCGTGAAGCGGCGCCGGACCGCGGTCTAAGGCGCGAGGCGCTGCACGTCCCACCCACCGTTGGTAAGGGTGTAGC
>Ga0129333_10004909_pt1 | contig 12531 bp, 10 predicted proteins | sample CPB6_08_DNA_FD_94474 | JGI IMG/M metagenome (GOLD analysis project Ga0129333, IMG submission 94474) | Freshwater to marine salinity gradient microbial communities from Chesapeake Bay, USA - CPBay_Sum_0.6_0.8_DNA | ecosystem: Environmental > Aquatic > Marine > Coastal | place: USA: Chesapeake... | reverse complement strand
TCGGTGGACGTGGGCATCAGGATGACCTGCTCCGGCGGCAGGCCAAACTCGTCGGCCACGAGCTGCCGGATCTTGGTGTTCAACCCCTGCCCCATCTCCGTGCCGCCGGTCGACACCTGCACCGTGCCGTCGGTGTAGACGTTCACCAGGGCGTTACCCTGATTGAGAAACTTCGCCGTGAAGGAGATCCCGAACTTCACCGGCACGATCGCCAGGCCGCGGAGCGTGAGCGGATCGCGGGCATTGGCCGCTTCGACCTCGGCGAGCCGCCGCTCGAAGTCGCAGCGGGCCACGAGCGTGTCGACGATCTCGGGCAGGTGGTTTCCGCGCACGGTCTGCCCGTAGGGCGTGACGTTCCGGTCGCGGGTGCCGTAGAGGTTTCGCCGCTGCACGTCGATCGCCCGCACGTGCTGCCCGAGGCCGCGGAGGTGGATCGCGATCTCCGCGATCACGCTCTCGGTGACGGCCATTCCCTGCGGGCCTCCGAACCCGCGAAACGCGGTGGCGGGCGCATGGTTCGTGAAGCAGGCTTGGCCGCGGATGTCGACATGCTCGAGCCAGTACGCGTTGTCCACGTGGAGCATCGACCGCTCCATGATCGACGTCGAGAGGTCGGCCGCCGCGCCGCCCGCGGAGTGAAACTCGACCGAGTACCCCAGAATCCGCCCCTCGTCGTCGAAGCCCACTTCCCAGGCGGTGCGGTAGGCGTGCCGCTTGCCCGTGGAGGCCATGTCGTCCTCGCGGACGTACACGATCCGCGCCGCGCGGCCGGTGCGATGGGCGACGACCGCGGCCATCACGGCCGGTAGAACCGCCTGCGTCTCCTTGCCGCCGAAGCCGCCACCCATCCGCTTGCAGATGCAGACCACCTCGTGCATGCCCAGGCCCAGCACCTCCGCAACCACGTGCTGCGTCTCGGTGGGGCCCTGGGTGGAGGCGTGAACGACGATCTGGCCGCCCTCTCCCGGATACGCCAAGGCCGCCTGGGCCTCGAGGTAGAGATGCTCCTGGCCGAGATTGTGGAACACGCCGGCGAGCCGATGCGGCGCCGAGGCGATCGCGGCAGCCGCATCGCCACGCGCGATCCGCCGCGCGGGACCGAGGAACCGGCCGAGTTCGACCGCCTGCTCGATCGTGAGGATCGGGGCGGTGGCTTCGATATCGAGCCGCACGAGCCGGCGGGCCTCGTCAACCGCCGCCTGCGTCTCTCCGGCGATCAGCACCACGGGCTGGCCGACGTAGAGCACCGCGCCGTCGGCGAGCACCGGCTCGTCCTGGAAGATCGGGCCCCAGACCTTCGCTCCGGGCAGGTCGGCCGCCGTGACGAGATCGACGACGCCGGGCACGGCCCGGGCCGCCGCGAGGTCGAGGCCTCTGATCGCGCCGCTGGCCACGGGGCTCGGCACGAATCCGACCACGAGTTCGTCGCTCCGCCGCGGCAGATCGGCGATGTACGCGGCCGAGCCGGTGACGTGGCCGACCGCGGAGTCGTGAGGGATCGTCCGCCCCACGCTCGGCACGTGGGCCTGAGGTTCGGCGACGGGCTGAAACCTCGCGCCGCTCACGTCGCCACCGCCGTCTGCTCGTGGAAGAACTTCAGAAGCACGCCACGGGCGAGCTGCAGCCGATAGTCGCCGCTGCCGCGAACGTCGGTGAGCGGCCGAATCTCGCCCGCGGCCACGTCGCCGGCCAGCCGAAACGTCTCCTCCGTGAACGGCTTGCCCGCGAGAAACGCCTCGGTGGCCCGCATGCGGACGACGGTCGGCCCCACGCCGCCGTACGCGATGCGGACCGACTCTATCCGCTCACCCTCGCGGCGAATGACGAGCGCGGAGGTGAACGTGGAGATGTCGAGGTCGCGGCGGCGCGACACCTTCACGAGCCGAAGCACTTCGTCGTCCGCGGGCAGCGGCATCCGCACGCCCACGAGCAGCTCATCGGCGGCGAGATCGAGCTGCTTGTAGCCCTTGAAGAAGCGGTCGATCGGCACCGTCCGCGTGCCCGCCGGTCCGGCGAGGTCGAGCGTCGCCTCCATCGCGAACAAGAGCGGCAGCGAATCGGCGATCGGCGAGCCGTTGACGATGTTGCCGCCGAGCGTGCCGACGTGGCGGATCTGCGGGCCGCCAAACGCCTCGAGCACCGCCACCGCCTCGCCGCAGCGGGCGCGACACACGGCGAGCAGGTCGGTCCAGGTGGCAAGCGGCCCGGCGACGAGCGCGGCCGCCTGAGCGTGGGCCCCGGGCTCGTTCAAGCCCGACGCCGTGAGGCGTGGGACGTGCCCTCGCGGCTCCTCGACCTCGATCCCGCGCAACTCCGCCACCCGCGAGAGGTCGAGCCAGTGCCGGGGTCGCACCTTGCCTTTGTTCCACAAGACGCCGAGATCGGTCGCGCCGGCCACGACTCGCAAGTCGGGCTCGCGACGAGCGGCGATGGCGTCGGCGAGCGTCGCCGGGCAGCTGGCCCTCATGGTCACGCCATCGAGATCGCCGCGCACATCCACCGCCTCGCGTCGCCGCGTCGCCCCCTCGGCGGCCCACGCCGCGTCGGCAAACCGTGCCGCGATCCAGTCCGCATCCGCCTCCGCCCGCTCGGCGGCCTCGAAGATCGACACGTAGCCGGTGCAGCGGCAGAGATTGCCGGAGAGTTCCTTGCGCCAGTCGAGGTCTTCGCCGCGGGACTTGGCGTGGCAACCCCCGGCGAGAGCCATCACGAAGCCGGGGGTGCAGAAGCCGCATTGCGAGCCATGGCAGTCGACCATCGCCTGCTGGACCGGCGCGAGATCACCATCCCGTGCGAGACCCTCGACCGTCACGACGGCGCAGCCGTCAAGCTGAAAGAGAAAGCGGATGCAGGAATCGATCGGGAGCCAGCGTGGCGGGCCGCTTGCCGACGGCTCCGCGACGAGCACGGTGCAGGCGCCGCAGTCCCCCTCGGCGCACATGATCTTCGTGCCGACGAGACCGAGCCGATCGCGAAGGTAGTCGCTGAGCGTCAGGAAGGCGTCACCGCCGCGGACCTCGCGGCGGATGCCGTTGACCCAGAGAACAAGGTGGTCACGCATAGGGTTGTCGTGGGTGCATGTTGTCACCCTGCACCACTGTGGCCAGTCATGGCCGGTCTCGTGCTCCCGCAGGTTGACAACCTGCGGCTACGAGAAGGCGTTCTACGATCACGTGACATCATAGACTCGTCACCGACACGCCTCCCAGACCACCCGTCCCGCCCTCGTCACCCGCCGGACGCGGCCTTCGAGCCGCGCGGCCGTGGACCGCACGTCGGCGTCGAGCACCGCGAGGTCGTGGCCCCAGTCGAGGCCCTCGTCGCGGAGCCGCCGCATCGACGCCGCCTCAACGCGATCGCCGCTCGCCCACGACCCAAGGTCGGCCTCACCCATGCTCAAGAGCCCGCCGAGAATCGCCTCGCGGGCGGTCGCCGGGGGCGCGGCCCCGTTCCATACCACCTCGATGAACGAGCATTCCATGCCCGATGCAAAGGTCCCGATGCGGTCGGCGACTCCCAGAATCCGCGCCGGGGCCACCGTCACCAGCCGCAGTGCCTCCTCGGGCGTGGCGGCCGACGACGAGCCTGCGTGTACTTTCAGAAACTGCGTCATCTCGCAGAAGAGCGACGTCGTCGGCGAGGCACCGACGTCGGTGCACAGCGCGTGTGGAATGCCGGCACCCCGCACCACGTCGAGCGGCATCACGCCCGAGCCGAGGAGCGTGTTCGACACGGGGCAGTGAGCGATCGCAGACGCCGACGCGGCGATCATCTCGACCTCTTCGGGCCGCACATGGATGCAGTGGGCGAGGATCGGCTCGCAGTCGAGGAGGCCGTCGCGACGGTAAACGTCGGTGTAGCTCGCCGCGTCGGGATAGAGCACCTCTTCGATGAGAGCCTTCTCGGCCCGCTGCTCATCGAGATGCGTCTGCACTCGCAGGCCGTGCTTCCGGGCGAGGGCCACGCCCCGTGTCCGCAGTGGCGTGTCGACGCTCACAGCGAATCGGTCGGTGACGATCAGCCGGCGGCCGAAATCGGCCGCCAGGGCCGCGATGTCGTCGGCGAGGGCCGGCTCGTCGGTGCGGAGGTAGCCCGGACAGCGGCCGTTCATGAGCACGAGTCCCACGCTCCAGGTGTCGGGCAGTTGCTCGAGCGCGATCCGCGTGGCCCGGGCGTGGACGGTCATGTAGGCCGCCCCGCCAACCACGCCGCTGGCAAGCGTGTCGGCTGCGAAGGCGGCAACCACGTGCCGCGCGTGCGCCGGCCCCTCGCAGCGGCCCTCAGCCGGAAACACGTTCTGCTCCAGGCTCGCAAGCAGCCGGCCCCCGGGGGGATCGGCACCGATGTTCTCCGCGAACCGCCCACGGATCGGATGCTGCGGAATGTGGATGTGGGCGTCGAGCAACGGCGGGAGGATGATCCCGATGCTGCATGGCACCGCGGCGGCGGCGAGACTCAGCCGCATGGAAACCTCGTCCCACGAGCCCGCCGCGACGATTCGCCCGAGGTCATCCCCAACGAGCACGCCATCGGGCCAGTAGTCGACGCCTCCCTTGGGCAGTGGATTGAGCAGCGGACCACGAATCGCGTGCAGCCCGGAGATCATCGCCGCACCTCCACCCGCGAATCCGGGCGACCAGCAGGCCGCACGAGTTCGCCGATCGCCGGGCCGACGGCGTGGCCGTCGCGAACCACCGTGCGGCCGCGAAGCATCGTCCGCCGCACGCGGCCGCGAAGCATGCGGCCGACATAGGGCGAGAGTTTGTGCCGGTCGTGGAGGTCGGCGGCGACGAGCGACGCGGCATGCGCCAGATCGACTACCGCCAGGTCGGCCATGCGGCCCGGCTCGACGCGGCCACGATCGCCCAGTCGAAAGCGGTCCACCGCGGCCTGTGCCGTGAGCCTCGCGACATCGGCGAGGGAAAGGCTGCGGCGGGCGTGGCCTTCCTCCAGCATCAGGCCGAGCGTGGCCTGTACTCCCGCGATCCCACCCCAGACCTCGAAGAAGTTTGGGGACTGCTTCATCGAGGCGGGCGCGGGGGAGTGGTCGGAGGCCACGAAGGCCACGTCGCCGGCCAGCACCCGCTGCCAGAGATCGGCCTGCACCGCCGCGGGCCGCAGCGGCGGGGCACACTTGGCGGCGGCCCCGATCCGCTCGACGTCGTCGTCGGTGAGCACGAGGTAGTGCGGGCAGGTCTCGCAGGTCACATCCACGCCGCGCGCCCGGGCCTCGGCCACGAGGGCCACGCCCACGCCGCTCGACACGTGCACGATGTGCAGCGGGCAGCGGGCATCGGCGGCCAGCGTGATCGCGCGGCCGATCGCCTCCAGTTCCGCGACCACAGGACGGGAGGCGAGGTAGTCGCGGATGCCGGTCCGCCCGGCCGCGATCGCTTCGCGGGCGAGGGCCGCGGTGATGGCGTCGTTCTCCGCGTGCACAAGCACCGGCAGACCGAGGGCCGCGGCGACCTGCATGCCCTGCCAGAGCGTGGCATCGTCGGCCGCCTCGAAGTCGTCGATGCCGCTGCCGCTCATGAACGCCTTGAAGCCGACGACGCCCCGGGCGGCGAGTTCCGATAGCCTCGCGATGTTGCCTGGCACGAGTCCGCCCCAGAGGCCGAAGTCGGTTCGCGCCGCTCCACGGGCCGCCGCGACTTTGGCGTCGAACGACGCCGCGTCGAGCGTGGGGGGCGAGGCGTTGAGCGGCATGTCGACGACGAGCGTGCCGCCGCCGGCCGCGAACGCCGCAGAGCCGGTCGCGAATCCTTCCCACTCGCTGCGGCCGGGGTCGTTGAAGTGAACGTGCGCATCGACGACGCCGGGGAGAATGTGGCAGCCGGTTGCGTCGACCAGTTCCGTAGAGTCGCCGGCGATCTCAGGGGCGACCTCGGCGATCCAGCCGTCGGCGATCGCGACATCGGCGCGGCGCGGCCCCGATGGTTCGACCACCGTTCCGCCGCGAATGACGATGTCCCACCGCATGCACGTGACCTTGTCGCACAGGTTCTCAACCCGCGATCAACCGACAAACCCCTGCTGGTGCAGGTTGCCAACCTGCACCTACGTGGCACAGGTTGCCACCCTGTGCTGAATCAACCTAGGGCCATTCATTGTCTTCACCACCCGGCTGCAGGTTGCCAACCTGCACCCGCGTAGCACAGGTTGGCAACCTGTGCCGAATCGACCTAGGGCCAACTACTTTCCTCAACTCCCGCGGTAGGTGCTGTAACTCCACGGCGAAACCAGCAGCGGCACGTGGTAGGTGCCGGCCGGATCGTCGATACCGAACACGACCGGCACCTCCCTCAGAAACCGGCAGGCGTCGGCCGACCGCATCGCGGCGAAGTATTCGCCGACGTGAAACGTGAGCCGGTACGTGCCCGCCAGCACTGCCTCAGCCGCGAGCAGCGGCTCGTCGGTTCGGCCGTCGGCGTTCGTGGTCACGCTCTTGAGGTGCCGGGGCAGCCCCTCGGCATCGAGCCGGTGCAGGTCGATCCGCATCCCGGCGGCGGGAACGCCCTTCACCGTGTCGAGCACGTGCGTCGAGAGCCTTGCCATGCGAATCGCCTCCTGATGGCCACGAGTATACCGTCGTCATGCAAGAAGACGTCCCGCCTCCCAGCCCCGACCTTCAGCCCCGCGACCGCATCGAGTGGGCCCGCGTGCGTGCGCTCACGCCTGGCGAACGCCTGGCGGCGATGCAGCGACTCATCGACGAATCGTGGGCGTTGCTCGAGGCCAACCCCGAGGGCCTGGCCCGCTTCCGGCCACAGATCTGCTCGATCTCGAGAACCTCGCCGATCCCGCGTGACCCAACGGTGCGCGTCTGCGAAAGGTGGGCGCAGCGAGGGGCTGCCCGTGCCCGCGAGCCGGGCTCTGGGAGCAAGCGAAGCCAGGATGGCGAAGCGCAGCGGACATGCACTGAGCATCAGGCAGGATGCCTGACGCGTACGTCCGGCGATGGGCACGGGCAGCCCCGAGCCGCGGTCATGCATCGCTGACCGCATCCCACAGCCGCAGTCGGCCGATCTTCCCGATCTCGGCGAGCGCGGTGACCCGCTCCTCTTCGACCGTGTGGCCAAGCCGCACCGGAAACGCAGCGAGGATCGCCTCCTTGCGGTTCTCCCGCGCGCAGATGACGAATGGGAAGCCAAACCGATCGCGATACTCGCGATTGAATCGCTCGAACGCCGCGATCTCGTCGGCCGAGAGTGAATCGAGCCCCGCCGCCGCCTGCTCGCCCGTCGAGGCGGCCGTGAGCCGGCCCTCCCGGGCCAGCCGGCCGACGAGGTCGGGATGGGCGCGGATCAGAGCCAGTTGCTCGTCGTGCGTCGCCGCCGCCACTGCGGCCACGAGTGCCGCGTGCAAGGCGTCGCGCGAGGCGAAGGGCCGACCCCAACACGCTCGCTCGGCCACCCACGGCGAATGCTCGTAGAGCGGCCCGCAGACCTCGAGGAACCGGGGCAGATCGCAGGCATTGAGTTCGGCAAGCGAGCACGGCATCGCGACGGCTCCCGGAGTCAGGAGGCTGCAGGCAGATCGGCGACGACGGCCGCGAGCAGCCGCGTGGCGTCGGCGATGTCGTCGATTCGGCTGAACTCGGCCGGGTTGTGGCTGATGCCATCGCGGCTGGCTACGAAGAGCATCACCGTCGGCACGAGCGGCGCGAGGATCGCCGCGTCATGGAGCGCCCCGCTCACCGCCTCAGGCAGTGGCGAAAGCCCCAGGCCGCCCGCCGCGGCGCGCACCCGGTCGGCCACCGCCGCATCGAGCCGCACGGCCGGCAAACTCTCCGTTCGAGTCACCGTGTGCTCCAAACCTCGGCGCTGGGCGGCCGACGCCACGAGGGCCTTGAGCCGCTCGTCGCCGACTTCGAGCGAGTGGTCATCGGGAGCCCTGAGGTCGATCGTGAACTCGGCCCGGGAGGGAATCACGTTGACGGCATTCGGCTCGACCGCGATCCGACCCACCGTGGCCACGGCGTGGTCGCCGAGCAGGTCGGGCAGGCATTCGACCGCGGCGATCACCTCGGCGGCGCCAGCGAGGGCGTCGTGCCGGTCGTTCATGCCGGTCGAGCCCGCATGGTTGGCGACGCCACGAAGCGAGACCGCGTACTGCCGGCGGCCGGCGATCGCGGTGACGAGGGCCACGCGGCGATCGTGCTTCCACATCGCCGGCCCCTGCTCGATGTGAACTTCGATAAGCCCTGTGTAGTCGGCCGGCCGCAGCCGCTCGGCCGCGAGCCGCTCCGCCGCCGCTCCGTGGTCGCCCCCGGCCTCCCAGTAGTTCTTGCCGTCGCGATTCCTCACGGCTGCGAGTGCCGCAGTGTCGAGCGTGCCGGCCCAGCCGCGGCTGCCGAGCATCCCGAGGCCGAAGGTCGTCCCCTCCTCCTCGGCGAACACGATCGCCTCGAGCGGCAGGTCGTGTCGGCCGTCCTCGTGGGCCGCCCGCAGCACCTCGAGCGCCGCCACCACCCCCACCACGCCGTCGAAGTCACCGCCGTGGGGCACGCTGTCGAGGTGCGATCCGGAAAGCCAGACGCGCTGCGACCAGTCCACACCCCGCGGCCGCGCGTGAACGTTTCCGGCGGCATCGATCCGCCAGTGGCAGCCGGCACGCTCGGCCTCGGCTAAAAAAAATTCGCGGGCCTGCCGCCAGGCCGGCGAGAAGGTGGGCCGGTCGGAGCCGGCCCCGGGCGTGTGGGTGAACGTGCCGATCGTCTCGATGTCGGCTGCAAGGCGGTCCGCGCGGACGGGCATGGTGAGTCCTCCGGGCCTACTTCCCAAACTCCCGCCGCCACTCGTGGCCCGTCTTCTCCATGTCGCTCTCGGCGGCGGTCCGCCGCATCCGGTGGAGCATCGGCATCCCGAGCGACCATTCCTGCATCCAGTCGCGGGCGAACTCGCCCCGCTCGGTCTCGCGGAAGATCTCCCTGATCGCCTCCTCGTTGATCACGCGGGGGCCGCGGGTGCGGATCGCAAACTCGGCCGTACGGCTGCACCGCCGGCTGACGTATTCCTCGATGCCCACCTCGTCCATCACATCGATCACGCTGCGGAGCGAGCGAATCGCCTTGGCGTAGGCGAAGCTCGGCGGATAGCCGTTGTCCACCATCGTCTGAAAGCACATCTTCATCAGGTGGATCGCACCGCCGTAGAGGATCTGCTCCTCGAAGTTGTCGCCCTCGGTCTCGTGCTGGAACGACATCTCCACCACGCCGGCCCGCGTGCTGCCCACCGCCTTGGCCACGGCCAGGGCGATCTTCATGGCGTCGCCGGTGGCGTCGTGGTCCACCGCCACGCAGCCGTAGATGCCCTCGCCCGCGAGATACTTCTGCCGCACGAAGTGCCCCGGGGCGTTGGGCACGAAGAGCACGGTGTTGACGTCCTTGGGCGGCTGGATCGCGCCGTAGAGCACGTTGAAGCCGTGGCAGAAGCAGACCGTCTTGCCGGCCGAGAGGTTGGGGGCGATCTCGGCCTTCCAGATCGGCGGCTGGGCCGGGTCGGCGAGTTCGATGAGGAGCACGTCGGCGAGTTTCGTGGCTTCGCCGATCGAACAGGCCTTGAAGCCGTCGGCCTCGGCCTGCTTGCGGCTGGGCGACTCGCTGGCGGGCCGCGTGCCCACGATCACGTTCACGCCACTGTCGCGGGCGTTGGCGGCCTGGGCCTTGCCCTGGATGCCGTAGCCGATCACGGCGACCGTCTTCCCCTTCAGCGGGGCCATGTCGACGTCGGCGTCGCGGTAGATTTTTTCCTGCATGATGTTCCTCGAACGTGGCGTACGTTTCCAAATGTCGCCCCATCGTAACGCCACCCGGCGTCCACAACCAAAATGAGAGGCTCGGGATCGAGAGGGAGCTCAGCGCGGCCGCGCGGCCTTCAACTCCGCGTACCAGGTCCTGCTGACCTGATCGATGGTGCGGAGGAGGTTGATCACAGGCTGTATGCCTTGGAAGCCGGCGTCCACAGACAGGTCTCCGGCGAACGAATCCCCAGTCGCAACGAAGTTTGGCAGCGCGCCAAGGGCGGCCGTGAGACGCTCGATCGGCGGTGCGTAGCCCGTAGCCTGCTCGTTGGCCGCCGAATAGTAGAAGCCGAGGGGCGCACTGGGGAGCCAGCTGACAAAGGTGCTCGGGCCACGGAGGTAGTTGGCGTACAGGCGGCTCTCATCCGAGATGACGTAGTTCTCGATGCTGGAATAGTCCGTCGGATTCCCAGAATAGGGACCGACGTACTGGTACTGCACGAACGCCTTCAGCTGCGATGGATCCGAGGCGGGGTAGCACCACCGGGCCCAGACCTGGATCTTGTCGGGGGTCAGGTATCGCCACACACCCGACACCACGCCCGCGAAGCGGCCCGGCGGATTGGCGGTGCCATCGTTGGACACACGAACCCTCAGGCCGCCGTCGGCGGCAGGCACCTGCAGCATGGTGCGAAGTTCCGCACTCACGGTATCGATGATCGGGGCAACCGAGGCGTCGTCGAGATAGGCGGAGTCGGCGGAGAGAATGTCGAAGAAGTCGTAGTCGTTGTCGTAGCCGTCGCCATCGGTATCGCCGTCCTCGAACCGGTCCTGCAGGTCAGATTCCCGATCGAGGCCTGCACCGCCGATCAGCCGATCGCCGCCGAGTTCACCGTCCAGCTGATCGTCCCCCTCACCGGCGTCGAGCATGTCGCCCCCGGCGCCGCCGAAGAGATCGTCGCTACCCTTGCCGCCGCTGAGCATGTCGCCGCCGCCAGCGCCGCGGATGGAGTCGTCGCCGTCGCCGCCGCGAATCGCGTCGTTGCCGCGCCCGCCGACCATCACGTCGTTGCCCGCGCCGCCAGAGAGGGCGTCGATGCCTCCCTCGCCGAACACCTGGTCGTTTCCACCGCCGCCCGACAGTTCATCGCCGACTCCGCCGCCTCGCAGCACGTCGGCGCCTGGCCCTCCGCTGGCCCGGGAAGGAATCGACGATTCGTTCGTAAACGTGTCGTTTCCTGCCAAGCCGGTGAACACGATTCGGTCCACGGCCCCACCGCCGATCGTGCGGCTGAACTGACCCGCTGCGGAGTTCAGCAGCACGACGACTTCCCCTCCCTGCTGCCGGACCTCCGCGACGTCCACTCCCTCCGAACCAACGATGGAAACCGTTCGGGAGTTCGGGTCGAACGCGATACCAGCGGCGAGGACAACCCGCCGCTCGAGCCTCTCAGCACCGGGCGAAAACAATGGGAAAGCGACCTGAGAACGTGACCGCCGCGAGCGCTTTGAAACAGCCATCACGGTACCTCGTTGTGGGACGTCTCGATGACGCGGCCGAGAGGGAATAACTTATTCGCCACAGTCTAGGCGCGCCGGCTTTCTCGAACAAGGCAACTCTCGGAAGGCCCTCCCACCGAACCCCGCCAGGGCTTCTTGTCACACCCTGCCCACCGCGCGCCACGATCAGACGGGGATCTCGCGGTTGACGTTCTTGTAGTAGAGATACTTCGAGGCCACCGGGCCGGTCGCGTAGAACGACTGCGGAACGTACGGCCCCATCCAGATGAAATCGTCCTTCTCGACCTCCATCCACGTGTCGTCGAGGTAGTACAGGCCCTTGCCCTGGAGAAACCAGAGGCCGTGCTCCATCACGTGGGTCTCCACGTAGGGCAGGCTGTGGCCCGTCTCGAACGTGAAGATGTTCATCGCGAGGTCGTAGGGCAGCTCGTCGGGAATCAGCGTCTGCAGGCGGGCCCCCTCGTCGCCCATGTATACGCTGGCCGGCACCTTGGCGGCATCGCCGATGAAAAGCCCCGGCGGCGTGACGCCCGCGAGCGGCTCATAGGCTTTTCGCAGGACAATCAGCCGGCTGTCGGCAGTGGCCGTCGCCGCGTAGCCCGAGGTCGGCGGAATGAGGCCATAACCGCCCGCACCGAGCGACTGCCGCTTCCCATCGACGGTGAGGTCGATCCCGCCCGATACGACATACAGAAAAACCTCAGTGCGGCCGTCGGACTTCGCCTCCCCACCCTGCCCTTTCCTGGGGTCGATCAGTTCCTCGACGAAGGCCGCGCCGAGCGCAGGCGACGCGAGCACGCGGGCCTCGACGCCCGGCCAGTGGGGCAGCCGCGAGAACGGATAGCCCTCGAGCGGAAACAGGGCGTATCGCGGCCGAACGCGGGCGCGGCTGTAGAGGAGCTGATTTTGGGCCCGCATGCTGCACCATCACTCGAAGGAAAGGTTGTGGTGGCGGGAGTATAGGCCGGTCGGGTTTCACTCGCCAAACACTCGTACAAGCCCAACGCCGTGAGGCGTGGGGCGAACCGCCACCAGACGCCGAGTCCAGCGTAGTGCGCCCGCGGCCTCACGGCCGGTCGGCTTTCACCTTGCTTCGTACAAGCCCAACGCCGTGAGGCGTGGGGTGAACCGCCACCAGACGCCGAGTCCAGCGTGGTGCGCCCGCGGCCTCACGGCCGGTCGGGTTTCACTCGCCAAACACTCGTACAAGCCCAACGCCGTGAGGCGTGGGGCGAACCGCCACCAGACGCCGAGTCCAGCGTAGTG
>Ga0129333_10004905_pt1 | contig 12534 bp, 13 predicted proteins | sample CPB6_08_DNA_FD_94474 | JGI IMG/M metagenome (GOLD analysis project Ga0129333, IMG submission 94474) | Freshwater to marine salinity gradient microbial communities from Chesapeake Bay, USA - CPBay_Sum_0.6_0.8_DNA | ecosystem: Environmental > Aquatic > Marine > Coastal | place: USA: Chesapeake... | reverse complement strand
GTAAGACAGGTTCAAGAATTGAATACTGTCTTACTTACGGTTTTTGATATAATGGCGCCCATAAGCGCCCGAAATATAGCCCACAGCTGTAATGACGAAATAGACAACGATCAAAAATCCGCCGCGCTGATTAGCGGAAGCTGCTTTTTCAAGCAAAGAAGAAACAGCGCTTTCATCAATATATTTATCAGCAACAACGCCAAAAATAACTGAGACAATTGGAACCGTCCATGAAGGCAGGCGAAAATACCCCATTGCTGCGGATAATATAAAAGCAATTAATCCAAAAATATGAACAAATTGGATGAAAATAGATTGCGAGACGAGTGCAATAAAACGAATGAGTTTGACCATTTTTTACCCCTTACATTAATGGAAACCTACGCTCAGCTACTGGGTAGATGATGCGTTAGGGCTTCAAGAACCGCCATGCGAACAGCTACGCCCATTTCAACCTGTTCTCGGATCAAAGACCTCGCGCCATCGGCGACGCTTGAGTCGATTTCAATCCCACGATTCATTGGTCCTGGATGCATAACGAGAGCGTCGGGTTTGGCGTAATTAAGTTTTTCTTCGTCTAATCCATAAAAATGAAAATATTCTCTGGCGCTTGGCGTCAAGGTTCCTGACATACGTTCTTTTTGCAACCTCAACATCATCACGACATCAGCTCCTTGAAGACCGCGTTTCATATCGTGAAAGACCTTTACGCCAATATTACTAAAGATCTCTGGCGCGAGGGTTGACGGGCCGATGACACGTACATGTGCGCCTAGTATCGACAAGAGAAGAATATTCGAGCGCGCTACGCGTGAATGAAGAATATCCCCACAGATCGCAATTGTTAGCCCTTCAATACGTTTTTTATTTCTCCGAATTGTAAGGGCGTCTAATAAAGCTTGAGTAGGATGTTCGTGAGAGCCATCTCCGGCGTTCACAACTGAACAATCAACTTTTTTTGCTAATAAATTGGCAGCTCCCGCCTGCGAATGACGAACCACAATAATGTCAGGACGCATTGCGTTAAGCGTCATTGCTGTGTCGATGAGAGTCTCGCCTTTTGTTTCAGAAGATCTGGCGACGGACATATTCATGACGTCAGCCCCAAGACGTTTTCCAGCTAATTCAAAAGAGGCTTGAGTTCGCGTAGAGGCCTCATAGAACAAGTTTATTTGTGTTCTTCCACTCAGAATGGACTGTTTTTTATTAACGCGCCGCGACACCTCGACTGCCTGATCCGCCATGTGGAGGAGCGTCTCAATGTCGGGGCGAGACAAACCCTCTATTCCGAGTAAATGTCTGTGAGCGAACATGCTTGGTCCAGAACGCCTTTTTTAATTTATTTCAAAAAGCTATGACTAGAGCTGGGCGCTTTGTCTAGACGGTTAGACGATTCACCTCAATTAACATGGAGCGGTTGATCTAATTCTCAATCAGGCTAGTTGCTTAGTCTCTGACGTCTTGCCATTAGCCCACGACATCCCTATTCTCATCTTGTGCCTCCGGGTGGAATTCTCCGCGCCGGAGATTTTAAATAATCCTCTTATGCTCAATTTGAGCATATCTAAGGCGTGAGCTGGAATATGGGCGTCCAGAATCTTTATCCTCAACTTAAGCGCGACACGGCTTTTAATGCGTCGCTTACCCCCAGCCTTGAATCTGCGCACCGTTTTTCTGTTATTCCAAAACCAGATCTCAGATGGACCGCCGAGGTCGACGCCGCGACCTCCCATCTCTATCCAAAAGTCTCTAAAGTCATTCCTGAGTTTGAGTGGCCAATCTTCGCCCCCTATATTAAAGCTATTAATGAATTAAAAATTGAACGAAATGCAGTAATATTAGCTCATAATTATCAAACACCAGAAATATTTCATTGTGTCGCCGATTATGTTGGCGACAGTCTGCAACTCGCAAAGCTCGCGGTTCAGTCTACTGCTGACGTCATCGTTCAAGGCGGCGTACATTTTATGGCTGAGACATCTAAGATCCTCAATCCATCAAAAATCGTCCTTACACCCGATACAAAAGCCGGATGTTCATTAGCAGAGTCAATTACCGCGTCAGATATACGTAATTTAAGAAAGAAATATCCTGGCGTTCCAATTGTCGCTTATGTGAATACATCTGCAGACGTCAAAGCTGAGGTAGATATTTGTTGCACGTCCTCTAATGCAGTTCGAGTAGTTGAAAGTCTTGGCGTAAAGCGAGTGATTTTACTACCTGATCGACATTTAGCAGATAATGTCGCTGCTGCGACAGATGTTGAGATCATACCGTGGAATGGGGCCTGTGAAGTCCACGAGCGTTTCACAGCAGACGAAATTAATGCTTATCGATTAGATAACCCTGGCTTAACTGTAATAGCTCATCCGGAATGTCCAAAAGAGGTTGTAAAGGTGTCAGATTTTTCTGGCTCCACGGCAGCGATGATTGATTATGTGAAGAAGCAAAAACCAAAAAGCGTTCTTTTAGTCACAGAATGCTCAATGGCGGACAATGTTGCAGCAGAGACGGAGGGAACAGAGTTTGTTCGGCCGTGTAATCTATGTCCACACATGAAACGCATAACTTTGCCCAAAATACTTGATAGTCTACTCTACGTGAGAGATGAAATTTTCATTGATCCAATCATCGCTGAAAAAGCTAGAAGAAGCGTCCAGCGCATGATTGACTTGGGTTAACATCACCCATGGTTTTGCGCCTATCCAGGCAAGGATCAAAAAATATGTTGGTATATGAAAGTATAATCGCCAACATAGATTTTTCGGATAAAAACAATTCTATTATTCTATGCCAAGGCAAGACAAAAGATTTTGTAACATTGAAAGCAATAGGAAATAAGTCCTCAATTGAATTTGCGAGCTTTCTTACATTATGGACTAAAGTAAAATCATTAGAGCTTATTAAAATATATTACCTCGTTAATATAATAAGCTTATTTTTCAAAAATTATATCTTAAGATGTAATTTAGCGTTACTCATTAAAGCTCGCCCTTTCATTTGCCGATTGTTTGTCAGCAAAAAAGCATTGATCCTAAATTATGAATAATTTTGCCACGCCAATTATCATTCTAGGCGGTGGTCTTGCTGGATTATATTGCGCCTTGAAATTAGCGCCTCTGCCTGTGACGCTCATAGCCCCTAATCCTGTTGGAACTAGTGGGGCGTCTTATTGGGCGCAGGGCGGCATCGCCGCTGCGGTTGAAGAAGGCGATACCCCTGAAAAACATGCCTTTGATACCATTGCCGCAGGAGCAGGACTCGTAGACGCAGATATCGCGCTCGGAATGGCGCAAGAAGCTCGGAAAAGAATTGATGAACTCCTGGAATTAGGCGCGCCTTTTGATCGCACAAAGCAAGGACAGTTTTTGCCCTCCCAAGAAGCTGCACATTCGCATCGAAGGATTATCCGGGTGAAAGGCGATAGCGCCGGCCGAGCAATTATGGAGACATTAAAGAATAGATTAAACGCAACTCCTTCAATCACAGTGATTGAGAACGCAACTGCTTACAAAATAATAAAAAATAGCCCCTGCAATCTAAGCGTCTACTGCTCCACGTCAGAGGGAACGACGATTGAGTATCGTTGCGCATGCTTGGTTTTGGCGACAGGGGGCGTAGGCCATCTTTATAGGCTAACGACAAACCCATTTGACTCTTGTGGCGCGGGCGTAGCTATGGCGGCGCAGGCTGGAGCTATAATAGCAGATACCGAATTCGTTCAATTCCATCCGACTGCTATTGATATGAATGCTGATCCAGCACCTCTTGCAACGGAATCTCTTCGCGGGGAAGGCGCAACCATTATCAATCGGTTTGGACATCGTTTTCTAATGGATTGCGATTCGAGGGCAGAACTGGCTCCCAGAGATATTGTCGCAAGAAAAGTTTTCGAGAGTATCCAACATGGTTCAGGTGCTTTTTTGGATGCGCGAGAGAGAATTGGAAGCGACTTCCCTAGCCGTTTTCCCGCAGTTTATGCGAGTTGTCTCGCTGCCGGGATTGATCCTATTACTCAACCAATCCCCATCGCTCCAGCGGCACATTATCATATGGGGGGCGTTTTGACTGACGCCAGAGGTCGTACATCAATCAATAATATGTGGGCGATCGGCGAAGTTGCCTCGACGGGTGTGCATGGGGCTAACCGCTTAGCCTCAAATTCACTATTAGAGGCGCTCGTTTTTGCTGATCGTGTTGCAAGCGATATCAAACAACATCATTTTTCAAGTTCTGATTATAGCTGTAATTTATCCCACCCAAATACTTTTAATATAGATCAGTCGACGATCATCACTGAAATACGCGAGACGATGAGTGCGTATGTTGGCGTCATCAGAAGCGAACAAAGCCTGACCCTTGCTTTAAAAAAATTTATAACCCTGTACAACATGGAAAATACGCCGGTAGTTCAAAATATGCTGATAACAGCAATTTTTATTGCCGCTAGCGCTTTAACACGTCGTGAAAGTCGTGGTGCGCATTACAGAGAGGACTATCCTTGTGAAAGCCCAAAGCTTGCTTTTCGAACACAAATGACTCTCAATCAAGCTTTAGATATTGCAAATACTTGTATTTAGGAAAATAAAATATGTTACCACATCTTTTATTCGAAAAATCTGTAAAAGAGGCATTGCTAGAGGATCTTGGTAGAGCTGGCGATATAACGAGTGAGGCAATTTTTAATAAAAATATAAAAATTGAAGCAACATTAGTTGCTCGAAAATGTGGAGTCTTATGCGGCACAGCTACTGCTTTAACAGCGTTTCAATTGATTGATCCAGAAATAAAATATGACAATATACTAATAGATACCGCATTAGTTAATTCAGGCGATATTATCGCGCGAATTAATGGGTCAGCGACGAGCATTTTAGCGGCAGAACGCGTTGCCTTAAATTTTTTAAGTCATTTATCCGGCATCTCAACATTAACCGCCAAATATGTTAGCCAAATATCGCATACTCACGCCAAGATTTGCGACACTCGAAAAACCACGCCAAATTTGCGTGCGCTTGAAAAATACGCTGTTGCTTGTGGCGGCGGCGTCAATCATCGCTTTGGCTTAGATGACGCAATTCTTATTAAAGATAATCATATCGCTGTCGCTGGAGGAGTGGCTGCAGCGCTTCGCGCTGCAAAACAAAAAATCGGACACCTCGTTAAAATAGAAATTGAGGTTGATACATTAGATCAATTACATGAAGCTCTCTCTGAAGGCGTTGATGTCGTTTTGCTAGATAATATGAGCATCCCTCAGCTCGCAGAAGCTGTAAGAATGATCAACAAACAGGCTTTGTCCGAGGCCTCTGGCGGAATATCCCTAGATACCGTTGCAGCTGTTGCAGAGACAGGCGTTAACCTGATTTCTGTAGGCGCACTTACACACTCTGCCCCCGTTTTAGATGTGGGGCTTGATATTCATATTTAAATTTATGTAATCAATGAGCTTTTAGATTTGCGATAAACGCGCAAGTAGAATCCCATTATTTTCTAGCAGCTCTATCAATTTTGGCGAAAGCAAGAATTCTAATTCTTGAGCACGTGTAATTGTGACTGGATCAAGTCGTTTTAAATCTTCATCGACATGTCCAGGATGACACATAATCACATGTCGAGGACCTGGGAAGCGAAGATAGCGCTGGAACTGCTGCGCATAATCTTTTGCAGGATCAAAATCTGAAAAGCCAGAAAAGCCGCTATTTACCTCAAACCCGCGTTGACGCGCGTCTTTCGCAAATCCTTTTGCTAATGTTCTAACAGAAAGCGCTTTAGAAATCTGAGAACGACGGGAAAAGATGCGGTGCATCGTGTCGCTCACATCGCGCAGCCAGACTTGCCCCTCTAGGCCGCGTTTTATCAAAGCATCAAATATAATGTCACGTATAGGATTTAAAACATGAACATGTTGATGACCGTCGAGGTGATCAGGCGCTTTATCAATCACTGCTTCAAACTGATCTAACTGCCGATCAATTTCCGCTTCAATCTCGTCGAGTGGGAGCTTTCCCCGAACGGCTAATCTTATGACCTTTGCGATAGGCGGGAAAATACCCTGAGGCGCAAATTTAGGCATGGGTCCAAGCGGCGCTCCAAGAGTTAAGTTGAGGTGGAGACCAATATCAGCGTCAGGGGCGCGGCGAGCGAGTTCACGCCCCATAGCCGGCCAGCCAGGTCCCGTGACGATGGCGGAAACGCCAGTTAACCGACCCGCAGTTACGGCCTCAAGGATGCCCAGACTAACACCATAAGACAGCCCAAAGTCATCGGCGCATAGAGCCACGACCTTCTCTTTCACCATGTCAAACACTTTCTTAAAATGGAAAGAAATCTGCTATATCATACAAAAAATTATGCAAGCATAGGTCATGAGCAGCACTCATCCAGAAATTTCCGTCGTCATTCCAGTCTATAATGAGGCGAAGAGTCTTGACCCTCTCAGCGTTCGCTTGTCAGCCGCTCTTGCGAACTGCAACGAGTCCTTTGAGATCATCTTTATAAATGACGGCTCACAAGATGGAAGTCTTGAGAAAATACGTTCCCTTTGCGCAGAGACGACAAATTATAGAGCGCTCTCTCTTTCAAGAAATTTTGGTAAAGAAGTCGCGATAACCGCTGGCCTTGATCAGGCTCGGGGCGATGCAGTTATTATTATGGATGCCGATCTGCAGCATCCTCCAGAATTAATCATTCAATTTATTGAAAGATGGCGGCAAGGATATAAAAATGTCTACGGACAGAGATTGGATCGCGCTACAGATCCAAGAATAAGAGCAATCTTTACGAAGCTTTTTTATCGATTGGTGGATAAATACGGCGATGTATCATTACCATCTGGAGCTGGAGATTACCGACTGCTCGATCGGCAAGCTGTAGATGCCCTACTCTCCATGCGCGAACGCGCCAGATTTAATAAAGGCTTGTACGCATGGATTGGTTTCCGCTCAGTTGGCGTGCCCTACACAGTCGAAAGTCGCGCAGCAGGAGAGTCAAAATTTAATTTTTCTCGTTTGCTGCAATTTGCACTAGATGGATTTATGTCTTTTTCCTCTATTCCTTTGAAAATTTGGACTTATGCAGGATTATTAATCTCTGGATTTGCACTTGCTATGGCGTTGTATTACTGGACTCGCACAATGCTTTTTGGCGTCGATCTCCCAGGATTTCCTTCACTTATTGTTTCAATAACTTTTTTCTCTGGCGTACAACTTATTTCATTGGGAGTTATTGGCGAATATATTGCTCGCATTTTTAATGAAGTGAAGGGTAGGCCTTTATATCTTATTGAAGAAACAATAAACTACACGCGCGTGGATAAAAAAGAGCCCCAAACCACACAAGATTAAGCTTGAGGATAGGTATATGTCATAACTCATCACTTAAACAGCGCTTTCCGAGAAAATTAGAACTGGGACTATACTTTTAAGCCTGAAGCGCTAAGACATCTAAAATCAACACGTTCGAAATAATCGACAGATTAAAGCAATTCTTACTGATAGAAATTTTATTATGATTCGGAGTTTACTTTCTGTCGGCGGTTTTACGTTGCTCTCGCGGGTGACAGGATTTCTGTCTCTAGCGATGCAATCGGCGATTATGGGCGCCGGGGCAATATCCGATGCGTTTTTTATTGCACAACGGTTGCCTAATAGTTTTCGATCAATATTTGGCGAGGGAGCCTTCAACGCTGCTTTTGTCCCCTCTTACTCCATGATCCTGGAGCAGGAAGGAAGTGAAAGCGCGGAGGAGTTTGCCGGCGAAGTTTATTCGCTCTTGTTACTGTCACAAATTATCATCTTATTTTTGGTATGGATATTTACTCCTCAGTTCGTTGCTTTACTTGCCCCAGGTTTAGATGATCGTCCTGAAAAATTTGCCCTTGCTGTCAATTTAACAAGAATTACTTTTCCCTATCTTCTTTTCATGACTTTGTTTTCTTTACACATGGGCGTGCTGAATGCGCATGGAAAGTTTTCTTTACCGGCTTTCGCGCCTAATTTGATGAATCTTACTGTAATGGCGATGCTTGCCATTAATTTTCTTTTTCCAAATGCAGGCTATGCGGCCAGTTGGGGCGTTACATTATCTGGCGCTTTTGAATTAGGCTTACTAATGTGGGGAGCACGTCAGATTGGCGTCCTACGTGCATTACGCAAACCCAACTGGAGCAGAGTTAGGGATTTTTTTATCAGACTAGGTCCGGCTGTTATTGGCTCAGCAAGTCCTCAAATAGCGGTTTTTGCTGATACAATTCTATCCTCCCTCCTTGCCGACGGGGGGGTTTCGGCGATCTCTTACGCTGAACGTTTATATCAATTGCCCGTTGGAGTAATTGGGATTGCGGCGGGCACGGTTTTACTTCCTGAAATGAGTCGGCGCTTAGCCGCAGACGACGTGACGGGCGCTTACACAGCTCAATCCCGCACTATGGCTCTGACAATCGTCCTTACAATTCCATTCTTTATTGCTTTTGTTACGCTTCCAGAGCTAATTGTCGCAGGACTTTTCATGCATGGTAAATTTACTCCTTCAGACGCCTATGCTGCTGGCGACGTCTTAGCGGCCTATGGAGGAGGTTTGCTTGCTCTGGTTTTAATTGCCTCAGCGAGAGCAAGTTTTCAGGCGCGAGGCGATACATCCACCCCGATGAAAATTGCACTTGCCGCATTGACTATAAATGTCATTTTAAAATTTGTATTATTTGAACCGCTCGGCGCAGTTGGTCTGGCTACAGCGACTTCTGTCGGGCTATGGATCAACTTAGCAATGCTAGTCGCGCTTGCAATTGAAAAACAATTGATGGCATTTGATCCATTATTCTTTAAATCCGTTTTTGCGACAACGATAGCTGCCGTACCTCTAACCTGCATTGCTCTATTTTTAAGAACGCCAATTTTGCTATTTTGCGCTCATTTTGGCGTTTTTGCTAATATCTTTGCACTGCTCTTTCTTGGCGCCCTTGGCGCATTAGTCTACGCCCTAACCCTTTTGCTTGTACTCAGCAGGCTTGGAATAGATTTAAAATATTTTTGGACTCGAGCAAAAAGATAATCAGATAAATTGTGACAGTCCAGGGATTGATCCTGCAATAGCCTCGACCTTTTCTTTGCCGAGTATCGTTTCTGCATATTTAAATATTTCATGGGCAAGCTTTTGTATTTGGCCCATATCCAGACCAAGCATATTTAACTTAGAAGCTAATCCCATGACGCCACTGGAAAATAACCCGCCCAGCACACTACCGTTACTTGCTGGCTCGCTCTCAACATCTTCCACAAGCGCTTTAGCGCCAGGAACTTTGTCAAAAAATTCCTTCAAGGCGCCTTCTGAGCATTCTTTTTGTAAAAATGCCAGAACATGACCTACAGCCATTTTTGCAACGCTTTCATCCACGCCAATTTCATGCTGCACCAAATTGAGGAATTCTTCCATCTTATCCTCCTGTTATTGGCGCATAGCCAATTAAGCAGCGTCCAAGCCATACAGTGAATGCAGAGTTCTGACCGCTAATTCAGTATAAGCTTCGTCAATTAAGACCGAAAATTTAATCTCCGACGTTGTGATAGCGCGAATATTTACCCCTTTTTCTGAAAGGGCATGAAAAGCGCGCGCTGCGACGCCAGCATGACTTCGCATGCCAATGCCAATTGCAGAAACTTTAGCCACATCTTTAGCGCCAGCTATTCCCGAAAAACCAATTTTATCTTTGATTTTCTCAAGAATCAAAAAAGCGCGTTCATAATCAACAGATCCAACGGTAAATGTCATATCTGTTGTGCCATCATCAGACACAACCTGAACAATCATATCAACATTAATGCCCGCCTCAGCTAATGGCATAAACACCGCAGCGGCTACGCCAGGCTTATCGGCGACGCGCCGTAATGTGATCTGCGCTTCATCTCTTGAAAAGGCTATGCCTGTGACCACTTGGGCTTCCATTATATCCTCCTCATTACAGATGAGCGTTCCTTCTTTCGGATGTTCTGGGTCATCAAATGATGAGCGCACATAGGTTGGCACTCCGTGCACCATCGCAACTTCAACCGAACGAACCTGTAAAACCTTAGCGCCAAGAGACGCCATTTCGAGCATTTCCTCAAATGCAATTCGATCCATCCGCTTTGCTTTGGGGACGACGCGCGGGTCGGTAGAATAAACACCATCAACATCGGTGTAGATATCGCATCTATCTGCCTCAATCGCCGCAGCGATAGCTACAGCGCTCGTATCAGAGCCGCCGCGTCCAAGAGTTGTAATACGACTACTGTCCTTATGGACGCCCTGGAAGCCAGCCACAACCGCGACTTCACCTCGTCTAAAGCCCTCAAGGATACCTGCGCCTTCGATTGATATGATACGCGCAGATCCATGCGTATCATTTGTATAGATTGGCGTTTGCCACCCTAGCCAAGAGCGCGCAGGAATACCTGCTTCTTGCAGGGCGATCGCAAGCAATCCGGCTGTTACTTGTTCGCCTGAGGCGACAACTGAGTCATATTCTCGCTGATCATGAATTGCCGCTGCGTCCTTACACAGCGCGACAAGCTCATTCGTTTTGCCAGCCATTGCCGAAACAACAACAGCAACCTCATGACCCGCGTCAACTTCGCGTTTCACATGCCGCGCAACATTCCGAATGCGCTCAATTGTTGCGACAGAAGTGCCGCCAAATTTCATGACAAGACGAGACATTAGACCTGTTTCAACAGCCGCGCTCGGATGAGCAAAAATTCGTTCATAATTGGCGTTAGCTCTAGTCGCCAATTTTAGAAAGCGGGCGTATATGTCGTTTCCAATGGCCTGCTGTCAACGCTGGCCTCTCCCCAGGGCCGCCCAAGCGGCCTATCGCATTTATCATGAGGTTTCAGTGCCTTCGCAAACACCGCCGCAAGCATCCAGCATCAACCCTGAAGACGTCGCGCGCTTTAATAGATTGGGGGATCTTTGGTGGGATAAAACGGGCAAAATGGGGATATTACATGAGATCAACCCAATCCGGGTTGACTATATTACTGATCATGCTCGCCGTTTCTTGCTCAATGACCCAGGGGCCTTGAATGTGACACGCCCGTTGCCGCTTACTGGCTTGAAAATAGCGGATATCGGCTGTGGCGGGGGTATTTTGAGCGAGGCTCTTGCAGAGTTGGGGGCGACTGTGACTGGCGTCGACCCGGCTCCCAACAATATTGCTGTTGCTATGCGGCACGCGCAACAATCTGGACTTGAGATTGATTATCGCAACATCAGCGCAGAGGCGTTGGCGCAGAGTGGCGAACAGTTTGACGCGATCGCCGCTCTGGAAGTGATTGAACATGTTGAAGGACCAAGTGACTTTATTCGCTTGTTAAGCACAATGGTACGCCCAGGCGGGCTATTATTTCTCGCGACTATTGACCGGACTCTAAAAAGTTACCTCTTCGCTATAATTGGAGCTGAATATGTCCTGGGTTGGGTTCCTAAGGGCACTCATGAGCATCACAAATTCATCCGCCCTAATGAACTCGCTTCTTGGCTCAAAAAAGCGGGAATGCGGGAGGTGGACCGGGCGGGGATGAGTTATATGCCCCTCATGACCAGCTGGCGGAAAAGTCACGACACTGATGTAAATTATCTCATGACAGCAAGAAAAGACTAACTAACGCTCCTTCTTGTTCACTTTGATCTTGAGCGGTACACTCAAAATTATGAAAAACGAATCTCCTTCCACTTTTTTCTTGGCCCTCCTTCCTTTGCAGAACTATGCCCTGCCCCTAATGCTGGGAATTACGCTTTTTTGTGCGCCAATTCCAACCTTCGCCAAGGAAAAACCTGTCCCATCGGGCGAGGCTGCGGAGGCCTCTAGCGAGGAGACAAAACCCGCCTCAGCAAAGCCTAAAGCTGCGAAAGAGAAGCCATCTTCGGATAAGGCAAAACCCAAAGGGGATGAAAAAGCTAAAGTCGACGGAGATACATCTAAACCCGAACAACTCGGCTCATATGGCGATTGGGTCGCTTATGTCGCAAAGGCTGGTAGGGAAAAAACATGTTATGCCTTAGGGCAGCCCAAGGAGCGTCAGCCTAAGGGTAAGTTGAAAGATACGCCTGGCTATATTTTTATCTCCTCTCGCCCGAGCGAAGGAATCCGCAACGAAATAGCCATTAACCTTGGCTACGCAACGAAAGACAATTCCATCGGCACAGCAGACATAGATGGTGAAAGCTACGATCTCGTAACGAAGGGAACAAATGCTTGGATCAAAGATCAAAGTCGCGAGAAAGAAATTGTTGGGGCATTAAGGGGCGGCGCCAAACTGACAATTAAGGCTTCCTCTCTGAAAGGCACTGCGACTTCAGATCTCTATTCATTGAAAGGTCTTGCAGACGCCCTTGCGAGAGTAGCGCAAGAATGTAAGTGACCCTGTCCCTAGCAACTTGTATACAATAATGCGTCTGGTCTTCATCCAAATCGAGATTGTATAGCTCTAAGCCTCTGATGCACTCTCTTGAGATGAGCGCAAGCTCAGCCATGCACAACTTAGAATTTAATCTGAT
>Ga0129333_10004901_pt1 | contig 12536 bp, 11 predicted proteins | sample CPB6_08_DNA_FD_94474 | JGI IMG/M metagenome (GOLD analysis project Ga0129333, IMG submission 94474) | Freshwater to marine salinity gradient microbial communities from Chesapeake Bay, USA - CPBay_Sum_0.6_0.8_DNA | ecosystem: Environmental > Aquatic > Marine > Coastal | place: USA: Chesapeake... | reverse complement strand
AGACCACCCATAGGAGTCCCAACCTCCTCTAAAGTCCATATACTATTTACATTTTCAGTCTGCGAGTTATACTCCGAACATGGACGCGATCATCCCCCCTATTGAAGAAAATATCCCCCTGCCCGCTAGTGCCACAGAGGCGTTGCCCGAGTTAAGTCCCACCGAAGAATTACAGGTGCGGGCCAATGTGATCAAACTCATGGCCGATATGACGGGACAAGAGATTGCCGTCGATGAGCAAGATCGCGCTCAGGCTGAAGATCTTGCCCGAGAGATGATGGAAAACCCGCGTTATCGACCGACTTTTTCTAAATACCCCAACGAAACTCTTGCGTATCTAGCAGGGCTTGTTGCACAGATGAACACCTCCATAGTGGACGATCTGGCCGATCTAAAGCTATATGTGGTGAATAAGCTGGTGCAGGAGGTCGAAACCGCCAAAGACCCCAAGGCGAGAATCTCTGCACTATCAAAACTGGGCGAAATTGATGGCGTTGATGCCTTCAAAAAGCGTAGCGAGATGACCGTTAAGGTCATGCCCATTGAAGAAGTGGAGAAAGAACTGCTCGCTACCTTGGAAAATATCGAAAGTCGCTATATTGATGTTGAAGCCCGTGAGGTAGTTGATCAAGATAATGAAGAAGAGGACAAAGAAGAGTGAATCTGAGCCAAGAACAGCTCTTCAAGATACGGGAGATGCTCCCGTTCATGCCCGATAAAGAGAAAAGACGTACTCTGGAGCTTTTACGCAACTACAATTCACAGATTAATCAGAATCTGGGACGCGATTCGTTCTTGGATTTCATCAAATACGTGTATCCGGGCTATAAAGTTGGCCCTCATCACTTAAAACTCATCAAAATCTTTGAGGCAATCGCCCGTGGCGAGAAAAAACGGGTGATTGTTAATATTGCACCCCGTCACGGCAAGTCAGAATTAATCTCGTATCTCGCTCCAGCGTGGTTTTTGGGTAAATATCCGCATAAAAAGGTCATTATGGCCTCGCACACTGCGGATTTGGCGGTCAATTTCGGTCGTAGGGTGCGAAATCTGGTTGGTTCAGATAGCTATAAGAGTATTTTTTCCCAAATTGAGCTTCAAGCTGACTCAAAATCAGCCTCTCGATGGGGTACGAACTTCAATGGTGAGTATTTTGCGATTGGTGTCGGGGGTGCTCTAGCCGGTCGTGGTGCTGATTTATTCATTATTGACGATCCACACTCCGAACAAGAGGCCAAAACCGGTCGTCCAGAGGTATTTTTACCGGCTTGGGAGTGGTTTCAGTCTGGCCCGATCCAGCGTCTGATGCCCGGTGGGGCGATCATTGTGGTCATGACTCGGTGGTCAAAACTGGATCTGACCGGTCAGATTGTCGCGCAAATGGACCGAGACGATAACGTTGACCGATGGGAAGTGGTGCAGTTTCCCGCTATCAAGGATGATGGCGAGCCTCTTTGGCCCGAATTTTGGCCGATTGAGGAGCTTTTGGCTAAAAAAGCGGCTTTGGATATCCGCTATTGGAACGCCCAGTATCTCCAAGAACCAACCGCTGAAGCCGGTGCGCTTATCAAGCGCGATTGGTGGAAAATCTGGCCCAAAGATGACCCTCCCCCGTGCGAATTTACGATCATGAGCCTTGACGCAGCACAAGAGGCTAATAATCGTGCCGACTACAACGCACTTACTACGTGGGGTGTATTTTTTAACGAAGAGACCAATAACTATAATATCATCTTGCTGAATTCGATCAAGAAACGCATGGAGTTTCCAGAACTCAAGGAACTTGTACTAAGAGAGTACCGAGACTGGGAGCCTGACTCGTTCATTGTCGAGAAAAAATCAAACGGAGCTGCGCTATATCAAGAGCTTCGCCGGATGGGCTTACCGGTTGCAGAATTCACCCCCGGTAAAGGTCAGGACAAGATAAGTCGCGTTAACGCGGTGACGGATTTGTTTTCTTCAGGTATCGTGTGGGCACCAGAGCGCAGATGGGCAAAAGAAGTTATCGAAGAGTGTAATGATTTCCCAAGCGGAGCTAACGATGATCTCGTTGACTCTACCACTCTTGCGCTTATGAGATTTAGACAAGGCGGGTTTATTCGGCTACCATCTGATGAGCCGGATCGCGATCTTCTGTCTAAGTATCGTAAACGGCCTGTTTACTATTAGGAATCGACATGGCTACGAACATCGACAAAGCCCTGTATAGCCAGACCCCGCTGACCGGTCTTGCTCAAATCGAAGAAGTTGAGCCAATTCAGATTGAGATCGAAGATCCCGAAGAGGTAAGCATCAGTGGTCCGGGCTTTGAGATCGAGATCGTTCCAAGCGAGTCCGAAGAGTTTGACGACAACCTTGCTGAGTATCTTGACGATTCCGATCTTCAGAAATTAGCCAGTGAGTTGATTTCTGACTTTGACACCGATGTCGCCTCAAGGAAAGACTGGATCCAGACCTATGTGGATGGGCTAGAGCTTTTGGGGATGAAGATCGAAGAGCGCATGGAGCCTTGGCCCGGTGCTTGTGGGGTGCAGCACCCCTTGCTGGCTGAAGCGGTGGTTAAGTTTCAGGCCGAGACCATGATGGAGACTTTCCCGGCTGATGGGCCGGTGAAGACCAAGATCATTGGTAAAGAGACTCCAGCTAAAAAGCAAGCCGCAGAGAACGTGCGTTCTGATATGAACTATCAGCTCACAGAGGTCATGCAGGAGTACCGCCCCGAGCATGAGCGCACTCTGTGGGGTCTGGGGCTTGCGGGTAATGCCTTTAAGAAAGTTTACTTTGACCCCTCGCTTGGGCGTCAGGTATCTATGTATGTACCGGCTGAGGATGTGGTGGTGCCTTATGGCGCTTCTAGTCTTGCCTCGGCTGATCGGGTTACGCATGTGATGCGTAAGAATGAAAACGATCTTCGTAGGCTTCAGTACGAGGGGTTTTATCGAGATATTGACCTAGGTAGTCCAGCCTCGGTAATGGATGAGGTGGAAAAGAAGATCGCTGAGAAACTTGGCTTTAGAGCTACTCAGGATGATCGGTTCAAGCTCTTGGAGATGCAGGTTTATCTGGATCTGGCAGGTTTTGAGCACACCGATGATGACGGACAGCCGACCGGGATCAAGTTGCCTTATATCGTCACTATCGAGAAAGGCACAAACAATGTGCTGGCGATTAGGCGTAACTGGAGGCCAGAGGACAAGAAGTATCAGAAGCGCCAGCACTTTGTCCACTACCCCTATATCCCCGGTTTTGGGTTTTATGCGTTTGGTCTCATCCATCTGGTGGGGGCGTTTGCCAAATCTGGTACTTCGCTTTTGCGCCAGCTCGTTGATGCTGGAACGCTTTCCAACCTTCAGGGCGGCTTCAAGTCCCGTGGGCTTAGGGTCAAAGGTGATGACACCCCCATCAGTCCGGGCGAATTCAGAGATGTGGATGTACCCGGTGGCACGATCCGAGACAACATCTTGCCGCTCCCATACAAGGAGCCGAGCGTTGTTTTAGCTCAGTTACTTGAGAAAATCATCGAAGAGGGACGCCGTTTTGCTGGGGCGGGTGATCTCAAGATCGCTGATATGTCCTCGCAGACTCCGGTGGGGACCACTTTGGCAATCCTTGAGCGAACCCTCAAGGCGATGAGCGCGATTCAGGCTCGGGTTCACTTTGCGATGAAACAGGAGTTCCAGCTCCTGCGCGACATCATCCGTGACTACACCCCCGATGACTATGACTATGATCCCGAGAATGAGGATCGTCGGGCAAAGCGCTCTGACTATGATCTGGTAGAGGTTGTTCCGGTCTCTGATCCCAACGCCGCCACTATGGCGCAGAAGGTCGTGCAGTACCAAGCAGCCCTTCAACTGGCTCAGGGAGCGCCGCAACTTTACGATTTACCCCAGCTTCACCGTCAGATGCTTGAGGTTTTGGGGATCAAGAATTACCAAAAGCTCGTTCCGATCCCAGAGGACATGAAGCCCCGTGATCCTGTCACGGAGAACATGGATCTGTTGCGTCAAAAACCGGTGAAGGCTTTTCTGTATCAGGATCATCAAGCCCACATCACGGTGCATATGGCTGCGATGCAAGATCCGAAGATCCAGCAAATTGTGGGTCAAAACCCACAGGTCGCCCAGATGATCGCAGGAGCTTTGTCGGCTCACGTTGCCGAACACCTTGGCATGGAGTACAGAAAGCAAATCGAGCGGGGTATGGGGATGTTGCTTCCTGAATATAAGGAAGACGCCGATGAGCCGATGATGTCGCCTGAGATTGAGATTCAGGTCTCTCAGATGGCAGCTCAAGCCGCCCAGCAGCTTCTCCAGAAGAATATGGCTGAGGCTCAACAGCAAAAAGCTCAGCAACAGATGCAAGATCCGATCATTCAGCTCCAGCAAAAAGAGCTTGAGATCAAGGCCGGGGATCTGCAACGCAAGATGATGAAGGATCAGGCCGACTCACAACTCAAGGCAGCTCAAATCCAGCTTGAATCTCAGCGTCAGTCCAATCAGCAGCAAGCTGAAGGGGCTAAGTTAATCGCCAAAACGATGACCGACGAAGCAAAACTTCGTCACATGGCTGAGCTTGAGGGTTTCCGTGGCGCGTTGGCTCAAAGCCGTCAGCAATCACAGTCAGCACAACCGGCTGTTGCTAAAAAGCCACAATCTGGGAAAAAGCCTAAATGAGCTATGAAGTTTATAAAGCATTGCGTATTGTTATAGAAAATATTGACGAAAAAGTCAAACAAATCCAAGAATCTCTTGGCTCAGGTGTGGCTAGGAGTTTTGAGGATTATCGCGGGGCGTGTGGGGAAGTTAAAGGTCTGCTCACCGCCCGTTCTTTCCTGACAGACCTTACACACAACATGGAGCAATTTGATGAGTAATATCGATCTAGGACAAGCCATCGACTTGTCTGCGGTCTTGGACAAAAAAGCCGAGGAGAAGGCAAAGCAGTTGCCCAAACCTGCTGGCTACAAGATCCTGTGCGCTATTCCTGAAACGGAGAAAGAGTTTGATAGTGGTTTGGTCAAGGCAGATGAGACTCTGCGCTACGAGGAGTTACTGACAACGGTCTTGTTTGTGGTTCAGCTTGGACCTGATTGCTATAAGGATCCTGTGAAATTTCCTACCGGCCCGTGGTGTAAGAAAGGCGACTTTGTGCTTGTCCGTCCCAATGCTGGGACGAGACTCGTCATTCACGGTCGTGAGTTCAGGATGATCAACGACGACTCCGTTGAGGGTACGGTCGAAGATCCCCGTGGCGTTCGGCGTAAGTAAGGAAATATCATGGCTATCATCAAAGGCGAAGAATTCAAATTTCCCGACGAGATCGAACAAGAGGCTAAGGACAAACCCAAGTCCGAGCCTGACTTCAAAGTCGAGATCGAAGGTGACGATTCCACGGTCAGTATCGAGGTGGAAGACGATACCCCGCCAGAGGATCGAAACGTAGATCCTCTACCGGAACCAATCAAGGAAGATCTGGAAAAAGCTGACGCTTCCGAGGACTATTCCCATAACGTCAAGCAAAAGTTCAAGCAGTATAAGAAGGCTTGGCACGATGAGCGTAGGGCTAAAGAAGCCGCTTTGCGTGAGCAGCAAGAGGCGCTTGCCGCTGCCCAGAAGATTCTTGAGGAGAACTCCAACCTGAAGAAAATGCTTCAGTCTGGGGAGAAAGAGCTTCTGGACACCTACAAGACCTCCGCTGAGATGGAGGTCGAGAAAGCCGAGCGTAGCTATCGCGAAGCCTACGATGCGGGTGATACCGATAAACTGGTTGAGGCTCAGAAAGAGCTTATCCGTGCTCAGTTGAAGCTGGATAAAGCAAAAAATTTCAAACCTACTTTACAACCAGAAGATAATGATGTAAAAGTAACACCTACGCAGACTCCGCAGCGTCAGGTTCATCCTAAAACTGCTGAGTGGCTGGCTAAGAATACGTGGTTCGATAGTCCTTCAAAACGGGCTATGACGGCATACGCTAGGGGATACCACGAAGAATTAGCCGATCAGTACGGGGCGCAGTATGTCGGATCGGATGAATACTTCGCCCGTATCGATAGGGAAATGCGAAAGAAATTCCCAGAAGAATTCTCTGACGCAGTTCCAGAAAACGAACGGTCTAAGCCTGTTCGTACAAAACCAAGCACGGTGGTTGCTCCTGCGGGGCGTAGCACCGGACCTAAAACGGTCAGGTTAACTGCGTCACAGGCGAGCTTGGCTAGAAAACTAGGAATCACCCCCGAGCAGTATGCTCGCGAAGTTTTGAAACTGGGAGTCTGAAATGGCCGAACCTAAAGGACGGTTGGAACGAGAGCTTGAGACGCGGGCGCAATCTGAGCGTCCGAAAACGTGGATGCCAGCGGAATTACTGCCTGAGCCGGATCGTCAGCCGGGTTATGCGTATCGTTGGATTCGCACCTCTACTCTTGGTAATCTGGACCCCCGGAATCTCTCTGGTAAGCTCCGTGAAGGATGGGAGCCGGTGCCGGTAGAAGAACAGCCTAGGTTCAAAATGCTTATCGATCCGGCGAGTCGATTCAAAGACAATATCGAGATCGGTGGTCTTCTGCTCTGTAAAACTCCGGTTGAGCTTGTGGAACAGCGTAATGCCTACTACAGTAAGCAATCGGATCGGCAGACCGAAGCGGTAGATAATACTTTAATGCGCCAAAGTGATCCGAGAATGCCGCTGTTTAAGGAGCGTTCGTCCTCGATCAGTTTTGGCAAAGGCGCTTAACTTCAAGGAGTCTTAAATGGCTTACCCTGTTATCGCAGCCCCGTACGGGCTGAAACCGGTGAACTTACTAGGGGGTCAGGTGTTTGCGGGTTCCACTCGCATGTACCCGATCCAGTATGGTTTTGCCACTAATATCTTTTATGGCGATTTTGTCCGTATTTCGCCCTCTGCTCCGGGCGGTATGCTGGCTCGGGCGGCTGTTTCAACGGGCGCTACGGTCAATCAAACGGTAGGTATCTTCTTGGGCTGTTCGTTTACGAACCCGCTTACCAAACAGAAGCAGTTTCAGCAGTTCTGGCCGACCGGTACGTTGGCTGGTGATGCAGTTGCTTACGTTTGCGATGATCCGGATACCATTTTCAAAGCCGTGGTTTGCTCGGCTACGACCGTGGTTGCTTCGGGTGCAAAGGCAATGGTCGGCAATAACCTGTCGATGATTGACAACGCCTCGGTTGCATCGAGCCTTAACACCGGCAACTCCGCGAACGCTGTGCTGGCCCCGACTGCTACTCCCGTTCTTACGTCCCTTCCGGTTCGTTGCGTGGGCGTAGTTGAGGATACAGCGGTTAGCTATACCGCTTCGGGTTCGTCCTCTGGTACTACCATTACCCTCACGGGTACTGGTCTTCCGGCGGCTATCCCGGTCGGTACTAGCGTTGCGTATCTGGCCCCCAACGGTCAGGTGATTGAGACTGGTTCGTTCGTGACCACGGCTGCTGCGGCTGGTGCAACAAGCATTACGATCAACGCGGCTATTGCTGTTCCGGGTGGCGTCACGGCAATTCCGGCTGCTTCGACCATTATCTTCACCGTGTATCCGGAGATTTTGGTTAAAGTAAACCTTGGTATTCATGCCTACTACACGGCAGTCACCAACACCGCTGGCACCGCTGTATTTTAAGGAGTAACTTAAATGGCTATTTCACGCGCACAATTACTTAAGGAACTCCTGCCGGGTCTGAACGCTCTGTTCGGTCTGGAGTATTCTCGCTACGGCGAGGAGCACAAAGAGATCTACGAAACCGAGAGTTCGGAACGTAGCTTTGAAGAGGAGACCAAGCTGTCGGGCTTCTCTGCTGCTCCGGTCAAGCAGGAAGGTCAAGCCATTGCGTATGACAACGCGCAGGAAGCTTGGACTGCTCGCTATAACCACGAAACCATTGCGATGGGTTTTGCGTTGACTGAAGAAGCCGTCGAGGACAACCTCTACGACTCGCTTTCGTCGCGTTATACCAAAGCTCTGGCTCGCGGTATGGCGTACACCAAGCAGGTTAAAGCGGCTTCGGTTCTGAACAACGGCTTTAGCGCTGCCTACGTCGGCGGTGATGGCGTTGCTCTGTTCTCGACCGCTCACCCGCTGACCAACGGTGAGACCAACAGTAACCGTCCCTCGGTCGGTGCAGATCTGAATGAGACCTCGCTTGAGGCGGCTGTGATTCAGATCGCTGGTTGGACCGATGAGCGTGGTCTGCTGATCGCTGCCAAGCCTCGGAAGTTGATTGTTCCCACGGCTTTGATGTTCGTTGCAACCCGTCTGCTTGAAACTGAGCTGCGTGTTGGCACCAACGACAACGACATCAACGCTCTGAAGAACAACGGCTCGGTTCCCGGTGGCTATACGGTTAACCACTTCTTGACCGACACCAACGCTTGGTTCCTGACCACCGACGTTCCCAACGGTATGAAGCACTTTGTGCGGACTCCGATGGCAACTTCGATGGATGGAGACTTTGATACCGGCAACGTGCGGTACAAAGCCCGCGAGCGTTACTCGTTCGGTTGGTCGGATCCGCTCGGGATCTTCGGATCTCCCGGCGCGAGCTGATCGTAAGCGGTAGAAAGGGGGCCGAAGCCCCCTTTCTTTTTATTTTGTGTTAGTGTAGAGTTGGTTCATCTGGGTGAATACCTCTAGCGACTGCCCCAGCAGACGATGCAACGACGCTAGTGGAACTCTTGCATGAGGCTATTATGAGCTTTTCCACCTTCTCCGGGCCTCTGCGGTCTGGTACTCAGCGTTATGGTTCGGCTGCGGTTGAGAACTGCGGTCTGATCACCCTCTCCCGTACTGCATACGTTAACGCTAACGGTCTGACGACTGGTGGTGTGGCGGTTACGCTGTTTACGCTCCCTGCTGGCTCCAAGATTCTGAACTTCATGACGGAGATCACGACCACGGTGTCTGGTGGTGGCGTGACCAACATGGGGATTCAGTTGGGCAAAACCGGGACGGTTGCTGCGTTTGCAGCTTCGTACAACTCCGGGGTTTCGGGCAGAACTGCACAAGCCACTATCGATACCGCCATGAACGGTACGGTTGCCGCGACCGACAACATTGGTACGATTGATGTGCCGATTGTTGGCACGTTTACGGCTGCTGGTGGCAACCCCACTGCTGGTCAGCTTGCCATCACGGTGATCTATCAGCAACGCGCAGACAACGGCGCTCAGGCACCTGCCTTTAACCAGAACTAATAGTACCGGGGGCTTCGGCCCCCACTTAGTTTGAAGGAGTCATCATGTCTGGTGGCTGGACTGCGGTCGATTCAAATACGAATAAATCCATCCCTGTTACCGGCACGAATGCCGGTGGCGCGGTTGCCCCTTATGTCATGCCGTCGCCCATGCAGCAGGATGCTGTGGGCAAGATGCGGGTTAGTCAGCCGACTTCGCTGATTGATACTGACTTTGAATACGGCCCGCAGCCCAGTAAGTGGGAGTCTCTGAATCTTCAGAACAATCGGCCCACGCAGTTCTATGATCCGCAAGCTCCGCTGACGATTACAAGCGTCACGCCGACTAACGGGACTTATAGCATTACCGTGGTCGGGACGTTTGTTGTCCCTGCCAATTCGTTGGTTTATATTCAAAACACGACGAACAATAACGCAAACGGCTGGGGGTTTACGGCTGCTGGCGGCACAAACACCATGACGGTGTTGAGCGGCAATCTTCAAAACACTGGCAGCAATGTGTTTAACGCCTCTGGAACGTATGTATATATTGGGTTTAATTACTCAAACAATGGTGTATTTGTTGGAGCAAATGCGTTTTCCACAGACGGCACTTCGACAGTAATTTGTACTACTCCCGGACCACACGGCCTTGCGCCCGGATCGTTGATTTACATTATAAATACATCTTCGGCCAGCACTTCGATCAACGGCCCGCAAGTAGTGCTTAATACGTCCCAGAATAATATTTTTACGTTTACCAATATCAATGGTGCGGTAGCTGCGGCAGCGATTACCAATTCTTCCGGTCAAAACGTAGTGTGTGCCCGGTCGGCTGGTTATATTGAATCGCGTCCCTATGACGGCGGTGTTGCTTTCTCTGCTGGTTCGGTTGGCGTAGGTCAGCAGCTTATTCGGCAAACCCGTCGATATTTCCGATATCAGTCTGGTAAGAGCGTTCAGTTTTCGACCGGCACTTCGCTTTGTCCGTCGCTGTTCGTTACCAGCATCACTTCGTCCGGTACGACGGCAACTGTCACAACTCGCTTCGCACACAACCTGTCCACCAACTGTACGATTGTGGTCACAGGGTGCAATGAAGGCACGTACAACGGCACGTTTAGGGTTGCGTCGGTCGTTAATGCAACGCAGTTTACCTATACGCTGAGTGGTACGACAACGTCGCCAGCTACAGGATTCCCGCAGCGTGTTAATCCGGTTAATTGGGGAGGGGCGTCAAACCGTGTCGGGATGTTTGACACGCAAAACGGTATGTTCTTTGAGTACGACGGCCAGACGCTGTTTACTGTTTGGCGCTCTAGCGTATTGCAGTTAAACGGTACTGTGGTTGTAACTCAGGGTAGCGGAACGATTAACGGTCAAGGAACTCAGTTTGTAACGCAGCTTGATCCGGGCGACTTCATTGTTATTCGCGGGCAAACGTATCGAGTAATTAACATTATTAGCGATAATCAAATCTGTGTTTCTCCAGAATATCGTGGGGCGACGATTGCTGCGCCTTCTTACGCAATAATTTCAAGGACCATCGACACTCGTACTCCGCAGTCACAGTGGAACCTAGATCGCTGTGATGGCACTGGACCGTCTGGGTATCGAATTGATCTGACCCGGATGCAGATGTTCTACATGGACTATTCGTGGTACGGAGCCGGTGTTATTCGCTGGGGCGTCCGGGCAACGAACGGTCAAATCATTTGGTGCCATCAGCAGCAAAACAATAACCGGCAGTATGAAGCGTATCTACGCTCAGGTAACCTTCCGGCGCATTACGAATCCAACGGAATTGTGGGTTATTCCAGCTCGATTGATAACGTTTCCGGTACGATGTATGCGCCGGGGGTTGGTTATGGACTGAGTACAACTTCGGCTGTTGGGCAAACTGATACATCGATTACTGTTACTAATGGAGCAACATTCTTACCAGCAACTGGCGGCATTATTTCCATCGGCACCGCTCCAAACAATGAGTTTGTGTATTACGCCTCTCGTTCTGGCAACGTATTGTCGGGGTGTGTTCGTGGGTTGACTGGTGGCGTTCCGGCAAGGGCGTGGGCTGCGAGCATATCGGTAGTAATCGGCGGGATTACCATCAAAAACACTTACGGTTTCCCAACGACAGGTGGAAATATTCGGATTTCTGGATCTGCTGTCGCGTCGGCTGTTATGTTGTGGGCATATACAAATATCTATAACAACATTCTGTACGGGTCAGCAGTGGCAACCGGAAGCCTTCCGGTTGTAACCTTATCAGGACCGGCACTGGTTGAATACGCCTCCCCTGATACCGCTGCTCCTCTGTCGCATTGGGGTTCGTCGGTCATCATGGACGGCGGATTCGATGATGATAAGTCGCTGGTGTTCAACTACGGAACCACGACGGCAATCAGTCTGAACGCTGGTACGACCGTGCCGATTCTTGCGATCCGGCTGGCTCCTTCTGTTGATAACGGGACAATTGGCGTACTGGGGGCGAAAGAAACGATCAACCGTGGTCAGCTTCAGCTTCTGGATACTGCGGTTGTATCGAGCGGCGCGGTGCTGGTGAACTTGATTTTGAACGGGTTTACCACCGGGTTTAGTGGTAGCTTTGTTCCAGTCAATATCGGCACGACCACCACTTCGTCGCTTGCTCAGGTGGCGGTCAACACCAGCAATACCGCAACGATTACGGGCGGGGAGTCGGTCACTGCGCTGTATTCCAACGGTGTGCAACAGCTCGATTTGTCTCAGGTTCGGGATCTGGCGAACTCGATCAACGGTGGTGGGTTGAACAACACCGTGCCGACCAGCCGAGCAAACGTCTATCCAGACGGCCCGGATGTTCTGTATGTTGTGGCGACTAACACCACAGGTGGTGCAGTTACCGTGCTGGCTCGGGTCAACTGGAAAGAAGCTCAGGCATGAACTTCGACACTGCTTTCCATCATCTGCTGGGTCACGAGGGTGGTTACTCAAACCACCCGAATGATCCGGGCGGTGAGACCATGTGGGGCATCACGATTGCTGTGGCCCGAGAGCATTGCTACGACGGTCCTATGAAGGACATGCCGACCGATGTCGCCAAAGCCATCTACAAGAAGTCCTACTGGGATGCGGTTCAAGCCGACAAGCTGCCGCCCGTGGTGCGCTATGCGGTGTTCGATGCGGCTGTAAACAGTGGTGTCGGAGCTGCGGTGAAATGGCTTCAGCAATCAGTGGGTGCCACTCCGGATGGTGTCCTCGGCCCGAAAACGCTGGCTGCACTCAATGAAGTCAACCCTGACGGGCTGCTTCGGAAGATGCTCGCTCGCCGACTGCGAGCGATGACGGACATGTCAGGCTGGCCTTCGTTTT
>Ga0129333_10004899_pt1 | contig 12538 bp, 4 predicted proteins | sample CPB6_08_DNA_FD_94474 | JGI IMG/M metagenome (GOLD analysis project Ga0129333, IMG submission 94474) | Freshwater to marine salinity gradient microbial communities from Chesapeake Bay, USA - CPBay_Sum_0.6_0.8_DNA | ecosystem: Environmental > Aquatic > Marine > Coastal | place: USA: Chesapeake Bay... | reverse complement strand
GACCGGGCGACGATGGATGCCCATCTGGCCCGCAACCGGTACGGCCGGTTCACGCTCACCGAGGCCGTCCGCCCCGGTTGGCAACTCGACGTGGTGCCCCAGGCCGGGTTCCGTCACGACGCCTATGTCGATCCGCGAACCGGCGCCCGGATGCCGGCGGTGATCGCCGCCGTCTCCAGCGAGGACCTGTTCGCCACGTTCCTCGACCTCCTCGAACCGCTCGGCGACGGCTGCGATGTGGTGCTCGAGTCATCGCACGACTCCGCCACCAGCCGCCGCGAACTCACCCGCGAGGGCGTGGAGCGGCTGGTGCTCGAAAGCATGCTCTGGGAATACGAGGACCTGCTCCTCAATGACGGCTGCACATCGATCGCCGTCATGCACCCGGAACTCTCGCTCGAAGTTCAGCTCGACGAGCACAAACTGCTCGTCGTCTACGCGCAGACCCGGCTCCCCTTCGAGCGGATTCTGAAGGACCGGGGGATCGAGCGGAACGATCGGATCCGGTTCATCTCGCAGGGCGAGCACCTCCACACCTCGCATGCCCGCCACACGCGGCAGTTCGAGGAACTTGCGGGCCGGCTGGGCGCGGGCTGAGCGGTCGTGCCGCCGCCGAGCGCCCAGGAAGCCCCGAGCGCGAGCGAGGGGATGGGAGGCTGCAGCAGGTCCGGCCTGACTGGCCCAGCCACCCGGATCCCGTCGCTGGCGCTCCGGGCTTCTTGGCAGCCGAGCCATGCGCCAGTTGGCACGGCATGCGAATCACGCAGTGAGCCGCGTCACTGACTGATCGCCTCGCCGCCGGCACGGCTCACGAGGGCGTTGAGCACCTCGGGCTCGATCGTGTCGTCGATCGGCCGCACGGAGGCATCGCCGGCGAGCGCCTGCACGACGCCCCCGCCGATCCGCGAGCGGGGCTTGAGCGACTGCTCGAGGGGACTGCCCATCGAGCCGAGGCCACTTCCCGTGAAACGTCCGCAGTCGGAGGAGTAGGGCCAGGAATAGCGGGGTGACGTCCAGGTGGAGCCGGCATCGATCGTGTAGTCGCCGCTCTCGGCGATCATCAGTGTCCGCGAAAGCCCGTCCACGACGTTCTTTACCCGCGTCGGTGCCGCGGCCACTGGGACGATGTAGGTCGCCCCGCTCTCGCTCCAGCCGAGCCCCTCCGGCACCAGGATGCCGGTGAACTCCTGCGGGGTGACGGACGACGCGTAGTACCACCGATCCAGCCGTTGCGACGGATCCGGCAGGGCAGGGCCCGGGCCGAGCAGGGCGGCAAAGTCGAGCCCACCAGCCGCATTCGACCGACCGTTGTAGAGCCTCACGCGGCGGGCCACGACGTCCGCATCCTGATCCTCGGGCCGGCAGGCCAGGCAATACATCTCGTAGACAGTCGCCAGCGCGGGTTCCTCGATGAACCCCAGAATCGAGATGGCCCACGACTGCGGCCGGATGAAGCCCTCGGTCTCGCCGACAGCATGGGCATGGGTGTTGTCCTTGTGCGACACACTGCCCGCCCGCGGCCGACCCGACGCGTACGGAAAGGCCCGCTTCGCATCGTGGTGCGCTGTGATCGCGATCCCAATCTGCCGGAGATCGTTTTGGGTGTTCGACCGGGCGGCAGCCTGACGGGCCTGCTGCACTGCCGGAATCACGAGGCCGATGAGCGACGCGATGATCGCCACCACGACGAGCAGTTCGACGAGACTGAAGCCGTCACGTCGCGGTCGGGAATCCATCGGTGCAGTCCGTGTAAAAGAATGCCTGCAACATTCGTATCGGCCGTCTCGGGAGTCAATTTCGGCCCATCCCCCCGCGAACGCATCGTTTTCCAACGCCCCACAACCCACACGTTCCGCCGGCCGCGAGAGGCCCGATCGCGTGGATGACGGGCAGCGCGAATTGACAACCTGCGGCTACGGTGGCATCAGGAAGCCCAATGGCGTGGCTGGCGGGCATCACATGTTGACAACCTGCGCCACGGTCCGACCAGGAAGCCCAATCGCGTGAGCGATGGGGACCGGATTCGAAGCCAGCGAGGGGCAGTCGTACGCCTTACGGCGTCACGCTTCCTGCCCGCCGCCGAAGGACGGCGGCCGCGAGCGCGGCGGTTGCGAGCCAACCCCACGAGGCCGCCGGCTCTGGCACGGCCGACATCTGCGGGGCCGCTCCGGGCAGATAGCCGCCCGCGTCGTAGAGTCCTGCGCCGAGGAAGTCGGCCGTGTCGAGAATGTCGAGCACCGCGTCGTAGTTGAAGTCGCCGTCCTGCCAGTCGACCGGGCTACCGGCATCGAACCGGCTGCCGGCGATGAAGTTGGCCGCGTCGAGGATGTCGACAAAACCGTCGAGATTCGTATCTCCGGCCGCGGCGTAGCCCACACTCGCCGTGCCGTCGGAGTTGAAGAGCCAGCCGACCGACCGCAACTGACCGCCCGCCGCCGCGGCCGACGACGTGATCCCACTCGTGCCCGTCCAGAGGCCCGTCGTGCCCCGACCGGCCAGCACGTCGGCCTTCAAGTCCGCGGCCGAGATCCCGCCGGACGCGATGTCGAGCCGCGCAGCGCCGAGGTCGAGCCGCGCCGCTTTCGTCTGCGCGACCGACAGGAGCGGCAGTGAAAGGACGTCGCCGCGATCGGCCGGAAGCGTCAGCGTGCCGCCGACGACCGTGATTCCGCCGGCCACCACCCCGGACGCCAAGGCGGCAGCCGACGAGGCCTCCAGCGTGCCCGCCAGGAGCGTGGTGCCGCCCGTGTACGAGTTGGCCGCGGCGAGCACGAGCCGGCCGGAACCGGTCTTCACCAGGCCGCCCGAGCCGCTGATCGTCCGCGCGATCGTGAGGATGCCCGCATCCACGCCGATCCCGGTCGAGCCCGACCCCAGCACCACGCGACCGGTCCCGGAGGCGCAGGTGTTGGTGCCCGAAATGCTGCGGAGCGCCCCGCCGCTTCCACTGACGCCCAGGCCACGGAGCGTGAGCACGCCGTTGGTGTTGCCGACACCCACGCCCACGACGTGCAACGCCGCCCCGGCCTCGACGGCGATGTCGTTGATCGTCCAACCGAAAGCGGCGGCATCGGCGACGCGGGTGACACCCTCGGCGAGCGACCAGTCGGCCTTGAACGCGTTCACGCCACCGCTGTTGGCGGTGAGCGTGAGCGTGCCGCTGCCGAGTTTCGTGATCGCGCCGACTCCGATCGCAGGCCCGAGTCGGGCGCCGACGACCAGATGGCTCGTGCCCCGCACCTCCCAGGCCTGCGGGGTTCCCAGGATCACGTCCGCCGAAGCGCCGGAACCGCCCGCATCGCCGGTGATCGAGTGGCTGCCGGAAAACACCGTGATGCCGCTGCTTCCCAGCGTGAGCTGGCCGTGCGTGCCACCCACCCGGAGCGTGAGCGGGGCCGTAGGGGCATCGAACTGCACGCTGTTGACCGTGATCGCGCCGCCGGGCCGCGTCATCAGGGCCGTCGACCCGGTCACGTTGAACACCACGTCGGTTCGGGCCGACGGCGCGGCCGAGTTGGTCCGCGCACCGAGCGTCCGCGACCAGTTCGTCCAGCCGCCGGTGCCGCTGGTCCAAGTCGTGCCCTGATCGCCCACCCAGAAGCGGAGATCCACGCCCGACGCCCGGCGCTCGGCGAGCTGAGACTTGTAGAGGCTGTCGGTGGGGTTGTTCGTGGTGTCGCCGAGAGTCACCCGGGTGCCGAGTGAATCGTAGGTGCCCACCTTGCCGCCTTCGGTCACGAGCGTGCCCACCGAGCCGATCAGCCAGTTGGTCGCCGTCGGCGGATTCTGCACGATGAAACTGTCGGCCTTGGAGTTCCAGACCACCGAGTTGGCACCCGCCCAGCCGTGGCCGGTGCCCATGTTGCCCCGGTCGCGGATGTTGATCGCGTCGCCACTGACCAACATGGTGTCGAAGAGGATGCCGCTCGCCCAGCGATGGTGCGTTCCCGTGTCAGATTTCGCCGAGGTGGCCGTGCCGCTGACGAAGGCCGTGGGGCCGGTCGTGTCGGAGCCGGTGACGAAGTCATGCCGTCCCTCCGCGGCCGTCGAGTCGAGTACCAGAGCGAGTTGGCCATCGACGTTGTACGTATAACGGCGGCTGCCCGTGATGGTTCCCGAAGGCAGCAGCGACCGGGCCTGGCTGGTGGTCACGAACTTGCCGTCATCGTGGACGGTCGTCGCAGCGTAGGGAAAGTGACGGGCTTCGATCTGCCGGACGAAGACGTTCTCCGCGGCCTCGATACCCACGAAACTCCAGGCCCGGGCCTCGTTGAGTTCGTCCCGGCTCGCGAGTGACTGCCCCACGAGGTTCTCCACGCCGACGTTCGTGACTCGCCCGCCCGACGTGAACCCGTTGTACCGTTGGATCGTGCCGCCGCCGTAGGCCGTCTCGATCGCGGAAGTGATCGGCGCGTCGACGAAGACGCGGTTGCCTTCGATCCGGGTGATCGTCCGGTCCGAGTTCTGCTGCCGCCAGCCGGGCTGCCAGGGGTTGTCGAGCAGGTTCATGCCGTTGGCGTTGATCCAGGCCTGATTGCTCGTCCAGTTGACGTTGATCGTGTGCCCCACCGAGAGGCCCGTCGTCGAGGCGACGGTGAAACTCGTCGCCCCAACGGGGACGCGGGCATCGGCGATCGCGATCTTCGAGAATCCCGCGTGATTGGGCCCCGCGGACGAGCTGCCGATCGAGACCACGTCGCGGGTGCTGGTGCCGGTTGCGATCAGCCGCGAGGCCGACCCGGAGGTGAGATCCCGGCCCGAACCACGGAGCACGATCCCGCTGGCGGCGATCTTGATTTGGCCGGCGATCTCGTAGTCACCGGGAGCGAGCTGCACGGTGCCGCGGAAGCCATTCGCCTGGATCGGCAGCGCCGCCACCGAGTTGATGGCCGTCTGGATCCGCGACGTGGCGTCACCGGTTGTCGCCGTCACCGTCACGACCACGGGCGGCGTCGCCGGCAGGTCGGCCCAGCCCGCGCCGTAGCCCACCATGGAAAAGTCGGGAATCCGGTCGCCGTCCGTCTGCTCGCGATAGGAGAGCGCTCCGTCAGTTCCCCGCCAGACCCAGGTGCTCGTCGCCCCGAAGACCGGCGGAGTGCCGAGAGCCACCACGAATGCCATCATCCCCGACACCGCCGGGAAAGTGGAACGGCGAAACGATGCCCCTGCAGCCACGCTCAGCACCCCAAACGACACCCCCGGATCCAGTCCGGTGAAGCTACGATTGTACTCCTCTATCGGGCCGGCCGGGTGCTTTGGGTTCGCCGTGCCAGCGAACCGCGAGGAAAGCCCATGGTGCGCCTGCCACCGCTACTTCGTGGAGATGTCGATGTCGAAGACGTTTCCGCTGCCCTTGACCTCGAACGAGAGCGTCGATCCGCTGGCATACGACGCCGGGATCCTGGGAGCACCAGGATTGTCGGTGTCAGCCATCACCTTCACGGCATAGGTTCCGACCGGCACTCCCAACTTGGCTCCCGGCCCCAGCCGGCGAACCGTGTAGCCGCCGTCACCTCCCGTCGTGGCGACACCTCGGGGAGCATCCGTCGCGCCCGGATCGAAAACGACGATCAGGCCCTTCGCCGGCTTGCCGTCCACGCGAACGGTCCCGGAAACGTCGGCGATCCGCTGGCAGCCCGCCAGCAGGAGGCACGCACTGGCCGTGAAGAGCAGGGGGGCGGCAAAAACTCTCATCGAAGTACACATTCTTGAGCGTAGAACGTACGAAAGCAGAACCATGAACATCCGCCTCACTGCGGCAGCGACGGCACCGATGGGTCGATGATGGGCGTGGTGGCCGAACCGTAGGTCGTGACGTTGCCGGACAACCCCTCGTCCCGCTTCGCCATCTTCTGAAGAATGGCAAAGTCACAGTTCTCGGAAATGAACATCACCGACGCGTCGCCCAGCAGAAAGTTTGCCCCTCCACGGTGGAAGCTGCCGTAGGCCTTGCCGTTGTTGGTGCTGAAAAAGTCGTTGATCGGCAGGGTGATCATGCGGCCGTAGCAGCGGCCGGCGCCCTTCACCGACGTGCCCGAGCCAGGCCGGCCGTTGCCCGCCCAGACCGCCGCGAACGATCCCTTGCCCGACGGAGCTGCGGAGAACGCCGTGAGCGTGTCGCCACCGCACCGTTCGCCGAGAAAGATCGTCTTGGAAAGCCCGTCGGGGATGTCCTTGAGTTTCAGGCCGTTGATCGAATCGCGGCCGAGAAAGACGCCGTCTGGAGGATCCGTTCCGTCGGTCTTGCAGGTGCCGGAGTCAGGATTGTCCCAGCCGCAGATCTCGTGCGGCGGGTTGCTGCCGGCCGAGGCGACGTAGTTCGACGTGCCAATCGCCGGATCACTGCCGGTCTCGCAGGCCAGCGCCGCATTGCCGCCGCTCGTGCCGCCGAAATCGGCCAGATTGTTCGTCTGCGACGTCGAGTCGGACGGACAGCGGTGCGACGCTATGCCCGACTTCAGCGCGGCTGCGACCACTCCCGTGCCGCTCTTGAGCAGGTTGCAGGCGGTGAGCAGAGTCGTCGCGTTGGGATTGATCGCGTCGTACGTGGTCGTGGCCTCCATGTAGGGCATGATGAACACCGCCCAGCCCCAGGCAGGGTCACCCACCTTGGCACCGAGTTTGTGGCCGGCTGGCAACCGCTTTCGGGCACTCTCGAACGACGCGATGCCGAGTCCGAGCTGCCTGACGTTGTTTGAACAAGCGCTTCGCCGAGCCGCTTCGCGGGCCGTCTGCACGGCCGGCAGCAGCAGGCCGATCAGCGTGGCGATGATCGCGATCACCACAAGGAGTTCCACGAGCGTGAATCCGCGGCCATGCAGCTTCGATGGCGTGGAGAGGAGAGGATTGGCCATCGCTGACTCCGAACGTATGGAACGTGTGGAACAACCGCCCGAGATCACCGACCACAGAACCCGAGAGTGAGCCTATCGACCGACGCTGTGCCGCACGTTGAGCATGTGCGCCCCGCCTCCCGTCACCTTCAAGATACTCGACCTCGTCATCCGCGGGCAACCGCCGCGACCGTCACCGACACTGCTTTTTGGGCGCGGCAATGAATATTCACGGCCGCGCGATTCTGTCGTGATTGAGTATCCGAAGCGCGGCCCTTGCAGTCACGTAATCCACTGACGCGTTGGTTGCGTCCGTGGCGATCACACCTCTATGCTGCGCCCGCCGTTGCCAGTGAACGACGGTCGACTGCGACTTTGCGTCTTGCCATCAGTTCCGGGGAGGGTTTCGTCATGTGGTCTTGCATTCGCACGTGGTTTCGCATGTGGTGTGTCGCATTGATCGTCGCCGTGTCGAGTGCCGTGTCGGGCGCCGCTGACTACTACTGGGACATCAACGGCACCACCGCGAATGGCGACGGGAACGGCACCTTCCGTCAAAGCACCAGTGGCACGACCTGGTCGACATCCCCATCGGGCACGACGCCACTCACCTTTTACATCGCCACCGGTGTCGGCACGACGAGTTCGTTCCAGTTCGGCTTCGGGCCGTCACCGGACAACCTCACCACCGCCGGCACGTGCACGATCGGCAATAGCGCCAGCACGTCGAACCAACCCACGGTCGGCGCCTTGATCTTCAATGCCTCGGGATCGACCGGGTACACGTTTCAGAACAATTCGGGCAACAGCAATGTCATGTCGGTGACGATCAATGCCTCAGCCACCAACTCGATCGGCTCGGGCACCGGCATTCTGATCAACAGCAACGTCACCGGCGACACGCGATTCATTCGCAACGCTCTGAACACCACGGGCGCGGCCGGCATCATTCTCGGCAAGGCGCAGACCTGGACGAACAACAGCACCGCGTACTCGCTGATCGTGAACGGTCCCGTGACGGGCGCCTACGCGCTCACGACCAACGGCCCAGGCACGATCGAACTCGGTGGAGCCAACTCGTTCGCGAGCCTTACGGTCTCCGCCGGCACGGTCCGCGTCACCAACTCGAGTGGGCTCTCCACGGGAGGCGTCACCGTCGGCGCCGCCGCCACCCTCAACGTGCTCGCGGCGGTGAACAACACCATCGCCAACAGCGGCACCGTGTCGATCGGGCCTGGAGGCAACCTGACGTCCAGTTCGCTCGGGGCCGGCGCACTCTCGATCGCGGGCGTCAGCGGAACCATGGCGACTTTCTCCAGCGGACTTGCAAGCGGCACGCTGAGCCTCGGGGCCGTGGGCATGGGGGGAAGCGCGACGATCGTGATGCCGGTGGCCAGTTCGATCCTTTCGTCCGGGGCCATCACGCTGTCCGGGGCCGACAACCTCCTCACGCTCTCGGGCGTCGCGGCCGCCGGCAACACCTACACCCTGCTCCAGGGCAGCAGTCTCGCGAACACGGGTGCCGTGTCGGTCACCGGTGCTGCGGTCGGCAACCAGACGATCGCCCTGGGAAGTTCGGTCACGGTCGGCCGAACGACCTATTCCTTCACCAGCACGGTCAATGCCCTGCAGCTCGTCACCACCGGCTCTCAGGCCACACTGACCTGGACGGGGGCCACCAACAACACCTGGGACTACACGACGAGCAACTGGACGGCCGGTTCGGGAAGCACCTACTTCGGCTCTGGCGACAACGGCCGAATCACGTCGGCCGCGGCGATCACGGTCCGGCCCGAGGGTGTCGTCGCCGACGCCCTCACGGTGAGCAATGCCTCCGGCACGGCCTCGCTGACCGGCGGCTCCGTAACGGCCAGCAGTATCACCACGTCGGGCAACGGCGGCTTCTCGTTCGACAACGCCGTGACCGCCGGCAGCGTCACCCTCAGCGGCGGTGTGACAAGTGTGGGCGGCACGGGCTCGCTCACCGCCACCACGATCATCAACAACGCCTCGCTGGCGATCGCCTCGTCGGGCTCACAGACCCTGGCGGCCGCGATGTCCGGCACGGGGTCGCTGGCCTACACCGGCGGAAGCACGCTCTCCCTGACCGGCGTCAGTTCGTACGACGGCCCTCTCTCGATCGGCGCCGGAAGCACGCTTCGCGTTGCCTCGACGGGCGCGATCGGCTCCGGAAGTTTCTCTGGCGCGATCGCCAACGACGGCACGCTCGATCTCTCGGGCACGGCCGCCCAGACGATCTCCGGCGCGATCTCCGGCGCGGGCGGCCTAACAAAGGGGGCAGCCGGCACGGCGACGCTCTCGGGGAACAACTCCTACTCGGGCAGCACGGCAGTGGCCGCAGGCACGCTGCGACTCGGTAGTGGCTCCGCCCTCGGCACAGCCGACGGCAGCACATCGGTGAGCGCTGGGGCGATGCTCGACCTCAACGGCCAGTCCGTCACCGCCGAGCTGCTCACGCTCTCGGGCACCGGCACCGTCGGCTCCGGTGCGGGCGCCCTCACCAACAGCAGTACAACGGCCACCGCCTCGTGGGGCGGGGCGGTCACGCTCGGCTCTGCGGCAACGGGCATCGGTGGCGCCGGCACCATTTCGATCGGCGGCGCTGTCGGAGGGTCCGGCGGGCTCGTCAAACTTGGCGAGAACACGGTGTCGCTCTCCGGCGCCAACAGTTTCGCCGGCTCACTGAACATCCTCGCCGGCATCGTCCAGGTGGCGAGTCCGGCATCGCTGCCCAGCGTTCCCCTGACATGGAGCAGCAGCTTCAGTTCGTCGACGCTCGACCTCGTCGGTTCGGGAAGCTACGCGATGACCTCGATGGCGATGGGGTCGATCCTGCGAGTGAAGACGTCGGGAAGCGGGCAGGCCACGCTCGCCATCAACAACGACAGCACGCTCGGTGGCTCGGCCAACAAGACGCTCCAGGCCGATCAGAACGTCACGGTCGTCGTCAACGGCATGCTCGACCTCGCCACCACGTCCAGCAGGAGCCGCAACGCCGAGTTTCAGGGGGCGGGCGACATCGTCCTCAATGGCGTGCTGCTCGGCGGCGGCACGAATCAGTTCGGCATCATCAAGAACGCCGACTCCGCCGACCAGACCGGCACGCTCTACCTGAACGCCGCGAACACGTACAACGGCGTCACTCAGATCACGGGCGGCACGCTGAAGATCGGCAACCCCCAGGCGCTCGGCTCCACTGCTGCGGGGACCACCCTCAGCTCACCCCTGTTCTCCGGGGGCACCCTCGACCTCAACGGCCAGGCCGTGGTGGACGAGACTCTTTCGATGAACGGCACCACGACCGACGCCGTCGACTTCGGCGTCGCGCTCGTCAACAGCAGCCAGACGGCGGCGAGTTGGAGCGGCGGCGTGACGCTCGTCGCGGGAGGAGCCTCGGGCATCGGTGGCGGCGGCGACATCACGGTCACCGGCAGCGTCACGGGCTCCGGCGCCCTCCGCAAGGTCGGCTTTGGCGGCGTGACGCTCACCAATGCTGCCAACACGGGGGCCACGTTCGTCGACGAAGGCACGCTGACCCTGGGCGCGGGCAGCGTCGTCAACGCCGCTGGCGGCATCTGGGTGGCGTCGGGAGCGACGCTCAACGTGCTCGGCTCGGCGAGCGGCAACGTCGGCAGTCAGGGCACGATCGCCGTGGGCGCGGGCGGCCACCTCACCTCGTCCGACTTCGGCGGCGGCGAGAACTACTACGGCGACTTCTCGCTGGCCGGCTCGGCCGGCTCGCTCGCCATTCTGAGCGACACCGGCACCAGCGGCTTCGTCAACCGCGTGGCCTCGGTCACCATGGGAGGCAACGCACAGATCGATCTCGTCGTCGGCAGTCCGATCACGGCCAGCGGCCGCGTGTCCATCTCCGGCACCGGCAACCTTCTGTCGCTGTCGGGCATCGCCTTGAAGGGCACGACCTACTCGCTGCTCTCCGGCAGCAGCATTGCCAACACCGGCTCGATCGCGGCGACCGGCGCGCTCCTCGGCAACCAAACGGTGGCGCTCGGCTCATCGGCCAACATTGGCCGCAGCACCTACTCGTTCACGCAGAGCGGCACGTCGCTTCTCCTCTCGGTAAGCGGCTCGCAGTACAGCCTCACCTGGACCGGTTCGGCCAGCAATCTCTGGAACTACTCCAGCCTCAACTGGCAGGCTGGCAGCACTGGCTATGCCTTTGATCCGGGCGACAACGCCACGATCGCCAAAGCGGCCACGATCACCGTTGATGCAGCGGGGGTCGCCGCCGACATCACCACGGTGAGCAATACGACGGGAACGGTCAGCCTTGACGGTGGCACGCTCACCACCAACTCGCTGGTCAAGTCGGCCGCGGGGCTGTTCACCGCCAACAACAACGTCGCCGTCGCCAACGGAGTCACGCTCTCAGGCGGCACATTCCAGATCGGGGCCTCGGGCAGCCTCAACGGCGGCAGTTACTCCGGCCCGATCGCCAACAACGCCGCGCTCGTCTACTCCGGCTCGAGCAACCAGACGCTCGCCGGCGCACTCTCCGGAACTGGGTCGCTGACGCACTCCGGGGCTGGCACGCTCTTCCTCACCGGCACGAGCACGTCGACTGGCCCTATCGCCATCGCCGCCGGCAGCCTGCTCAAGGTCTCCGACTCGGGCGTTCTCGGTTCCGGCACGTTCCGGGGCGGGATCGCCAACGACGGCACGTTCGTCGTCTCGAGTGTGGTGAGCCAGACGCTCGCTGGCACGATCTCCGGCAGCGGCGCGGTGACCATCCAGACCGGCACGGTCGCGCCGGCAACGATCACGCTCGCCGGTAACAACACCTACACCGGACTGACGACCGTCGGCTCCGGCACCCTGCAACTCAGCAGCGCGACGGCGCTCGGCTCGACCGCCGGCGACACGACCGTGACGGCCGGCGGCGTGCTCGACCTCAATGGCCAGGCGGGCGTGGCCGAGCCCCTGTCGCTCTCGTCGAGCGGCATCGGCAACAGCGGCGCGGTGGTCAACAGCAACACCGCCACGACCGCCAGCGTTGCAGGTACCGTCACGCTCAATGATTCCGCAACCGGCCTCGGGGGCGGCGGTGACACCGTCTTCAGCGGCCTCGTCACCGGATCCGGCGGACTCACGAAGTGGGGCGAAGGCGTTGTCACCCTGTCCGGAACCGCGAACTACACCGGGGGCCTGACGATGATCCAGGCTGGCACGCTCCGCCTCCAGAATCCGACCGTCCTCACCAGCGGCACCCTCCAGAGCAGCAACTCCGCCAGTTCCTCGACGCTCGACCTGGCAGACGCCGGGAGTTATTCGCTCGGGTTCATGAGCCTGGGTCAGATCCTGCGGGTGAACCACTCGGGCTCCGGCTCCGCGACCGTGACCTTCGGGGCTGGCGCGCTCACTGGCAACATCAACAAGGTGCTGGAGTCGGGCTCCGCCACGAACGTCGTGATCAACGGCGCCTTTGATCTGACCTCGGGCACCGCCGCCACGCGAAGCGTCGTCCTCGGTGGGGCCGGCACGGTCACGTTCGACGGAATCATCAGCGGTACATCTCCGGCTTCGCCATTGCGAACCTTCGGGCTCCTCGTCGGCGGAAGCAGCACGACTCCAGTGGGTACGACGATCCTCAACGCTGCGAACACCTACAACGGCGACACGGTCGTGGCCGCCGGCACGTTGAAGCTTGGCAACGCTCAAGCGCT
>Ga0129333_10004897_pt1 | contig 12541 bp, 11 predicted proteins | sample CPB6_08_DNA_FD_94474 | JGI IMG/M metagenome (GOLD analysis project Ga0129333, IMG submission 94474) | Freshwater to marine salinity gradient microbial communities from Chesapeake Bay, USA - CPBay_Sum_0.6_0.8_DNA | ecosystem: Environmental > Aquatic > Marine > Coastal | place: USA: Chesapeake... | reverse complement strand
GCTTACATTGGAAAAATTTACATAGACTTTTAATATGGTGTAATATTGGATCAGATATCACCAATGGTATATGGGCAATGATGGGAGCTAGAGAAGGTTGCTATATGACTAACCTGACTGATTGGGACTATCGTAATGTAAGAGATTTTGATTATCTTACTGAATATTGGAATAAAGAGCATCAAGGTAAACTTGCTGATCCTACAGAATATAGCAACTATTTAGGCAATCAATTACGTAAAAATTTAGATCTCGATGTAGTAACTTTCAATGAAGACCAATCTAAATTTTTTAAAAAGGTTTATCGAACTCACAGAAGAGTTGATATAATAGAAAATGACTGAAAACTATATAAGATTAGAACATTCAAATCCTGTTCATAATGACTGGTTTGTAGTAAATTGGTGTTTAGGAAACACCTGTAATTATGAATGCAGTTATTGTCCTGCTTCACTTCACGATGGAAGTAAGCGTTGGCCTGATGCAAATATTATAAAAAAATTTATTATAAAAGTAAAAAATCATTATTTTCATAAAAATATTTACTTTGAATTTACTGGTGGCGAAGTTACCATGTATAAACATTTTATAGATATTTGTAAATTTTGTACAGATATGGATGTAAAAGTCGGGTTAATAAGTAATGGATCACGAACACTACGATACTGGGAGGAAAACAAACAATACTTTGATCATGTTTGTCTAAGTTTTCATCCCGAGTTTGCCAATATGGAACATTTTATCAATGTTGTGAATTGTATTAATAATGATGTAAGAACTCATGTAAACATAATGATGAGTCCTGAAAAGTTTGATTATTGTTTCGCAGTGGCTAATCAAATTAAAAATTGTGGTAACATAAGTATGGCGCTACAACCTTTAATTCATGATTTTGGAGATACTTTGTTTAACTATACACCATATCAAAAACAAGTTTTTGATAAACAGCATGATCTTATTTCTAGGCATATAAAATTTACTAAAAAATTTGAATACTATAGAGGCGCTATGAAAATGATTGATGCTACTGGTAAGTCTAAGATTTCTAGTGCTCACAGGTTTATAAGTGAAAATACCAATGATTGGAGTGGATGGAAATGTTATGCAGGAATTGAGCAATTGATTGTTGATATGGATGGATCAATCTATAGAGGATGGTGTAAAGAAGGTGGAAAAGTAGGACATATAGAAGATCTAAATTTAAGCTTGCCTATGGAACCTATATCATGCACAAAAAAAATGTGTCATTGTAATTTTGATATTATGAGCACTAAAGAAAAAATTTCATTTAAGTGATAATTTTTAAGTAACGGATTAAAAATGGATGATAAAAACAATAATAAACAATTTAGGGTTTATGATATAACACGAAAATACATACGTCTTTCTGTTGATGAAACTATTGCAAGAGGTCTTAACAAATGGCAAAATTGGGAATGTAGTGGAGGTGCCAGAGGATTATATATTGACTACGATGGAAATGTATGGGTATGTAATACTGCATCTGCAAAATTAAATAGATTCAATTATGTAAGTTGGAGGAAATATGCAGAAGAATGGAAGCTTAAACATTGGCAACCCTACGTTGAAAATGGTGAATATAATGAAAAAATAATACCTCCAGAGTGGCAAGCAGGTGGACCACAATGGTTAAAAATGAATGTTGAACATAGTAGAGAACCAAATGTTTACACTAAGGTATTACCTACTACAGAACAAGCTAAAAAAGAAAACCCAGGATTTATAGGTAATATAAATGATACACTTCAATTTACTAAAAATTGGTTCGTTTGCCCATGGGAGTCCTGCGGTTGTGGTGCTGATGTAGTTTTATCAAAAGCTAAAACTAAAGCAGCTAGAACTATTTTATCAGTAACTAATAAAGGTTGGCCTGGTAAGGAGGCCACACTTAAAGATCAGGTAGATGATATTGGATCTCCAATAGGTGTTGAAACACATTTTCCTGTACCATATCAAGTTTTATGGGATCTTGGTCGAAAATGTAATTATGATTGTCATTATTGTTGGCCTGCTGTACATAATAAAGTAGATCCTCATAAGGATTATGATTTATTGATTAGAACATTTGATCATATTATTGATAATTGGGCTGGAGGTGAATCTATAAGATGGAATTTCGGAGGTGGAGAACCTACTCTTCATCCTAGGTTTATAGATTTAATGAAACATTTGAAAAGCAGAAATCAATGGACTTTGGTTACAAGTAACGGTACAAGAGATTATAAATATTGGGGTGAGCTAATACAAAATCTCAATACGGTGCTTATGAGTGCTCATTTTGATGGGTTGATTTCTGAAAAAGAGGAAGATAGATTTGTAAGAAATATTCAAACTATATGCGAACATTTTAATAATCACGATGATGATCATTGGATAGAAGTAAAACTTATGACCCCACCTAAGTATATAGAACGTTCTTTAAATCTAAAGAAAAAAATATTAGATTTAAATCTTATACAAAATGTAGGAGCTAATGGTAGAATAAATGGAGTTATAAGCATGGTACCAATTAGGAAAGATAGTAGTTCTTTAGTTGAATATACAGATGAACAAATACAATTAATGCAAACGCAATAATGGAATATTTTAAAATGGATATAATAAATCATGGATTATTATGAAAAATTAAAACAAAGTAAAAACCATTTAGATAGGATGGCTATTGCTTCAGATAAGAATTGTCCTATTGATTTATTACATCAGTTTGTACAATATGATACACAATTTGAAGTTGTAGAAGCAGCGGCCTTAAATTTGTTGTGTACTACAGAAATGCTTGAAATAGCAGGGTCAAGGTTCAGTCAGTTAAAAACCGAAGAATTTTTAAGTAAACGTGAGCGTAGATTACAACAATATTTAAACATTCAAAAAATAAACGAACTAGAACATTTATATAGTAATTTAACTATAAACGATCGTGATGAAATTATTAGAAAACATATATTACGTGAAAATTATATTGATCATGCTAGTTCACATTTAGGAATTACTAACGAAGAATTTTTAAGTAGAAAGCTAGTTAGATTCGTAAATCCAGATGTTAAATGGGCAGATACAAATTTATTCCGCATAGCCATGATTATTGCACCTGCATGGGGAGTGCTCTTTCCACCGTATAATGTTGCAAAATTAACTGGATTATTAAGAAGTCAAAAATATAGTGTAAAAGCATTTGATATTAACATAGAATCATATCATAGATTATTAGGATTACACGGTGAGGATTATTGGAGATCTGAACGCTATTTTTTATGGTTAGATAAAGAAAATTTTGAAAAATATTTATTACCAGATTTAGAACCCTTATTCGAAAAAATAATATTAGATTTATCTGTTGAAAAACCTAAAGTAGTTGGTTTTTCAATTTATAATACAAATTTTCATGCCACTATGCATCTATTAGAAAGATTAAAAGTAGTTCTTCCTAATACCTGTTTTATAGCAGGTGGTCCTGAAATGGCTGAAAGATTTAATTGTGGATATAACTTACCTGCTGAATTTAATTATATTTTTGTAGGTGAAGCTGAGCAAAATCTTATAGAATTTTTAGAAAGACTACCTACAATTCAAGAGTATCCTAATGGTGAAGTCATTGGTAATACTACAGAAAGTAGACTAAATTTAGATGTATATGCTTATCCTGATTACTCTGATTATAACTTATCTAATTATCAAGAAAAAACAGGTATAAGTGCAGAAACTTCTAGAGGTTGCGTGGCCCAATGTAGTTTTTGTTCAGAAACTTATTATTGGAAATTTAGAAGTTTAGATCCAAATAGAACTATTAGTGAAATTGAACATCAAATTAATACTTATGGGATAAAAAGAGTATGGTTTGTTGATAGTCTAATTAACGGTAATCTCAAAAATTTTCAAAAATTAGTTGATTTAATTTTAGAAAAAAATCTAAAATTTAGTTGGAACGTATATGCAAGATGTGATGGACGTATGACAGAAGATTTTTTTAAAAAAGTTGCTCAAAGCGGATGTAATTGTTTAAGCTTTGGTGTTGAAAGCGGTAGTCAAAAAGTTTTAAACAATATGAGGAAAAAAATTGAAATTTGGGAAATAGAGAATAATTTACGTGATGCACATAATGCTAAAATTTTTGCTCATGTTAATTGGATGGTTGGGTTTCCTACTGAAGAACCAATTGATTGGATGCATAGTTTAAATTTACTTTTTAATTGTAGAAAATATATACATGCCATAAGTGTTGGGTATGGTGCTGGTGCTGCTCCAGGTAGTCACATGAAGACAGATCCAGATTATTATGGGATATCAAAACATGAATTTTTAGGGAACTGGAGAGATGAATATTTCAACAATACTAACTTACACAGGTTTTTAAGAATTAAATTAACACATATATGGTTAGCTATTCTTAATAAACATTCTGGTGATAATATATACGATGCTATATCATACACAAGTTTACATCAATTTTATGAAATAGTTGGTATACAAAAACCTAAAATAAATTATTTAGAATACGATGAATATGTGTATTTCCCTAATGATAATTTTCATACAAGTTTAGAATCTGAATATCTAGCTTTCTTCTATATTCTATACAAATGTTTTGGTGCTTTTTCTATGAAAATTATTTGCGATCCAGAATTAGATAAAAAATCATTTGGTAAATTTATTGCTGCTAATTATAGCTCTACGGTTACAATTATTGTCAATAATCAAGGTCGATATTATATCACAATAAACCATTCATTTAGTCATACTACTGATGATCCAGAAAGAATACACAGATATGAAAGAGAAAGAAAATTTAAAGATATGAGTTTTAGCGAACAAAAAACTCTTAATGGAAATATTTCAGATTGGGTTAGGGAAACAAAACAAGTTAAACCTTCTATAAAAGAACATAAGAAAAAAATTATCACAATTCATTCAAATGACGCATAATTCAGAAAACTTAAGTGACACAAAAAAAAGTAGTACACTTTGTAGTATTCCTTGGAACCATCTTGTAATACAACAAAATGGAAAATATAGGGCATGTTGTCAATGTATTAGATATCCATATGGGTTTTTAATTGATGAAAAAGATCAAGAAATGAATATTTTAACTCATACTATAGATCAAGCTAGAAATAGTAAAGTTTTAAAAGATTTAAGATCTAGAATGATGAAAGGGGAAAAACCTTCTGTATGTAGCCTTTGTTGGGAGGAGGAATCTTTAGGTATAACCAGTCGTAGAATGCACGTTCAAGAGATGTTTGGAGATCCAAATTTGGACAAAACTCTAGAAGATGGTACAATTGATGTGCAAGAATATCCTTTAGAATATATGGATTTAAGATTTGGCAATTTGTGTAATCAAGCCTGTAGATCATGTGGACCAACAGACAGCTCATTATGGTACGATGAATTATCAAAAAGACAAAGCAGTTTCAATTTTTATGGAATAAAGACTTATAATTTTAAAAATAAAGGTGCATCTGTTACTATAGATAGTGAAGACTTTCTCTGGTATAATCAACCAAATTTTGAAGTAGAATTTAGAAAAAATCTAAAATTTATTAAACGATTATATTTTACAGGTGGAGAGCCAACTATTAACAAAGCACATTTTAATACATTACAAATTTGTATTGATGAGGGTGTATCTAAAAATATTGCACTTGACTATAATTCAAATTTAATGTCTATACCAGATCATTTATTAGAAAAATGGTCGCATTTTGCAACTATTCATATAGGTGCAAGTATAGATGCTTATGGAGATCTAGCAACTTATGTTAGATATCCTAGTATATGGTCTAACATAGAAAAAAATATTTCATTTTTAGATAATTATCCATATAAAAATAGAATAAGTCTAAAAATTAGCTCTACAATTAGTATATTAAACGTGCTAAATTTTCTAGACTTGACCGAATGGTTGATAAATTCAAATTTTCAAAAATTTAGAAAAGTCCCATCTTATCATATGTTGAACGGGCCAAACTATCTTAATGTTCAAATTTTACCTGATAAGACTAAAGATATGATAAGAGAAAAATATGAAATATTTTTTGAAAAATTGAAAAAATCTAATGGTGAATATGATTCACTTATTGATTATTACAATAATATAATAACTTTTATGTACGCTAAAAAAGGAAATATTAAAGATTTAACAGACTTTTTTTATCAAATGTCTCAATCTGATAAATTCCGCAAACAAAATTTATTTCAATATGTTCCTTGGACAGAAAAAATATGGAAAGAATTAAATGAATAAAAATAGTAAAGTATTTTGTATGGTTCCTTTTTCTCATACTTATGTTGAACCAGATGGATCAGTTAGACCATGCTGCGTTGCTCAAGGCGAACCTTTCGGCAATATAAGGACTGAAAATATAAACGATATCTGGAATGGAGGAAAATACAAAAAATTTAGATTATCTATGCTTAATGAAGAAACAAGTGTAGAATGTAGAAGATGCATGGTTGAAGAAACTTATAGTAATCAATCTATGAGAATTTCAATGAATAATTTATACATGAATCATATTGATCTTGTTACAAGCATGAATGAAGATGGAAGTTTACCACACATGAACCTAAAACGATGGGATTTTAGATTTAGTAATTTATGTAATTTTGCCTGTATAGGATGTTCACCATATTTTAGTAGTACATGGGGTGATTTAGCCAAAAAAATGTTTTATTCAGATATTCCAAAATTTTTAAATAATAATGACTACATGAAAAATTTTTTAGAATCAATATTTGAGCATAGTGCAGATAATGTTCAACAGATTTATTTCGCAGGTGGTGAGCCATTAATGCACTGGGAACATTACTATATTTTAGACAAAATGTTAGAAAAAGGAAAGTTTCAAGATCCTAATTTAGAATTTTCCTACAGCACAAATTTGTCTACTCTTAATTTTAAAGGAAAAAATGTTTTAGATTATTGGAGTAAAATGGCGAGAGTAAGGATTTGTGTGAGTATAGATGAAGTTGATGAAGATAGGCTATATTATATTAGATATCCATCATCAATAAGTAAATTAAAACCTAATTTGCGGATACTTAAAGAAACACTAAAAACTCAAGATCAATCTTATGTTATTACTCCTACTTGGAGTATGTTAAATGTTCATAGAATTAAAAATTTTATGGAATTCCTATTAGAGGAAGACTTATTACCTAATTCTTTCAATTTAGATAATCATTGGGAACACAATTTTCATCTAATTATTATGTTAGATCCAGAATACCTTTCAGTAGGAGCCAGTACACCAGAATGGAAAAATGTACTCCTTGAAAAAATAAATGAATACGAACAATGGTATATTAATAAATTAATCCCATTAAAAATAAAGCCTATTCGATTTGAAGCTACTAAAATAATAAAGGATAACATGGAAAGGTTCCGTCATGCCATTAAAAGAACAGCAAAATATAACACTGAACAATGGCTAGATTGGATTACAAGATTAGACATAGCAAGAGAAACTGATTGGAAAACTACCTTTCCAGAATTAGCTTGGCACCTAGACAAACATTAAGGAAAAAATATGAAAATTGCAATTATTATTAGTGGTGAATACAGAACCTTTTCACTTTGTCGTAAAACAATGGCCTTTCTAGATGATTTGGATAATGATGTATATGTTACTACTTGGAACTTTTCATCGTTAAAAAGTGACTATTTAAATATAGATATACAACAGGAAATTACTGAAGAATTAATAAAGTCTGATTTAAATCGAGATATAATTGCTATAGATATAGAAGATTTTGATAAATTTAAAGGTACTGCTCCCACAATGCTTTTAATGATAAATCGTTGGTGTAGGGGAATTGAGCTTGTAGCTCAATCAGGAAAAGAATACGATTACATTTTTTTAACAAGACCTGATATGTTTTTTCATACAGGCATGATTAGGAAAAAATTAAAAGATGCTGCTGTAAATTGGTCTAAGGATATTTTTTATTGTAGTTCTAGTAAGGGAATTAATAATGATGTAAATCTAAATGATTTTATGTTTCTGGGTTCACCTAAAGTTTTGAACGCTTTAGTTACTCATGATTTACTTAACGATTACAGAAATGATAATAATAGAGAGCACGGTACAATTAATTGGCATGATTGGTGGTATAAAAGAGTAATTAAAAATTTTAAAATTAATAATATTCCACCAGAATTAGACATGGTTACATTAGGTAGGCCAGTACCAAATGTAGTAACTTTTGAACTTGCAGAAATGTACCATAAAATGTGGTTTAATTTTCAAATTGCCCAGCATGTAGATGAAGGCGGAATTGATAGAGCTTCAAGAAATTGGAGTAGAGAAGTGATTCATAAGGCATTGTCTGATCTGGAAACTAGAGTACCTTTATGACTAATGTAGGTATTTTTTTCTCACTTTCTGGGAATAAAGTTCAACCTTTGCATAGACAAAATATCTTTAAATTATTAGATGCTTGTTCATTTCATATCATTTCTAATATCAATCAATTAAAAAATCATGGTTATAATGTAGAATGTAATTTATTAGTAAATTATGTGGATGAAATTTATCCAGGTATTGAAAAGTATATTGAGGACATCTTTGATAATGAAAAATTAAGAATAAATGTAAGTACTATATTATATGGTGATCTGAAAGAAGAATTATTTACAAACATAAACTATTATACTAATGAAAGTATAAAAACCAATTTTCATAAGTATATAAATAATTTTGATGCTCTATGGATACAAGTCTATCAATTTTTAAGACAATCTTTTAATTTCTCTTATGATTACTACATTAGATCTCGTTTAGACTTTTTAACAATTCAAGATAACCTATATAAAAGTCTTATAGATAAATTTTATCATGCACATAAATTTACTTTCATCGGTGGTGATAAAAGTAAAGGATGTTGTATAACTACAGATATTTTACTAAACGGTTTAGGATATGGCATTAACATAAGTGATCAAATTTATGCCATGGATAGATTGGCAGTTGAAGAATGCTTTACTAACTTCCATTATATGTTTGATTTAGATAATTTTACTCAACATAAAAATAACCCAAGTAGTCCAGAGGAAATGTTGGCACATTTATTGATAAAAAATCATATATTAACACTGGCAGAACCTGCTGCCAATAACTTATTTCTATATTGGGATCCAATTTGCGATAAGTACTCGATAGACTATTTAAAAGATAAGAAAAATTTAAATAATATTTGTCAAGAAATTGATATGCAAAAAAGAGAAAATATTGATACTTTGTTAGCAATTGAAATTCAAAAAAGGCAATTAAATGTATGATATAATTTTTATCAGTAATTATGAACCTAATGCTGAGGAAAATTGGAAAATTTTGTCTAAAAGATTTGTATCGGCTAAAAGAATAACAGGTGTAAAAGGTATACATCAAGCACATATTCTAGCCGCTAAAAATTCATATACTAAAATGTTTTGGGCAGTTGATGGTGATGCAAGAATCTTGGACTCTTTTCATTTTAATTATGAAGTTCCTGACTATGATCAAGACATAGTTCATATTTTCCATAGTATAAACCCAATAAACGATCTTAGATATGGATACGGTGCTGTAAAACTACTTCCAAGAAAATTAACCAGTGTCATGCCCACTGATACATTAGATATGACATTAGGTATTAGTAATAAAATTAAAATTATTGAACAATTAAGTAACATTACACATTTTAATGTTGACGAATTCAGCAGTTGGCGTAGTTCCTTTAGAGAATGTGTTAAATTAACTCTTAATGTATTAAACAAAAAAGATAACGATGAAAGTCTTAAAAGATTAGACACATGGTGTGAAGTAGGATTAGGTCAACCTTTTGGAGAATATTCTATACAAGGAGCTAGAGAAGGAAAAAATTACGCACTTGTTAATTTTGAAAACTTAGACGCACTAAAAAAGATAAATGACTTTGCATGGCTTAAAGAAAGATTTAAATGAAAGACATCATACCAATTTTTATAGGTTACGATCCTCGCGAAGCCATAGTATTTCACGTATGTTCAAATAGTATAATTAGACATAGTACTAGCCCTGTTCAAATTATTCCTTTAGCACTTAATCTGTTCCAAGAATATCAAGAAGTACATGATGACGGCAGTAATGCATTTATCTATAGTAGATTTTTGGTACCATATTTAAGTAATTGGAAAGGACATGCAATATACATTGATGGAGACATGATAGTAAAAAATGACATCACAGAATTATGGAATTTACGTAATTATCAAGCAGATGTACAGGTAGTAAAACACAATTATAAAACACGTATGCCTATAAAATATTTAGGAAGTAAAAATGAAGATTATCCAAGAAAGAACTGGAGTAGTGTAATACTATGGAATTGTCAAAACTTTCCTAATCGTTGTTTAACACCTGAATATATTATGAAATCTAAAGGTAGTCATTTACATAGATTTGAATGGCTAAATGACGAACGCATTGGTGAATTGCCTATAGAGTGGAATTGGTTACCAGATGAATTTGGGCCAAACCCTAATGCAAAATTATTACACTATACCCTTGGTGCTCCTAGTTTTAATGAATTTAAAGATACAGAAATGGCAGAAGATTGGCATTCTGAACGTGAACTAACCATGCATTGTGAGCAAAGACAGCAATGAACTTGCCCAAACATTTAGGTGGACATTTAAATAAGACTCATGTAGATGAAGCTAGTTTAAATTGGATAATTGACACATTTAAAATTAAAAGTTTGTTAGATGTGGGCTGTGGTCCTGGTGGCATGGTGGAACTAGCATGTAGTAAAAATTTAGATGCACTAGGAATAGATGGTGATTTTACCCTTAAAAGATTTTCTAGTAATTTTTTTAAAATACACGATTATACTGAAGGTCCATTAGTTTTAGACAAAAAATATGATCTATGCTGGAGTGTTGAGTTTGTTGAACATGTAGAGGCTAAGTTTATTGACAATTTTATGCAAACTATAAATTGTTCTGACCTAGTTGTGATAACACACGCACCACCAGGTTGGCCGGGACATCATCACGTTAATTGTCAAACTGCTGATTACTGGATAGATGTTTTCAAAAACTATAATTTTAAACATGATCCTACACTAACAAAAACTTTACGTCAAGTAAGTTCAATGAAAAAACCTTTTATACAACGTAATGGTTTATTTTTTACTAGATAAGCCACGCTAAATACTCCATAGGGAGAATTAGGGTGAGAGTAGCATGGTCAGGACTAGCAGATTCAGTTTATTATCATAATATAGCCAAATATTGCTTACCTTCCTGGCGAAAACTTCCAGGTGACAAATATATAGTTCACGATGCTAAAGATATTACTGATCCAAATTTTTTTGTTGTAGATTGGAACCAAGTATACAACAAATACAACAAGTTTACAACTTTTTGTGGTAAAACTAAACCAATAAATTTTTGGCGTAAAATGCAAAGTCAAATTTGGGCATTGAGAAATCTAAGAAACTATGATTGGGTAGTTTTGATGGACACTGATGTTGAAATCTTTAATTTTAGTAATGAAGAATTTCTAAACATACTAAAAGGTATTAGAGATAACAATTTTATTTGGGCCACAGGTCAAAGTCAAAAAAATAAACTGGATGCAGGACACATAGTTGTAAATATGAGAGATTATAGATTAGATCAACTCATGTATGACTATGAAAACATTTGGGAAAGCGGTGATATATTTAAATTAAGACGATATTATGATGGAGAGGCAGTATCTAGCTTAATATCATCAAAATATCCCAGTTATAAGATAAAAAATACTGATCACGGTGGTGGACTACACACATATACACTTGGTACCGTACATTATGGTAGTAAGATACCTAAAATGTTACGGGCTTTATGGGATGGTAACACTGATTTTTTAGTAGATCAGATGATTAAGGATAAACGCAGATTAAGTCGTGATCCAATGCAGTTAGAAGAATTGGAAAAAATGTTAAATGAAAGAAATTAAGGTACAAAATTTAAAGATTGGCAATAATTACCCTATAACTTTAATTGCGGGTCCTTGTCAAATAGAAAGCAGAGAGCATGCCTATCAAATAGCATCAGAATTATTAGATATTTGCCGTGATTTGGGGATGAATCTTATTTTTAAGAGTAGTTTCGACAAGGCTAACAGGTCAAGCATATATGGAAGACGTGGAGTAGGGTTACACACTGGTTTAAGCATACTAAATGAAATAAAAACCCGATTAGGTGTACCTGTTCTTACAGATATACATGAAAAAGAACATGCTAAACTGGCAGTGACTTATGAAATTGACGTTATACAAATTCCTGCGTTCCTTTGTCGTCAAACTGACCTATTAGTAGCAGCAGGGGAGACAGGTTTAGCCATAAATGTGAAAAAAGGTCAATTTCTTGCTCCACATGATATGAAAAACGTAGCAGAGAAGATAGCCAGCACTGGAAATGAGCGAATTATGCTATGTGAAAGAGGATATACCCATGGATATAACAATTTGGTGGTGGACATGCGTAGTTTGCCTATTATGGCTAGGACTGAAT
>Ga0129333_10004896_pt1 | contig 12542 bp, 8 predicted proteins | sample CPB6_08_DNA_FD_94474 | JGI IMG/M metagenome (GOLD analysis project Ga0129333, IMG submission 94474) | Freshwater to marine salinity gradient microbial communities from Chesapeake Bay, USA - CPBay_Sum_0.6_0.8_DNA | ecosystem: Environmental > Aquatic > Marine > Coastal | place: USA: Chesapeake Bay... | reverse complement strand
CTCAAGAGGGAGTATTTTCATGATCGTTCTGTAAGATTTATTTTTGAAACGGTTCATGACTTTATCTTGAAGTATAACAATCTTCCTACAAAGGAAGCGATCTATATTATTCTTGATAAGAACAAGAGCATCAATCAAGAAGAGATGAAAAGAATTTTAACTTATGTTGAAGAAATTTCAAATGTCAAGGATAATGTGGACTTTGAATGGTTGATGACGGAGACTGAAACATTTTGTAAAGATAAAGCAGTCTATAACGCCATCATGGAATCCATTCAAATCATTGATGGAAAGACTCAGCAATCGCAGGGATCTATTCCTGATATTCTTTCAAAGGCATTAGCAGTATCTTTTGATGTTCACATCGGTCACGATTATATTGAAGACTACGAAAAGCGATATGATTTCTATCACACGATAGAGAAGCGTATTCCTTTTGATCTTGATGGTTTCAATCAGATCACCAATGGTGGAACTCCTGCGAAGACTTTGAATATTGTCATGGCAGGAACTGGTGTTGGTAAATCATTGTTTCTCTGCCATCATGCCGCAAACTGCCTCAAGCAAAATTGTAATGTTCTCTATATCACATGCGAGATGGCAGAAGAAAGAATCGCAGAGAGAATTGACGCAAATCTTCTTGATGTAACTCTTGATAATCTTCGTGAACTTCCGAAGACACTCTATGAGAAGAAGATTCAAAATCTTAGTTCTGGTGTGAAGGGTAAACTTATTATCAAGGAGTATCCAACTGCCACAGCAAATGTGAATCATTTTAGATTTCTTCTTGACGAACTTTGGTTGAAGAGAAAATTTAAACCAGATATTATCTTTATTGATTATCTAAACATCTGTGCTTCGGCAAGAGTCAAGAGTGGAAATAATGTAAACTCATATACTTACATCAAGTCAATCGCTGAAGAGATTCGTGGTTTGGCAGTTGAGTATAATGTCCCTATCTTCAGTGCGACTCAAACAACTCGCTCTGGATATTCAAGCACTGATGTCGGTCTTGAGGATACATCTGAATCTTTCGGTCTTCCCGCAACTGCTGACTTCATGTTTGCCTTGATCTCCACAGAAGAACTTGCTGAACTCAATCAGATCATGGTGAAGCAATTGAAGAATCGGTATAATGACACAGCAACAAATCGTAAGTTTCTATTGAATATTACAAGAGCAAAGATGAAAGTTTCTGATATTCAACAGCAAACGGTGAACCCGATGGCAATTCCATCAAGTCCTCCTCCAAAGCAAAAAGGTAGTAAGTTTGAAGATTGGAGTTTCTGATGTCAACCTACCTAGATCGCAAGTACATCAATCTTGTTTCCAATACACTTGAGAAGTTTAAGTGGAAGAAAGTAAATCTTGCCAATTGTCGTTGCCCGTTGTGTGGTGATTCGGAGAACAATAAAAATAAAGCAAGAGGATATTTTTTTAGTGCAAAAGACAGTTATTTTTATAAGTGTCATAATTGTGGTGTTTCTTACAATGTTTACAAGTTTCTTGAGATAATTTCTCCACCTTTGTTTAAACAATATTGCTTGGAGAAGTTTACTGAGAAGAACAACAAGATAATTGTTGAAGAACAAATTACAAGAAAATCAATTCTCACAGAGACATTAAAGCAAGAAGAACCAACACATCCAAAGGTTATAAAGTTTTTAGAGTCAAGAAGAATACCAAAACAACATTGGAATAAGTTTGGTTATACTGAACATTTTGCTGAGTATGCCAAGACAATTAATTCTGATTATTCTTTGATTGACGATGCCAGAATTTTAATTCCAATTTGTGATGAGCATAATCAATTGATTGGATCTCAGGGACGAGCATTTGGAAATGGCAAACCAAAATATATTACTCTCAAGAAAGATGAGTCGATCAAATTAACTTATGGATTGAACACCGTCGATAAGAGCAAACCAATCTTTGTTGTGGAGGGTCCGATTGACAGTCTGTTCCTTTCCAATGCGATTGCTTGCTTGGGTGTAGGAAATTTTCTAGAGGTCAGGGAAAAGTTTCCAAAGCAGGATCTTATCTTTGTTGTGGATAATGAACCACGAAATAAAGCAGTGGTTGATGTCATGGGAAAACTGATAGAGAATAAAGAGAAAGTTTGTATTTTTCCTGATTCTATAAAAGATAAGGATATAAATGAAATGGTATTGAATGATATCAATGTTTCTGATATCATCAACACTCACACATACAGCGGAGCATCAGCAATGCTCGCATTCAATAAATGGAGAAAATGTCAATGAAAATTAGTGAACAAGACTTTTTACTGCTGACGGGGTTGGCAGACTTTCATTTCAAATTTGCAGAATATGTTCGTGAAGCAGATCAAGATATGTTTTATCGTGCTATAGATTATGCAAAGACTTATGCTAAAACTGATGGCATGAAATTTGATTATTGGCACGAAGATCATAAAAAGTTTCTTGAAGAGATGAATCAAATATTTGTAAAACTACAAGCAAAGTTTGATCGTCTTGTAAATAAAATTGGAGATAAAGAAGAAGCAAAACGACTTTGGGTGAAGAAAAAGAATACCTCACATGAAGATCCTCTTGGTATGGCAAGATATCTTGAGAATTTTATTCATCATGCCCGTGAATTGGATTATGATGCGTTTGATTTAAATGACTGGGAAAATTATATGAAGATTTGTAAACACGTCAAGGATCCAAAGTTTGTAGAGTTTGCTGTAAGTCAAATGACTAGAGTTCTCGGATCTGATCATGATTTTATAAAGGGGTTGAAGAGTGAAAATTAATGTTCTTGATGCTGGGTTTGTTGAACTTGTAGAATGTATGGGTTCTGATTTAACGGTGGTCAACGCTGCTAGAGTTTCCTTCAATAAGGAAAGTGTTTGGCAAACTGATCAAAAGGGAAATAAGATTCTTTCGGATAAGGATTTCAAACTTATTCGTTATCTGGCAGAACATGAGCATTGGACTCCCTTTGCTCATCCACAAATTACACTGAGAATCAAAGCACCTATTTCTATTCGCACACAACTTTTTAAACATAAAGTTGGATTTGTTGAAAATGAAATTTCTCGTAGATATGTTTCGTATGAACCTGATCTTTATTTTCCATACTTCCGTGGTAAACCCACAAATGGCGCAAAGCAAGGTTCTGAAGATTTTATCACAGATGTTAAAATGAAAGAAGAGATTGACCGTAAATATCGTGAAGCAGCAGAAAAGTGTGTTGAAATTTATGATGAACTTCTAGAAGCAGGAGTAGCACCAGAACAAGCACGATTTGTTTTACCACAAGGAGTTTATACTGAGTGGTGGTGGACTGGTTCGTTATCAGCGTATGCGCGAGTATATACACAAAGAATTAACCCACACGCGCAGTGGGAAGTCCGTGAGTATGCTAAAGCAATCGGTGAAATCATTGAACCTCTTTTCCCAGAATCTTGGTTGGCACTCACCCGTAAGTCTAATACATAAGAATGCCCATTTGGGAAAACAGGAGTTACTATGAAAGAATTACCATCTGATTATCAGAAATTTATCCACACCTCCAGATATGCTCGTTGGATTGAAAAAGAAAAACGACGAGAGACATGGGGTGAAACAGTAAAGCGTTATTTTGATTTCTTTGAAACACATCTTAAAGAACACAATAATTATATTGTTCCGACAGAATTAAGAGCAGAACTTGAAGATGCTGTTCTTAACCTTGAAATTATGCCAAGCATGAGAGCGTTGATGACTGCTGGAGAAGCACTTCGTCGCGACAATACAGCAGGATATAATTGTTCTTATGTTGCAATTAATCGTGTTCGTGCTTTTGATGAAATACTCTATATACTCATGTGTGGAACGGGAGTAGGATTCTCCGTGGAGCGTCAGTATGTTGAAAAACTTCCTACAATTGCTGAAAACTTCTCTGCTAGTGATACCACGATCATTGTGGAAGATAGCAAGGCTGGTTGGGCTAAGGCTTACAAAGAACTTGTCTCCTTACTCATTGGAGGTCAAGTACCGCAATGGGACTTATCAAAGATTCGTCCTGCTGGGGCAAGACTTAAAACATTTGGTGGGCGTGCTTCGGGACCAAGACCTCTCGAAGATCTCTTCAAGTTCACGGTTGACACTTTTAAGAGAGCAGCAGGGAGAAAACTTACCTCAATCGAATGTCACGATATTGTTTGCAAGATTGCAGAAATTGTCGTGGTGGGAGGAGTCCGTAGATCTGCTCTTATTAGCTTATCCAATCTCACAGATGAAAGGATGCGAGATGCCAAGTCTGGTGCTTGGTGGAACGAAAACCCGCAAAGGGCGCTCGCGAACAACTCGGTCGCGTATAAAGAAAAACCAGAAATAGGAGTGTTCATGGATGAATGGGTTTCACTATATAAATCAAAAAGTGGAGAACGCGGCATATTTAATCGCGATGCTTGTCGAAAAACTGTTTCTAAACTGGGAGATCGTCGTAATGCGTCTTATGAGTTTGGTACAAATCCTTGCTCTGAGATTATTCTTCGTGATCGTGAATTTTGCAACCTCACTGAAGTTGTAGTTCGTCCTGGTGATACTGTAGAATCTCTTCGTCGCAAAGTTCGTCTTGCTGCTATTCTTGGAACATGGCAAGCATCTCTAACTCACTTCCCATATCTTTCATCAGAATGGAAGAAAAATTGTGAAGAGGAAGCATTGCTAGGTCTTTCACTCACAGGTATTCTTGATAACGAAATGATGCGTTCAATGAACGTACTTCCAGATACACTCGCGATTCTCAAGCAAGAAGCAATCAATACAAATCAAGTTTGGGCAAATACAATTGGAATTAATCCAGCAGCAGCGATTACTTGTATCAAACCATCAGGTACAGTTTCACAACTGACTGATGCAGCATCAGGTATTCATGCTCGTCATAACAATTATTATATCCGTACAGTTCGTGCGGATCGTAAAGATCCTCTATGTCAAATGATGATTGACATGGGATTCCCTGCGGAACCTTGCGTAATGAAACCAGACCATACAATGGTCTTCTCATTCCCAATGAAAGCAGAGGGATCAATCACTCGTAACGACATGACTGCGATTGAGCATCTAGAGCTATGGTTGGCATACCAACGACATTGGTGTGAACACAAACCATCAATCACAGTTACTGTTAAGGAACATGAGTGGATGGAGGTCGGAGCATTTGTGTATAAACACTTTGACGAGATATCGGGTATCTCATTTTTACCACACTCCGATCACAGTTACAGACAAGCACCTTATCAAGACTGCTCCAAAGAGGAATATGAAGCAGCACTTGCGAAGATGCCAAAGAATGTAGACTGGACTCTTCTTTCGAAGTATGAGAAGGAAGACAAGACGGTGGGAACTCAGACTTTCGCTTGCAGTGGCGATAAGTGTGAACTCGTTGACTTAACTGCATAATTCATTTTAGGAGAAAATAATGAGTAGAATTTTTAATACATTAGCGTCGTTAGTAGTTTTATTTGCTTCATCTGTTGCCATAGGACAGGAAGCACCAGTAGCACCAAAGGAAGAGTGCTGCTCAGAGTTTAAGATTGATTGGACAGCATCAGCAAGTCTTTATAGTCTTGATGCTGGAGATATTTTTGTTATTGATAACAAATTCTCAACTGATCTTACAAAAGAGTTAACAGTTGGAATTGATGTTCCAGTAATCAACAATAACAATCAAGCAGCTGGAGCAGGACTTGCTTGGCAATTAAATAATGGAGGAGTAGAAGAATCAACCACTGGATTTAGTGATATCACTTTCTTCTTTGCATATGATCTATGGGATGGAAAGTGTTCATTCTTAGGAAAAGATTCATCTGTTGATCTTATTGGTGGTGTACAAGCACCGATTGATGGAGCATATTCATCAGATAGTCCAGTTTGGTACATCGGTGGTATCTTTGATGTTACTGACAAGGAATGGGTAGTAACACAACAGGTGAAGTATAGTTTTGTTGATGACTATACATTTGATCCAATGTTTGGTGGATTTGTAGATGGAGATATTTTTGCTCTAGATACAAAGTTTGCATACCATATCAATAAGAATTTTGATCTTGGTGTGCAATTAAATCAAGCATACATAGATGGTGGAAACGCAATTCTTCTTGGACCATGCATGGACTTCGCGGTTTCAGAGAAGATGAATTTAAATGTTGGACTAGGTTTTGCCGTGTCTGACGACATTCCTTATGATGAATTAAACTCAGTCGTTGGGTTTAAGTTTGGATACCAGTTCTAACCCCACTTGAGATAGCATCTCAGGTCCGACAACCCCCCTACCCCCCCGTCTATGGGGGGTTGTTTCTTTTATAAATAGTGGTAAGGAGAACCGTATGACCAGAATTTTAAGTTTCTTATTTGCTCTTTTAATTTCTTTTTCTGCTATAGCACAAACCCCACCAACTAAGGTTCCACAACCAGATGGAACTATTCAGTTGGTTCCAGTCCCACCAGCGACAGTTTATACTCCATATTACATAGATCCATCTATGAATTATAGAGTTCTTTTGGAATCCCAATGGTCAAATCAAGATTGGGATGGAAGAAAAAAGAACGGAACAATTGCAAAGAAGGATGATATTATTGATGTTCGTATATTAGCACAACCCATCTCAAAAACTAAGATTGTCGATGGTAAAACAGTACAACTCTGGAGTGTATTCCGTGGTGGTGATTTTATTCTCACCTGGGACAGTACAAAGTTTGAATTACTACCTCCACTTGTGGGTGGTTTTGGATACGATACTAGTGTTATGAATCCTGCTAAGAGTGGAATAGTTGCTCCAGAGCAATCTGGTGGAGTGAATGAAGTTGCTTTACCACAAGACGGCACTGTTTTATTCCATGCCGAAGCACTTCCAGTTCCAGAAAAACGCAATCCTGCTCGTCCTCCACAATATTATCAATGGAATTTTGATGGATTTCTTTGGAACGCACCATATAGACTCTTGGGAACTTTACGATTCAAAGTAAAGGGAGATTTCTATTATCCAACAAGTCAAAACACAGACATTAAGATTGTTCCAAGTTTAATTGTAAACGGTGTAGAAACAAAAACTCGTATTGATGGCAGTCCAACAATTGGCACAAATGTCTTAACTGAAACCCGCAATGCTGCTAATGCTATTCAATTCGGTGTCGGACCTGGATATAAAGTTTCACATACTCTTTCAGCACCCACTACTAAATTCAAAATTGGAGATATCGTTCCCGTAAAGGTTCTTGTCAAGAATGAAACACTTCCACAGAGAATATCAAGTGTTTGTACTTTATTCTCATGGGATACGACAAAAATAGAATTTATTGGAATTAATAATACAGGAATAAGACCAGCACAGTCAAGTTCAATGTATATGCCAGGAGTAGGAAATATCAATGAGTCTTCTGTTCCAAAGGATGGAAATGCTGCTCACACTTGGCTTTCACTGTTGGGAGATAAAACATTTATTGATAAAGAAAATCTCATTGTCACTTTAAATTTTAGAGTAGTTTCAGATTTTACAACAACAACAGTTTCAATGTTAAAGCAAAATGATCCATCACTAGCAGGACTTTTTGTAATAGATGAATGTGGTGTTCTTGGTAGCAGTGTTCCTGGCGTTTTTGTCACAGGTCAACAAACAAATGCGGTAATTAATGGAATTCAATAATGTACGAATATGCTGTGAAAGAGTTTGTAAAATTTGTAGATGGTGATACCGTTGATATTGTATTAGATCTCGGGTTTGAAGTTTATAGAAAAGAAAGAATTAGAATAAATAGAATTGATACACCCGAGATCAAAAGCAAAGATGAATTAGAAAGAAAACTCGCAGTAGAAGCAAAAGACTATGTTGGTATGTGGTTAATAAACCAAAAGCAAGTAAGAATCAAAACATTTAAAGATGACAAGTATGGCAGATTGCTCGGTGAGTTTTATGGAGATAATGATGTTTGTTTAAGTGACCTTTTAATTGAAAAGGGATATGCGTGGGCATACGACGGTGGACCCAAGAACAAAGATTTAAATCTATTATTAGAAAAAAGAAAGTAAATAAGAAATGCCGTATGTAGTTAATTTTTATCGTGTGAGTGGTATATCTAGAATTTATTTTAATCCTACTCCATTATCTACTGCTTCTACTGATCTCTGGGCAGCAACTTGGTTTCCTACAGATTCTACTGCTATAAGCACTCCATTTGCAGCAGAATCTATAGGCGATGTTAATGTATATGATTATGTAAAACCAATGATTCATATTAATGATTGTATTGGTGATGGTGGTTATGATTTAAGCACGGCAAATCAATTTATTTCTGGCACTAACTGCGGCACTCCAAACAATAGATTAAATTATATTGTTACTAAAATAAATGAACTCCCCTCTGGAAAACGTGCATATCGCACAATGCGATATGATAACGGTCCAATATACAATGAAGTTGGAGATCGTTATGTCAGTGGAAGACAATCCCCTTGGGCAGAAAATGCTGGTGTTACACTAAATTCAGATGTAACTACTTTATTTACAAGACTTGGAAACTCAGGAGCAATTCCAGATTATATTATAATTGATTGCGAACAAGGTGGAACATTTGCGTTTCCATATGCAGCATCTGCAAATTGGACTAATCAAATTTTTGGAATTACCAGCGATTCTAAGTTTAATCAAACTTGGTATGGACTAACTAGTTTTAATAATCTGTACACTCAGGGAGGATCATATTCGTTCGGATTTACAAATCTTGTAAATGGAACATATCATCCTCAAAATACAAGAGATTATTTATTCTGGGATCGTGCAGTTCTTGCTGTTCACGATACTCTTGTAAATCAATTTATAGCAACTCCACTTAAGAGCATCTATCCATCTGTTACAGTAAATAACTATAATTCTATGGTTATTCTTGATGGTGGAACAGCAGGAAATGCATATGATTACAATGGACATCCAATTGTTAGAACTGGAATTGCTGGAGATGCAGCTGCTCCAGAACTGTATGCTGGATGGACTGGTGCTTCAGCAGCATATGGAGTCTTGGAAACAGACACAACACGAATTGTTAGAACAGATTATGCTGGAACTACAGCATTCCCATCAAATGCCTGGAATCAATTATTAATATTGATACAGAAAATAAGAGCAGTAAAACGAGGATCGCCAAATACTCCAATTACTCCTTGGGTAGCAAGTCCATATTTTGTTGACAATGCAGCAGGGTTTGATTCTAAATGGAATGATAATTCTACTAATCTTGGTTTATATTATGAATCCATAAGACATTTTGCACTCACTGGTGTGCAAATGTTTAATTATTTCAATTCTGCTGAAACCGATTCTACTAAAGTAAATACTGCATGTACTAAATTAAATTCAGTTTTAACAGAATTGAATACATTACTTGGTAGATATCAATTGACATCACAAACATATAATGAGAGAATAGATTTTCTTTCAAATTATATTATCAGTGGAGCTCCAACAAATCGTAACACATATCTTTGGAGAGTTACACCAAAACCTGGAGTAGTGATTGAGCATCCAGATGGAACCATAATTGAAACTGACAGTGATGGTGGTGCTTGGATTGAAACCGACACTGGAACAGTTCCAACTTTTTATACTACTTTAAATGGTCCATATGAAATAGTATTTAAGTATTTAATGAATAAATACGAACCAGAATGGGGTAATAACTATTCGTATGAGGGAAAAACTGCAAGACAAGATGCTCTAGGTGTTTCCGCATCATTTAATCCATTTACAACATCTAACTCAGGATTTACTGCATATCAATATATTGCTTACAGTTCAACACCAGGAACTTCTGCTGGATGGTTTGATCCTTTATCACATCCAAGATTATATGCAAAAGCAATTGAAGGTGCTGGATATAGAAGATTTGGTAGAGCGAGAGGTCATACCGCCGCAAAACATCGATTTGTTGATGATTGGGGAATGCCTGGAGTTATTGGTGATATTTATTATGACCGTGGTGGAAATCAAAACACTTTCTTCGGATTTGCTCCAAGATATGTTCTATATCCTGCGGGTGGTGAAACAACAGATAATTTAGATAATTACAGAAGAGAAAACAGCAAAGTAGTACATTTTAACTTTCAATTAAATCTTGATAATAAAATTGAAAGATATTATGTTCATAGTCCTTACGGAAAACTAGTTTCTGGAATGGCACATAATTCATATTTGATTGATTTTGGATTTCAATCAAGATTAAATGAAAATATAACACTTCCAAGCAGTATACGATCAATGCCTTGGATTTCAAATCGATATACAGCAGAAAGTTTTCTTTGGGATATGTATTTGTATTTAAGAGAGGAAACTACACTTCGCGATTTTACTCTTAACCCGTTTAATACCAGATCAGAAGAATCTAATACTAGTGCATATAATGAAATATATGTTGGAGATCCTGTTGCTTATTCTATAGAAGATTTTAGTAGCGTTGGATATACTTACGATATACATCTAAACACTCAGTATTCTGGCATGACAATGCCTCAAGGTCAATTTCCTTCTAATTTAATATACACCTCACAAGCAAATAGAACACCAGGGTATACACAAGATGTAAATGTTGGTTCACCTTGGATAAAATTTACTGGTGGTTTTTATTGGGATGTTTCAACTGGGAAAACACAATTTGAATGGTTTGGTAGTGCTCCTTTGGGTTTGTGTTTTGATAAAAGAACTCTTGTGATGTTTGATGGTTCTACTTGGGGAATAACGCCGCCAACTTTAGTTACAACCTTTAAACCAATACTAGATGCTGGATTTAATAATTTCTTTGCTGATTATGGATCATCATCTTTAGTTGGATTTTCTTTTGGTTATGGACAACAAATTATAGATTCGTGGAATAGAATAAGTGATCAGTGGGGAAATCAAATTGAGTTTATAGGATATATGGGAACACTTCCCTATGGTCAAGGACCAACAGAAACATTTGTCCCATATATGATCTATCGCAATCCAACTGTTCAAAGTAATGTTGATTACTTTAAATGGAGATTAGATGCGGCAATGTCGCATTGGAAATTTAAATTCAAGTCTCCACATGATGGATTTGCTAGAATTATGTTTGAAAACGGTGGAACCCAGAGAACATATCATTCATATGAAGCGCCTGGGTATACAAAATACACTAATGTTCTTCCTGATGGTACAAGTTTTATTGACAATATAATAACCACATGGATGAAGGATCAATACAATTATACTTACGGTCCTTCTGGTCCTGATCCAAATAGAGGAATGATTGTTGGAAGTGAAACTATTGCCCATTATAATTTTAAATGGGATGGATTGATTGTTGATCCAAATAATACAGAATTTACTAGATTTAAAAATGATCCAAAAGCACCAAGTCATTGGATAAATGATGATAATATTGCTGGAGATGTATATACAACTCTTTATGACATTTTATTAGGACAAAGAAAAGCTGGATTTACACATATCGATTCAATATGGAAGAAGGGTGTGTGTGGAAGTTCACGTCTGGGTGAAATATTCTGTTTTGACCGAGCATATTGGCATCTTCCATATACTAGAGATGCATATCCATTCTTTCATAATACATTTATTAATTATGTTGGTGGGTCAATAACACAAGCATTACAATGGAAAAAAGTTCCAAATACTTGGTTTGGGTCACAAATGCCCGATGGAACTACGGGTGGTGTTCCTTGGTTATACGATAGAAGATTTAGATTATTTTTTATGTATCCAATTGCTCTTTATTTAAATGCAACAATTATGGATACTATGCATTCTGGAAATGGATATTATAATTTAACAGTTGCTCCTAGACCACTTTCCAGTTGGTATGATAAATCTTTAGGAAATACTTATTTGACTGATATGGATTTTGCGTTCTCAGGAAGTCATACATCAAATCCTGTAGTTTCTAATATTCCATACGCAAATAGAAAAGCACCAACAAAACCACCACAAAATAATTGGAATCCTGCTGATATTGATAATTCAGAATTTGAACTTCTTTACAGTTGTATGAAAGGTGGAATAACTGGAGAATTGGATTCTCTAGGATTCTCTGACATTTATACAGAATTACAGTCAAGAGGATCTACTGGATTCCCGTACTCATTGTTCTTATAAAGAAAAACCCCCTTTCGGGGGTTTTTTTTATACAACTCTTGATTGTGGAATTATCGGCATTCTTCTAACAGTTGGTGTTGATTTTCTTGATCTTGCGGTCATGAAATCTGCTGCTAATTGAGCAGTTGATGGGGGTCTAGCACTACTAATTGTTTCATTATAATTTAAATCATCGTCTGAGTCTGGTGTGTTTTCTGGTGGGACATTTGATGATGGTGCTGGTTTAGGTGGTTGTGTAGGAACAGATGGAGTTGGTGTTCTTGGTCCACGCAATTCTGTTTCTGGGACTCTTAAATTTTCACCTTGCTTCCTTGGATTTGGACTAGCATTTACTGCATCAACTACTCTTCCATGAGAATCCCTTGTTGTGTCTAAAACATCAGGTGGAAGTTCTCCTCTTTGAATT
>Ga0129333_10004891_pt1 | contig 12547 bp, 1 predicted proteins | sample CPB6_08_DNA_FD_94474 | JGI IMG/M metagenome (GOLD analysis project Ga0129333, IMG submission 94474) | Freshwater to marine salinity gradient microbial communities from Chesapeake Bay, USA - CPBay_Sum_0.6_0.8_DNA | ecosystem: Environmental > Aquatic > Marine > Coastal | place: USA: Chesapeake Bay... | reverse complement strand
TTCACCTAAAGCATCAACAAGACGCTTCCACTCAGGACTGTTGGGATTAGGACATGTGTTCATAGATTATAGGCACTTGATTTTTTCCAGGATCTGATCTGTTGGGGTAGAAGCTCTGAGGTTTGCAATCATTGCAGCAGCAGCTTGTCTAAAGTTGTCTTTAGAAAGACGCTTGCTAGACTGGTTGTAAAGATAGTCAACAACCGGTTGTGTGAGGTTCAGATTGTTCATGTCCATAGTCACATTTTTGTTCTGAGAAGCTAGTTCAAGTACTGCAACACGGTCGCCGTTGTTCTCTTGCCATTGCATGGCTTTGTTGGTGGTCATAGAGATAATCGTGTTCTTAGGTGTCACCAGATACTGAGAGCCTTTGTAGTCTACCAGGAGTGCTTTACTGCCAGGAATCGCTGTAAGGTTAGAAGCAGACACTGACTTTTTAGAAGCAGGGCCCTCTAAAGTGGGATTGTAAACCTGCACGGTACCATTACTGTTTATCTTAGTCACTATGAAAGTCTCGTTGTTGAACTTGACAAATTGACCTGGTTCAATAGCTGCTTCTGTCTGTTGTTCTACAGGTGTTGCTGGCATCATGCTGAGAAGCATGTCTGTAGCATCCTGCGTACCAGTCATGTCTTCCTGCGCGGCTTGTGCTGCAGGAGTTGGTGCGGGTTGAGCAGGTGTTGCGACAGGTGCCGGTGCAGCAACAGCAGGAAGTTTTGCTTTGTTAGTTGTGTAAGCAATGTACTTCTCAATCTCTTGCTTAGGCATACCTATAGGTGACATAAGTCCAGTAGATACAACTGCTGGGATAGCCTTGTACTTGGCAATGTTGCCTTCTACACTGGACGCGCCAGTGCCTGTAATAGACCTGAACATACTCTCACCAAAGTTCTGATACGCTACCTGTTCACCTACACCTTGCAGTAAGTATGTGACACTTCCTTGTCTGCTGTCAATCTTGAACATCAAAGGAAACTTGTAAACGCCAGGTTTGCCAAATACAGGTCTTATGCCAAAGTTTTTCCCTATTTCAGTCATTGTGTTTTCATTGACCTCGGGAATTGACGCAGGCTTTGACATATCAAGTGTAATTTCACTTATCACCTCATTGGCTGCGTTTCTACTTGTAGGCGTGTAACCTTTTGTCGCGTCTTTAGATGTTTGACCCATGAAGTGCATCAGAGCACTGCTTACAATAGCAAGACGCTCTGTTTTCTCAGTGGTTGTTTCAGAAAACCTAAAAGACTGCATGAAGCTTTTGTCTTTTGCAAAAGAGAATTGTCTTGCAATCCTGATCTTGTTGTTGTTTGCCTCCTGGCTGGCTGCATTGGCCATGAGCATGAAGACCTCGTCAAAGAAGTTGTACACGTCTGCGTCTGTGGCTTCATTACCTAAGATGCTTTTTACAGCACTCATCAGTTTTACAGGATTACCCTTTGCATTCTCAAGCGCTTTTACAAAGTCATTGATGTAAGGAGAGAAAGGTCGCATCATCTCTGTAGGAAGAAGTTGCAAGAACGAACCTGACTTGTACATGAGACCTGTTTTGGCAAGCTCGTAATAGAAAAGCTTTTTGGCAAAAAGGTTTTCTTTGATCATAAGCGCGTATGCGTCGTCTGTTACATTAGATGCGTAGCTACCTGAAATGTTTGCTTTAGTGACCAGTTTAAGACCTCTTTCTGTGATCTTTACGCCTTTTTCTGTAAAAGCAGCAGCGTCGCCATTTTCACTGACCAATAACTGTAAGAACTTGTTGTCAGGATACTTCTGCAGCATCTGTTCTACTTCGTCCTTTAAATTGTTAGTAAAAAAATATTCTGCTTTAAATGTATCACGCAGGTTTTGATCATCCTGTGCAAGCAGGTTGTCTATAGCCTCAACGCCCGTTGTTCTGGATCCTGGCATCAAACGCTGGTACTGACGAAGAGCAATATAGCTGGTGATCATCTTTGCAATGGTGCTCTTGTCTTCAAAGACCTCCTCAAACAGCTGCTTGACCGGTACAAAAAAGCTTGTTCTTTCCAGAAACAACTTAGAAGACTGCTCATTCAAATCTTGCATGGCCTCAAAAAGATACTTGAACACCTGGTCATCTTCAAAGATTTTGCTTACAGACTCACTTGTAAAAATGCTGTTCTCGCCGTCTTCAGCAAGATCAGTCATGTTTTTAAGTAGCTTGTCAAAAGTTAGAAACCTGGGGTTTAGTTTCTTAAACGTGTTCAGAATGCTTCCTGCTCTCTGAACATTAAATTGCTGTTGCGCCTGACTTGCATAGTAGCTGAGAAGAACGATGCGCTGAGCATCTTCGCTTAAATTTTCAACTGTGTTGGTGTCATTGTTTACAGCTTTGACATCATACCCAATTTCTTTAGAAGTGAGAGTATTGCTATTAACCTTGGCGGCATCTAGTTTTTGAGCCTTAAAGCTAAGTGCAATATTTTCTTTTCTCAGTGCAATATCATAAGACTTAGAAAGAGGAGAAACAACACCAGCGTTTTTCAATTCTTCAAGAACACCAGGATTTTCTTTTACCAGTTTTGCAATCTGATTTTTGACTTCTTGATGTAAAAACTTTGAACTGTTGACATCAGAACTGCTGATGGCGTACTTAGTAGCCTGGACTGCTTCAACAGCGTTTTTTACTTCTGGTAGGAAGTTAAACCCAACTGCAAACGTAGGCGAAAGACCCAGTCCTATCATTACAAGCGTGGTGCCTACGTTTTCTTCGTTCATGCCCAATGCAGAAGGTATAGGTTTTTTCATACCATCTGCAAACATGCCCAGGATGTTTCCAATGCTTGCAATAACGCGCTGATTTTCCTCGCTCAGTGTGCCAAAGTTGGTGTATTTCCTCAAAGTAAGGTCATACTCAGTCTCCCCTGCTTCTGTTTTGCCTTTCTCAACTGCGTTTTGAAACTGCCAGATGACGTTTTGAGAATTTAACTCAAGTCCAAACTGTGACGCTAGTGCAACAAACTTGTTGATATTAGCTGCAATACCAATACCTGACTTGTATACACCACTGATATTCTTAGTGGTAACCACACCATCAATAGACAAGTGGTTGTACCCACCACCCATTTGCTTAACGTCTCTTCCAAATTCTTCAGCAATGTCTTCAAAGGCCTGCACTGAAGAACGCTCATTGATATAGAGATAATTGAACACTGCTTCGTTTGACAGAATATCCATCATTGAACGCAGGTTTGCATTCTGAAACGCAGGGCGCGTTACTTTTTTGTACTTAGGATTGGCAAGAAAGTTCTCTAGTGTGACAGGTAGACCCAGCTTTTCAAATGCAGCTAATACAGCGTCGTAGTTCTTAAGCGTGTCAGTGTCTTCTGAAAGTCTTTCTGCAGTGTATCCTACTAAAGTCTTAGCATTGTCAGAAGGTGTATAGCTTTCACCCAGCGCTTCAATCTTAGAGAGTTCTGACTTAACCAACATACTTACATCATCGTCTTTCCTCATGTACTCCACAAACTCTGTGTAACGACCGGCGTCTTCAGAGCTATAAGCGCTGTAGTCTCCATAGAGTACAGGCTTGTCATCAGCATTAAAGTAATGCGCAAGTGTCTGTCCATACAAGCTGTCCACGTCAAAGTCAGAACCTGCCAGTAAATGCACAAAATGCGGCACAATAATGCCGTTAAGGTTTGCGCTATCAATAAAGTCTACAGCCTTCAATACGATCATTGATCGCTTATCCTCTGTAGGGATACGCGTTGCAAACATCTTGGTCAGCTGCTTCATGTAAAACTCCTCATGTTCTTTGTTTCTGAACTGAGGTTTGGGTACAATCACTTCTACAAAATAGGTCTTGGTGCCATCCGGATTTGTCTCTACAGACACCCCCAGAGGACGCGTTTTGACATTAGGATACCTGGCAGAGTTCCTGCGGTAGTCTTCACTGCGAATGATGTTGCCATCCATGTCTGTCATTAGGTCATACCCAAAAGAAGACATGTGAATGCTCTTAAAACCAGAACGTTTTTCATCAGTGATATGCTTAGAGTACTGTGAGAAGAAATAATATTCCAGCATGTTACGTATTCCTGGCAGGTTGGGTGAGTGCACCGGTGTGCCATCAACATTCAGATCAAACAACTTGAGCGTGTTCACTGGTGCTCCCTGAGACTCCAAAGAAGTTCTGATAAGGGTAAAGATTTTACCCACTTCAAAGTCGCCGTCCTTACGCAAGATTGTTTTCAAGTTAACTAAGTTTGACTCACCGACGTCTTTAAGTGTACGCTGATAAGTTCTCAGAATAGTGGCAACTTTTTCCATAGATTTTTGCTCACTCTCTGCAATGTCTCTTCCAGAGGCGCGCATGATTTCAGCAATATTTAAAAGGTCTGCAGCTATCAGCGCTTTGGCCTGTACAGAAAACTTAGCTGTGTCTTTGACACCTGATGTTTCTACCTGCAGAAACTTATAGCGGTTGTCAACAGCCACAGAAGACATTTCAAGGTTTATGTAACTTCCTTCTGTAAGCTTTTGACTTTCAGTAAAGATATCAACAGGTAGCAGTGTAGCGTTTTTAGACGCAGTGGTGTCCATCAAGTGATCTATCTGGTGGAACTCCATGGCGTTCAACAGATCATGCAGTATTTTGCGAGAAGGAATAGGCTTATAGTACTTATGTATCTCCTGCATGTTAACCTTTATCTGTGTCATAAATGGTGCAGGATCCAGACCAGCAATTTTCGCCTCTTTTGCAGCATCCCTTAAAGAATAGACTTCTGCGTAAAGCATGTGAATAGTGTCCTGTGCTTTTTTGATGTATTCCCTTTTTCTTTCAGGAGACACAAGAACTTCTTCAGGGATAACAAACACAGACACATCGTTACGGTCAATGTGAACCTCAGACTGTTTATGATACGCATTGCGCGTTGAAGTCACTGTCTTTTTAGAGTTGTTTACAATGTTGTTTCTCTCAAGCAATGATATTTCATCTGCAGTAAGCTTGCGATAGTGCTTTGCTATCATTAGTTCTGCAGCCTCTGCACTCAGACGACCCATGGCATCGTGCATATCCATCTGGTGCATTAGTGTAGAAAAACTCTGACCATCAAAAACCTCACGCATCATGTCACCATACTTAATGGTTCTTTCAATACCTGTGCTTGGGTCAGTAATTCTTTCTTTTACGCCGCTCTGTGCTTTAGCAAAGTCAGCAATTAAGATGTCACGCAGGTTTTCAGAAAGCCTTTCATCACCCAGGATCTCATCTGCGTTGTAATAAGGCCCGTACATTGGGTAGGTCTCATGTATAAAAGCTTTGATCGTATTGATGTACGCAACTTTGTGATCGCCGCGTTTAGGCGTAGATCCTGCAGCAAGTTGTTTTTTCTGACGCTTGAAATAATCAGAAGGATCTTTTACGTTCATGGCACTGTCACCATCCAGCAAGTCATTTACTGTAAGTGAGTTAGCCCAGAAGTTAAAGAACGCATCTGCCACAAAACCTTCCATGTTTTCCTGTTCAGGAATTTCTATAGCCTTAATCTTTAAATCTAAATCTTTATCTAAAGATTTCTGTTTTTCACCATAGTTTTTAGGAGTCTTGTAGTACTTGTTTTCAAGAACGTTTTCTTGCTTTCTTCCATCTACAATAAGTGTAGGTGCAACAAAGTCAGACATGTATCTTGTGATGGTTCCGTCAGTTCCTTTTTGAACATGTACTGCACCAGTAGGAGTTCTAGTAGGTAGTGTTTCTTTTTTTAAGACTTGCAGTTCGACTAAACGATCAAGATGTTTTTGTAACGCCTGCTGAGCATAGGTGTTCAATTGGTTACGAAGTGTAACCATTACATCTTCAGGCAGTTCTTCAAACTTAGTACCTGCAAAAGCAAAATCACGCAAACCTGTATTAGTATCATTACTGACTAGTTCTGAATTTACTTCAAAAAAATCAGGCATCTTGCTAAAGTTATACGCACGCAAATCTTTGCTGTCAACCTCTGCTTTTGTTACATCATCTTTTTGGAGTGTAGCATTGAATTTTAAAAGCAGACTGTGCTTTTCTCCAGCATCAAAAACCTGTTTTCTTTCAAGTCTTTTGTTATATACACGTTGAATACGATTGTACTCTTGACGAACAACTTTTGTAAGTGTGTCAGTTATTTTAAGGTGTCCATCTTTTGTTTTTAGAATACCCTCATTGTCAGCATACTGCTCGTACATTGCAGAAATTAAAAAGTTAGTCTGCGATGACTCAAGCTGTGTAAAACTTCTCAGGTAAGTTTGTATCTCAACAAGATTATCTTTTCCATCAGCATCTTTAACAACCTGTTTGTGAGAGGTTCTGTTCAGAAAAGAAAGAAGGTGTGTGATATACATTGACTTGCTGTCAATGTTTTTAAAGCTTTTACCAGGTTTGAACTTGCCGTCAAACACCTGGTTAACACCACCAAACATGGCAACGCGGAAGTTGCGTAAGAACAATTCCTGCTTTGCTTTGAAAGTAGCGTTGCCTTCTGGATCAAGCAAAACACCCATTGCTGGATTGTCTTTGAACCAGTCGTTAACATACTCTTCAAAGTAAGGATCCTCTCTTAGCGTTTCTTCCAATCCTTTTCTTCTCAATGTTTGCGCCAAACGTAGCGCTGGCGTGTAACTCACAAACCGGTAACGCGACTTGTTTTCTGAGTCTTTAACTGTGCTCTGTATACCTTGTGGGTCATACTTGACAATGTAGGTAGCTGCTCTGCGCAGAATTACATTAAAACGATCTACTGGTAACTCTGCATTTTTGTCTTTAGTTATATACCTTGCAAAAGCATCATGATTGTTTTGGTTGTTTGCAGCTTCTTGAAGAATTTGTGAGATGCTTAAGAAAAAGTCTTTTTCAAAAAAGATTCCTTCAGCAATCATCTGTTCATGATTGTTGTAGTGATCTAAAACTTCTTTGCTAAACTGCGTACTGTTATGCACCACATTGTTTTGCATCTTGTCTATTGCAAGCAGCGACAAACGTACAAGAGATTTAGGCACGTTAATACCTACAGCATTCATAAGCGTGTGCAACTTACTTGTAAGTTCTTCAAGCTTTTTACTCTGGTTGTCGCTGTCTAAAACAAAATTGCTTTCATAAATTGTTCTTGATAGAACACGCAGGTCACGCGCAGCTTCAAGATATGCTTGTTCTTTTGCAGAAGAAGCGTGCTTGGTCTTAATGCTTGTAATAATCTGTGTCTTGCGCAGGTTAATATCCTGAAACAAAACCTGGTCCTTTATGGTATATGAACTGGTTTCTGTACCCATATCCACGCCGTATGGGTCAGTTTTTTGATTCGTGTAAACAGTAGTAGTAATAAAGTCAAGCTCAGTAGTATCCAGCGCATCAATCATCATGTTGTAAAGCTGCAGGTTGCTTTGGGGTCTGCCGCTGCTGTCCATGTTTGTAAACTTGTGCAGCTTGTCATAAATGTTGTCAAGATCATCCGCCAGCAAGTTGTTTCCATCATAGCGTGCAGTATTGGCAACAACCTTGATATGATCAATGATATTATCTACTTCAACATCTGAAGTAACGCTCATAAGCACACCAAACATCTGATTGCCGTTAACCAAACGCGGCAGTTCAATACCTTGGAGACCTCTAATTTGATCAACTACTTCAGCTAATGATGTTGCGTGTGATCCTTGACCTCTATCCGTAAGCTTTTTTGAGTATAAAAGTATGGCGTCATCAAGTTTACCTTCGTTGATCTGATTTAGTATCCACTTTCTTTGTTCTGGTTTTACTTCTTGAAACTTAGTACCAAGTAACCAATCTTTATAATTCTGTGCAGCTTCTGCTACAGACTTTACTTTAATTGTACCAGCATATCCTCCTTCACTCCAAGGATTACCAAAATGCTCATTAGGTTTTGCTGCTCTAGTTCTCATGGTGTTTACAGCTCCATTGGTATAAACATCACTTGATTCTAAGTCACCACTCCATTCTCTAGATAAGTCTATAGTAGGTTTAACTGTACTAAGCAGTCTTTCATCTACGCGGTCATACTTTACCAGCGCCAAAAATCTTCTGATCTCTTTGTTTACACCTTCAAGCTTGTTATACTGATTTAGTCCACTGTCAAAATCTGCAGACTCAGTGTCCTGGTCATTAGAACCAGTTTCATCATCTTCGTTATACACAGGAGGATTTTCATCTGTGAGTAGCTCTTCTAATTTTTCTCCTGTAAGCGTGTCGTCTTGTTCTGGCTTACCTTCTATGATCGCATTGATCTTTTCAAAGTTTGCCTTGACAAGTTTCATCAGAGTCTTTTTAGACTCTTGACCATTAGTGTTGTCTACAAAGCTGTCTCCTGTACCGTCATTGCGCTTTACTAAATTAGGACGTACCAAATTATCATAGTCAGGATTACCTGTGTTGTTCAAGTCAGGCAGTACTTCATTCCGCATGCGTGCACCCAACATAAAACGATAGTTCTTCCAGGTGTCACCTAGGACTTCCAGTATCTGCTCACGTTTTTTAGGATGATTAGCGATAAGTTTGTCAAGGTTGTACTCTTTGTCCAAAATGACTTTGGCCATCCTGTCAAAGTTTTGCTCAAAAGTTTGCTTGTCGTTGTATCCTTTGAGCATGTAATAAGTGACCATGTTGACCAACTCATTTTGCTTTTCTGCAGAAGTAGTAGCAATCCTGTCTGCTACACCTACACCGCCTGGCTGAGGTATGATCTCAACAAGACCTTCAATCATCTCATAAGCTGCCTGACCATCAAACATGTCAGAAGCCATTACAAAACTTGTGTAGTAACCGCTGCTTACGCGTGAGTACATTCTGTCAATTTCATTGCTCTTACCTGTAAACATTTCAATCAAACGCTTGAGCAACTGCATCAGGTCACCAAGAACACCTTTAGGTTTCTTGTTGTCTGTCATATATTTTTGAAAACCATCTGCAAGAATTTCTTCTGCCTGAAGTTGTTTCATGCGCGTCTTGTCATAGACATAGTTACGCTTGCGTGCAAACTCTTTGAGTGACTCTTCTGTAAACTTAGAAGCATGGACTTTCATCCCAGATACCAAGTCTACAAGACCTGCGCGATATGCATCTGTCATCAAATACCTAAACACACCGTGAAAGGCCTCATGGTAAACAGTACCTTTCCCTTTAATTTGATTGTTCAGATAGATCACACGGTCTTTGAACATTCCCAGTACAGTTCCATCTAGGCTTGCAAGATCATTCAGTGTAGATAGATCAAACTCTGAAAGCTTAAACTGAGGGTATGTTTTCTTTAACCAAGCAACAGCACTGAGACGCTCTGCATCTGATTCTGTTTCTACACTGCCTGGCACCATGCTAAACAAAGGCATGCGTGGTATGTCAATAGTGCTGGGTGCTACAAGTTGTTGTACAGGATTTTGTACATGGATCTGTACAGGCTTTTCTGCTGTAACAGGTGCCTGGGCAGGAGCAGGAATGCTGCTTAGGTTACTGACATCATTTTTAGGAGTAATGACAAAACGCCTCATACCAGAATCAATATGCGTGTAGTTGTTCAGGTTTGAACCAAAACGTGTGCGCGCATCAATTCCGTTTCTAGGAGTGTATTTTGGTGAAAAGGAGATGTTGGGTACAACACTGCCGTCTTTGTTTTCGCGAAAAAACAAAAACTCAGGTTTGAACACACCATTATAGGTAAAGTCTTCCTTAAGGTTCTGCATGAACCTGGGATCTTCACTGGTCTGTAACTCAAGTTTGTTAAGAACCTGCTCACGGATCTGTTGTGAAAACCTTTCCTGTGCTTCTTTGACAGCATTGGAAAGATCTACAATCAAAGCATCAACAACGCCTCTGCGGCTCATGACACTGATCATCCTGTAAAACTCATACAGGTCTTCTGCCTTGCTCAAGTCAAACTTTGCAAGCTCAGGAAACTTTTCCTGAATTTGTTTTACAAGCTTTCCTTCGCTCAGTGCTTTTGCAGTAGTAGTGATGATTTTTTCATCAAACAAAAAGTTGTAAAGCTTTTTGTTCTCTTCCATAAAACCATAACGACCATCTCTTCTGGCAGACTTAATCCAAAGTTGAAGTTGTCCTTTTATGGTAGTTGAAAAAGCAACATAAAGCGGTTTGTCACCAACCGCCTTGCTTGTAGCAGGCTTAAAAGCATACTGAAAAACGTCAAAGTTTTTGACGTCTGTAGCTCTGTTGGTGCTGTTGACCAGTACCTTGTTAAACTCAAAAATAAAATTGGCAAACTCCTCCACCGGTGCCATTGTTGCCACATTCTCTGCAATGTTGTACGTAGGAAGCGCGCCATCTTTGAACTTAATGACCAGGTTCATTTGACGCTGGTCTGCAGGTTTCAAAAGCTTCTCAACAGTATTGTAGTTTAGACCAAGTACCCTGTCTGCATACTGCTCCATGTTCATCAGAACCGGTTCAGCATCTGGCTGTGGCGTATGCTCTATTCTTTCGTCTTTGTCCAGCAGGTCCACCAGTTGAAAAACTGTCAGGTTTCCCTGAACACGGTTATACATAAAGGGCACCTGACGCTCTTCTTTAACTCCAGTCTTTGTATTGACAATAGTAAGCTGCTTGTATAGCGTAGGATCTGACTCAAGTTTTTTACCAAGAGGTGTGAGAGTCTTAAAAGGCCGTGTGGACTGCATTTCATACGCGGCAGCAAACTGCTCTGTAATATCTACAGAAGTTTCACCACTGGTAAATTCTGACATCAAATCATCCTGCACAGAAGCTACAAACTCCTGGTACTTCTCTGCGCTGTCTTTGATGTTTTCTAAATCTTGCTCTGTAAGTTCTACGTTTCCTTTGTTTGTTGCTTTGACACTAAGACGCTTTAACTCTGCAAGATGTCCCGGATTGCTAAAATCTACCCGCTCAGTAGTGTTGTCAGAAGATACAAAAGTGTAGTTATCGCTGCTGTATAGGTAAAACATTTTATCTGTTCCTATAAAGCTTCCAACCAGTACAAAGCTTTGCTCTGATGCTTTAGGACGCGACACTGTAACCACCTTGCCATTGCTTTCAGAAAGTAGGTAAGCTCTCTGCGCACTGTTCTCAAATGTCTCGTGGTTTCTGTTAGCAAGCTTAGCCATTGATGGATCAGACTGTGCCAGGTTTTGAATACGCTGAACGCGCTCATCACCCACATTGCTGATCTTTACAGCATGTATCCTAATTCTAGTAAGAGGTTGTGGTTGGTTAAGTAACTTGAATATCTCAGCAGTTTCTTGTTCATTGACTGCTTTTACGCGAAAGCTGCTTAAAAGTGTGTCTTCAAAAAAGACGTTTTCAACGGTGTTTAACTGATAAGACTCTGCAGGTATTGAAGGTTTGATGCTTGCAATCTGCTCCTGAGCAATAGGCTCCAGTGAACCGTCATTGTTCAGAGTGTATAGTACCTCGTTTTCAGAGATAGCTTCTACCATCTGACCATTGGTCAGTGTCACCAGCATGTTTTTAAGCTGTGCCTCTTCTGCAATTTCACTGATAGGGATAAAGTCTGAACGCTTATTAAGACTTGTGAACATGTCACTTATTAAAGACTCAAGGCCATCTTTGTTGTCCTGAGGCATCTGACTGTCTATAATTTGCTGACGCAGTGCCGCTGAAAGTTGCTCCAGTAACTGGGTTCTTTCTTCCAGATTGGCAAAGCTGTGAGTAGCAAAGTAGTTTTTGATCAGAGTTACTATGCCATTGGTTCCCACCAGGTCTGACCGGTTGATGACTGTTTTGCCACCAAGTGCATCAATTTTTTTAGTGATGCTGTCTAGTTTAAGTTCTGCAGGTTTGGATATACCATAAAGTTCTGAAAGTATCTTTACATACCCCTCAGGATTTTCTGTAGCAGCGATCATATTACTGACTTGGTCAGCCCTACCTTTTTCATAGTATGAAGAGTCCAAGTCAGCAAGACCCGCGTAGATGTGTGCCAGGTTATGCACAGAAAGCATCTTCTGCTCAGGAGTCAGCCCGCTTCTCAAAATAAAAGAAGCAGCATTGTCAAAGTTATTATATACAGTAGGCTCCAGTCTTATGAGATCTAGAACAACACCTGTGTACTTGTCAGTTTGTATTTGACACGCCATTATAGTTGGGTTAAAAAAGAAATGTGCTTATGAAAAGCAACGAGTAATGTCTTGAAGCTTGTTGAGAATAGAAGCTTCTGTAATAGGAGCAGATGGCACATTTCCTGTCTCTACAAATTTACTAAATTTAGTTGGATCTTGTAGAGCTTGCTCTCTAAATTCTTTGACTTTAGCGTGAAGACTTTCTAAACTTGAAAGAGTTAAACTTGCAACGTTTCCGGTAGATGGTGAGTCAAACAAGGTGATCTGGCTTGTGACAGGGCTAACTGCCACAGCCACAGGCTTTTGCTTGTAGTTTACAGGTTTACCTGTGATCAATGCTTCTTTGTTTGCATCTATCAAACGTTTACCATCAGGAGTTTTGTAATACTCTTCCAGTGTAGTAAAACCAGTCTTCTTGCGCTTGTTGTACTGCTCCATGGACTTTTGAAATATCTCAAGTGCTTTGGTGACCATTGCTGTGTCTGTAGTG
>Ga0129333_10004890_pt1 | contig 12547 bp, 11 predicted proteins | sample CPB6_08_DNA_FD_94474 | JGI IMG/M metagenome (GOLD analysis project Ga0129333, IMG submission 94474) | Freshwater to marine salinity gradient microbial communities from Chesapeake Bay, USA - CPBay_Sum_0.6_0.8_DNA | ecosystem: Environmental > Aquatic > Marine > Coastal | place: USA: Chesapeake... | reverse complement strand
TTTCGACAACAACCAATTATCCCCGCTGGATCATTGAAAAGCAAAATGCTGAAAACAGCCAACTGGCCCGTATTTCGCTGGTAAGAGAATTATATACCAATATTCCCGATTCGGTTGTAACAGTAAGCGACGCAGAGATACAAGACTATATTTCTAAACACCCCACTCAATTTAAGCAACAAGAGAGCCGCAGTATTTATTATGTGAGCTTTAGTGCAAGCCCCTCATCTTCCGACAGCGCGACTACCCGAAACGAAGTGGCAAACCTTAAAGAGCGCTTTAAGGCAGCCGAAGACCTCGAACAGTTTTTGGCAGGAGAAGGCGGCCAATACTACGATGGATACATTAGTGCTAAAGCGATCCAGCTACAAATGAGGGATTCAATATTTAGAACACCGATAGGCGAAGTATACGGACCCTATCTGGATGGGGGCACTTACACCCTGGCACGCATGGTAGGAAAAACAACCATACCAGATACCGTCTCTATAAGACATATTTTGATCAGCACACAAGGCCGCGATTCCGCAACCGCCTACAATCTTTGTGACAGCTTACAAAAGGCGGTGGCTCGCGGTGCCAACTTTGATTCACTTGTAGCCAGGTTCTCCGATGACCAAGGCAGCAAGGCAACAGGGGGTAAATACGAAAATGTCCCCTCCGGACAAATGGTGGGCCCTTTTAATGACTTCATCTTTTTGCGCGCAGCGGGGTCCAAGGGAATTGTAAAAACCGATTTCGGGTTTCATTATGTAGAGGTATTATCACAAAAGGGGTCGGGGCCCGCATACAAGATCGCCCAGCTTTCTAAAGAGATTGTGGTAAGCCAAGAGACCGATAACGCAGCCCTCAATAAAGCAAATGAGTTTGCCAGCTACAGCAAAGACCTTGCCTCTTTCGAAAAAACGTACGAAGAGAAGCTGAAGCCACTAGGCCTGTTCAAGGGGGTTGCCACCGACATTACGCCCATTTCGTTCGAGGTAAGAGGTGTGGGCTCTTCTCGTCCCTTTGTTCGCGCTATCTATGATGCAGACAAAGGAGATGTATTAAAACCCGAACGAATCGATAATAACTATGTGGTTGCCGTTCTTTTTGATGTACAAGAAGAGGGCACCGCCTCTGTCAATACAGTAAAAGCCTCTGTAGACCCCTTTCTCAGAAATAAAAAGAAAGCCGCCTACATCAGTAAAAAAATAGGAACACCCGCCTCACTCGAAGCAGCAGCGACCGCAATGGGCGGCAAAACAATCGAGATGGCTGACAGCATCAGAATGGGCGGAGCACTAACCGGAACATTCGGTTATGAACCACGTGTAACCGGAGCAGCGTTCAACCCCGCCAACAAGGGCAAGGCCGCTGTGGGACCCATCGAGGGGCTGAGCGGCGTGTTTGTTATTCGGGTAGACGAATCGGGTACCACCCCGGTTATACAGGGAGATATCAAGAGCATTCGCCAGAGTCGCTATTTACAAGCTCTTCAGGCGTTCAATAACCAATACAGCCCCCAAAACCCCATTGGTATTTTGCGTAACGCCGCAACGATTAAAGATAAGCGACACAACCGCTATTAATAGCTAGTTATATGGTAGACCGGATTGTCAATAAGGTGGCAGAAAGCGGTCTGGTATCACTGGATCTTGAGCAGTGGTACCCCAAACAGCAGATTGTCCCTTTCGACATCAAGGATTACCTTTTTATGGGCCTGATCGTTAAGGAAAAAGAATTTCGTGAAGCCCTAAAGAAGGTCGACTGGTCCACCTATCAAGAAAAGGCGGTTGCCATAACCTGTTCCACTGACGCGATTATACCTGTTTGGGCTTACATGTTATTATCAAGCTATCTTCAACCTGTCAGCTCCGACCTTTATATGGGAACAGAACAAGAACTCCTAAAACATCTTTTTTTAAAGAATATAGACGCTGCAGACCTGACCCCGTATACAGATCAGCGTGTTATTGTAAAGGGTTGTGGCGATACCCCAATAGGAGAGTTTGCTTATACCGAAATCACCAAGCGACTTTTGCCGATTGTAAAGACTTTGATGTATGGTGAGCCCTGTAGCACCGTACCGGTATATAAGAAGCCCCGATAAGGTTATTGTTGATTTATTCACATTAACAGAATAGGGTATAAAACAAAGCAATCGCTGTCTATCTTTCCTATAGATTACTACCCCATGACAGCCCAACTCGCCACAGCCTACCAATTGGTAGAGGACCATGGTTTTGCAGAAACCAGGAGAAACCAAAGCAATCAACAGCTTTGTTTTTTTACTAAGCGCGCCTTTACGAAAGGAGAAGAAATCGCCTCGTTCAGTTCCGGAAGCATTTCTTCGAGCCCCACCTATTTAACCGTACAAATAGGAACAAACAAGCATATCGCGCTACAACCGTCTTACTTACAAAACATCAACCACAGTTGCGAGCCAAATTGTTTTTTTGATACAACAACCATGAAGCTGGTTGCGCTCTCCGACATTGCAATAGGAGAAGAGCTTGGCTTTTTTTATCCTTCTACTGAGTGGGAAATGCAACAACCCTTTCGCTGTTTTTGCGGCACAACCTCTTGTATCGGAGAGGTTAAGGGGGCGGCCTTTTTGAACAGGGAACAAGTAACCCAGTATCGGTTTACCGACTACATAACACAACGCCTTACCCGCAAAGCCCGAAAAAAAGTGGCCTGACCGCATGAAGCACAACCCCGCCCCCACCGATCTTTCAGCATATCATGTTTGGGTCTTGGCACCCGAATTAGAAACCACCGACCCCAATCTTTCACACTACTACGATTTTACTCATAGTATTAAGGAATACGAAGCCGTATTTTCTGCACTGGGTGTCGGATGGACCTGGTCTCCGGTTACATTAAATAATTTTCGGACAACGATTGCCAGCATAGCAAAGAGCGGAAAAAAGCGCCAACCCCTTGTGTTAAACCTCTGTGATGGCGACGAAGTAAACGGTGCTCCCGGCGTATCAGTAATTGACGCGCTGCAAGAGCACGGCTTAGTTTATACAGGGTCGGATCAACATTTTTATAATATTACCACCTCCAAAATCCCCATGAAGCGGGCTTTTGACAAGGCGGGTGTTTCAACCGCACCATGGAAATTGATTAGCGGGCGACCCTCTTCTTTAAAAGGGGTCTGTGAAAGAGTGGGAACGCCCATGATCATCAAGCCGGCTGTATCGGGCGGAAGCATGGGGGTGTCGGTTAAAAATGTAGTGAATAACGAAGAGGAACTACACCAGCGTGTAAAAGAGTTGTCTTCTGGTTACAGAGGGTGGAATTTACTTGCCGACGGACTTTTTGTAGAAAAATTTATAAAGGGTCCAGAATTCACCACATTTATTACCGGCTCTTCGAATAATATTCGCGGCTGCCGAGTTTACGAACCCGTAGAAAGACTTTTTCACCCCTCTTTACCCGACACGGAGCGCTTTCTTTCTTTTGACCGTCTCTGGGAAATATACGAAGATGAAACCCCCATGCCCCAGCAGGAAAACTTTTACGAGTATGGCCCTGTTTCCGCAACACTTAGAAAAAAACTGCAAGAGCTCAGTCTCGAGGCCTATGCTGCCCTGGGAGGAAGAGGATATACAAGAATCGATATCAGACAAGATGCCGATTCCGGACAACTCTATGTGTTAGAGGCGAACGCACAATGTGGGCTCAGCGAAGACGAAAACTACACCTCGATCGGGGCGATCATCAAAGCCTCCAAGATCAGTTATTCAAAAGTTATTGAGGCCATCTTATTCGATGCTATTACAAGGGCCGAAATGCCACAGGCCATCAAAAGTAAAAAAGCAAAAGCTGTATAGTGAGAGTGTGTGTGTTGCAACCGGATTATTCAACAACCGGAGTAGATTATAAAAACTATGATCCGCCCCGGAACCTTTCTTCCTTGCTGCCCGGCGCCGAAGTAGACCACGTTTTTTTAAATAAGCTTACCACACACAAACAGCTGCGGGCATTGGCAAAAAAACAATACGATGTTTTTGTCAACCTCTGCGAAGGGTATCCCGACTGGGAGGTTCCGGGGGTAGACGTGATCTATGCCCTCGAAACACTGAACCTGCCTTTTACCGGCCCCCCTTCTCGTGTATACGATCTTCCAAAAGAGTTGATGAAGTATGTGGCTTATTGTGAGGGGGTGCGCACACCCGCATATCGCGCCATTACCGATCTTTCTGAGCTCGAGACTGTGTGGTCTTCTCTTCGTTTCCCCCTTTTTGTAAAACCCGCCTATGCCGGCGATAGTCTTGGGGTGGGAAGAGATTCGCTGGTGTTTGACAAAGACGCGCTCGAAAAAAAATGCAGATCGCTACTAGAAGAGTTCGATCGACTATTGATAGAAGAATATATCGAGGGTCGCGAGTTTACAGTACTGGTGGCAGCCGATCCAAGGCCCGGCACCTGTGTTACCTACAAACCGGTTGAGTATATTTTTCCAGAAGGGGATGCCTTTAAAACATATGCTTTAAAAACATCGGCGCTCCACCCTTCGTCTAATATTCCCTGTAATGATGCGGTGCTTGAAAATGAGTTACGAGAGGCCAGTAAAAAAATCTTCGTTATAGCCGGCTGTGTGGGGTATGGGCGACTCGACTTTCGGGTGAACAAAAACGGAGAACTCTTTTTTTTGGAAATGAATCTGACGTGTTCTGTTTTTTATGAGGATGGCTACGAGGGCTCTGCCGATTATATACTTAATTACGACCCGGCGGGCAAACGCGGGTTTTTAGAGCAGATCATTAATGAGGGTATTGCGCGGCACCAGCGAAAGCAAAGACCCTACTATGTAAAAGGTGATTCTATATCGGGCTATGGCATTTATGCTACCCGAAATTTAGCCGCTGGCGAAGTGATCTATTTGGGCGAGGAGCGGGCACAGCGACTGGTGACAAAACGCTATATCGATAATAACTGGGATGCCGAGCAACAACTACGATTTAGGCGCTATGCCTACCCTATAAGCGATGAGGTATTTGCGCTTTGGGATGAAGATCCTGCCAGCTGGGCACCGCAAAACCATAGTTGTAACGCTAATACAATTTTTGATGGGTTGAACGTGTGTACCACAAGACCCGTTGCGGCCAACGAAGAACTGACCCTCGACTATGCAACATTCTTAGACCCCAGCATGGAACCCTTTACCTGTGGTTGTGGTAGCAAGAACTGCCGCGGTATTATCAAGGGCCCAGAAGGAAACACACTAACGAAAAGAGAGCAGGCGCGAAACAAAAAAGATTAGCGTCCCATATATACCATCAAAATCTGTACATCACTGGGATTAATACCCGAAATACGACTTGCCTGTCCTAGTGTTCTTGGTTTTACGCGGATCAGTTTTTCGCGCGCTTCATTACCTAAAGAAGAAAGCTTTAAATAGTCGAAGCTTTCCGGGATCTCCAACTCTTCGAGTTGTGCCATTCGTTGCACCAGCTCTTTTTCTTTTTCTATATATACCTCATATTTGATCTGTATAGAGGCTTGTTCAATACTTTCTTTATTAAAAGGCTTTAGCGCTTCTCCTAAGCGCGCCACAGCAGCGGAAAACGCTTCGAGCGACACATCGGGACGCAATAAGATCTTTTGTGCTTTTTGTTTTTCAGTTATCGTTGCAGCATTTTTTTCTTGTAGCCAACCATTCACCTCTTGTGGCTCTAGCGACAATGCACTCAGAATTTTTTTTATTTTTTCTACCTCTTCTTTTTTTGCTTGCACTTTTTCGTATCTGTCTTTTGCAGCCAAACCCCAACCAAAACTCAATTCTGTTAATCTTAAATCGGCGTTGTCTTGTCTGAGCAAGGTTCTGAACTCTGCGCGCGAGGTGAACATGCGATACGGCTCTTGGGTTCCCTTGCTGATCAGATCGTCGATCAACACCCCGATATAAGCCTCGCTTCTTTTTAATATCACCGCCTCTAGATTTTTTGCCGAACGGTGTGCATTAATTCCGGCCATAAGTCCCTGACAGGCCGCCTCTTCGTATCCTGTTGTGCCGTTTATTTGCCCGGCAAAGAATAAGTGCTTAATAAGTTTCGTTTCTAGGGAGTAATTCAGCTGTGTCGGCGGGAAGAAGTCGTATTCAATGGCATACCCGGGCCGGAACATCTTAACATTTTCAAAACCATTTATTTTACGAAGGGCATCGTACTGAACTTCTTCAGGAAGTGAGGTAGAAAAACCGTTTACATAGATTTCTACAGTGTTCCACCCTTCGGGCTCAATAAACAGCTGATGGCGATCTCTTTCGGCAAAGCGGTTGATTTTATCTTCTATGCTGGGGCAATAGCGAGGGCCCACCCCATCAATTCTGCCGGCGAACATTGGGCTACGGTCAAAACCCGATTTTAGCTTTTCGTGCACATCATTATTAGTGTAGGCAATCCAGCAGCTTCTTTGTTCGGCTGGCTTCGGGGTCTCTGTATACGAAAATCCGGTTATTACCTCGTCGCCAGGCTGCTCCTCCATCTTGGTATAATCAAGGCTTCTTCCGTCGATGCGGGGTGGGGTTCCGGTCTTGAGCCTGTCGCTTTCAAACCCATGATTTACAAGCTGTTCTGTAATTCCTGTGGCCGCCTTTTCAGCCATTCTACCACCTCCGAAATTCTTTTCGCCAATGTGTACGATACCATTTAAAAACGTCCCGTTAGTTAGTACAACAGACTTTGCTTTTATCTCGTGTCCCAAACCGGTTTTAACCCCATAGCAAACAGAACCCCTTATTAGAAGGCCAACCACCGTGTCTTGGTAGAAGTCAAGGTTGGCGGTGTTTTCAAGCAGCTCCCTCCATTTCAGGTGAAAAAGCATTCTGTCGTTTTGGGCCCTGGGACTCCACATGGCCGGCCCCTTGCTCCGGTTCAGCATCCGAAATTGAATGGTAGAGAGATCTGTAACAATGCCGGAATATCCCCCAAGAGCATCAATTTCTCTAACGATCTGCCCCTTGGCGATGCCCCCCATTGCCGGGTTGCAGCTCATTTGGGCAATGGTTTGCATATTCATGGTAACCAATAGGGTAGAAGAGCCCAAATTGGCGGCGGCAGCCGCAGCTTCGCATCCGGCATGACCGGCACCCACAACAATTACGTCATATTCCTTGAACATGCGGTGCAAAGATAACACGAAAGCGCCTATGGCCTTGTTCCACGTGGAACAAAGCCCCAGGAAACCAGATAATGATCTTCTTTTTTCCGCATGGTGAGCCTATCAGACTGTTTCTTGTCTTTATAACCACAAATATGAAGAGCCCCATGAAAAATCACGCGATGAAGCTCATTATTAAAGGATATATCCAGCTTTTTTGCGTTTTCTCTGATCCGATCCACGCTAATGTAGATCTCCGCTAACTTTTTGTTCTTGCGGAGTCCATTCTTTCCATGTTCGGACAAGCCCTGCGCGGACAGGTCAAAGCTGATGATGTCGGTATAATAATCGTGCTTTAGATAAGTCTTGTTTATTTCCAAAAGCTTTTTGTCGGAGCAGAAAACATAATTGATAGTACCAAGAGGCACTTTCTCTTTTTTAAAAAGCTTTTCTATAAAGGCCTTCAACAAGGTTCTTTTATTGAGGGCAAAACCCTTTTTCTCGAAGAAGAAATAAACTTTTGATTCTGAGCGCACCATTATCAAAAATCGTAAAGAAATACCACTCAACAAGGGTAGCTTTGCAAAATAATATACAGCTCATGGTACTTCGCTTATCAGAACTCAAGCCGGGCCAATCAGGTGTAATAAAGGAGTTTCAAAACAATGATATTTTTTTGAAGCTGATGGAAATGGGCTGTGTTCCTGGAGAAACCATCTTGGTTGAGCAGGTGGCCCCGCTAGGAGACCCGCTTTCAGTTTCTGTTTCGGGCTATCATCTGAGCTTGCGGATCAACGAAGCAGAAACGATTTTTGTTGAAATAAATAATTGATAATCAATATTTTACAATGAAAATCGGTCTTTATTTCGGCTCCTTTAATCCGATTCACAACGGGCACCTTATTGTGGCTAATTATATTTTGAATGAGACCGATGTAGAAAAGGTGTGGATGGTGGTCTCCCCACAGAATCCCTTAAAAAAAGAGAACACCCTACTTGATTCATACCACCGCCTGCACCTGGTAACACTTGCCACCGAGCATGATAGCCGGATCAAGCCGAGTGATATTGAGTTTTCGCTTCCCAAGCCCTCATATACGATCGACACCCTTTTATACCTGAAAGAAAAATATCCGCAAAACCAATTTTGTATCATAATGGGAGCGGATAGTTTTCAGAATCTGTCGCGTTGGAAAAATTATCAAACACTTATTAAGGAATACGAAATACTGGTCTATCCGCGACTGGGATACAAGACCGAAAATCTTTTGGGCGCCAAAGCAACACTGATCGACGCGCCGATCCTTCAATTGTCATCTACATATATACGCGACTGTATTGCGAAGGGAAAATCAATTCGCTATATGTTGCCCGAGGCGGTGATAGAAGAAATTGAAAGAGGCGGCTACTACAAGAAATAACCCAGCGCCAGACATAGCATAACGATCAGCGCCGAAAAAACATTGGTAAAACGAAGCAACAATACTGTTGCCACAATCACCAGCAGATTGATGCTACTGATCACATTGCCCGCCGTCAACGAAATATCTTTTGAAATGTAAAGGGTAGAAGCTATCATGATGCCAACTACTGCCGCATTGATCCCTTCTAGCGAACGATATACAACCGCATATTTTTTCAGATTGTGCCACACGGGAAAAAAGAATAACACCAATAATGCGCTGGGTAAAAAAATAGCGATAGTTCCAATAACGCAACCCAGCAATTGCATAGGGTATCCCTGGTCTTTTAGTGCTAAGCCGCCGGTAAAAGAAGCAACAGAAAATACGGGACCCGGAACCGCTTGCACAATTCCCATACCGGTATATAATTTATCCTGATCGATCTGAATGGCATTGGGATTTTTTTCTTTTACATTGGCAGGTCGAACACTCCATTGTTCATACATCATAGGAAGTAACACCTGACCTCCTCCGAAAACAAAACTTCCCAAGCGATAGGTGTTCTCAAACAGGTTGATGGGTTTTCGCTCAGCCCAATTGTTGGTGCGGGCGCTCTCACTCAGAATACCGGCAGCGATAAAAATAATCCCGAAGAGCCAAAAATTCCACCAGCGAATAGCCTTGGGCTTATCGGCGCCTTGTGGAATACGCCGGGTGCTAAAGTTGGTGGCAATACCCCCCGCCACGATCAACAAGGGTACCAACCAGGGCCGCCCAAATAAAATACCTGTTGCGCCGGCACTAACAAGCATAATGATCCAAGTGATAGTATTTTTTATTACCAGCGGAAAAATTCTCAAAATAGAAAAAGCCAAAAAACCGGCGGCCATTGGTGGAATAAAGCGAAAAATGCCTAGCGGGGCTTCTTGCCCCTCGAGACTGACCAGCAAAAACGAGAAAGCGCCCATCAGCGCACTGGCCGGAAGGATCCATATCAAAAGAGTGAGCGACGCTAAAAGAGCCCCTCCGCGTTTGTACCCGATCAATGCCAGCGTTTGTGTAGAGGAAGCCCCGGGAAGCAGCTGACAAAAAGCGTTGTACTCCATCAATTCTGCTTCGGTTACATAGGGTGTTTTTTGTACAAAGGTTTTTAACATCATCCCCAGGTGTGCCTGCGGTCCGCCAAAGGCGGTAACGCTGTGCCAAAATACAGCCCGCAAAAAGGGAAGGTGTCGAAGCAGCATGGTACTTAAAAATATAAAATATTCTGCGCTATTCCGTAAAGACTGTGCCATGCCTGAATGGAAAAAGAACTGTTTGGTGTATTTTCACAGCAAACAATTGAATTGTGAAAAAATCCACCCTTTTATTTTGTTTGCTCTCTATCGCTTTTTTGTCCGGGGCTCAAAAAACAACCGACCTAAATAGCATTGCGTTTGCAAAAGCCGACGCCTTGCAACAAAAAACGAATGCCTGGCGAGAGCGCATTCACCAATATCCCGAGTTGGGGAACCGCGAGGTAAAAACGGCTCGCTTGGTAGCGGACCATCTTCGCTCCTTGGGAATCGAGGTAACAGAGGGAGTGGGTAAGACCGGAGTGGTGGGACTCTTGCGCGGCGCCAAGCCGGGTCCTTGTATCGGGTTGCGCGCCGATATGGACGCCCTTCCTATAACGGAGCGGGTCCCTCTTCCATATGCTTCTAAAGAAAGAGCTGTATATAATGGCAACGAAGTGGGGGTGATGCATGCATGCGGACATGACACGCATGTTGCGATGCTGATGGCTACTGCCGAGGTACTGGCCTCTATGAAAGATCAATTGCAGGGCAGCGTGAAATTTATTTTTCAACCCGCCGAAGAAGGGGCACCCGAGGGAGAAGAGGGTGGCGCCCCCTTAATGGTAAAGGAGGGGGTTATGGAAAACCCCAAGGTAGATGTGATCTTCGGTATGCACATCTCTTCTGAACTGGAGGCCGGTAAGGTACTTTATAAGCCGGGCGCTTTTATGGCAGCGGCAGATTGGTTCTCTATAAAAGTAAACGGAAAAGGCAGCCACGGCTCACAACCTTGGCGAGGTGTGGATCCCATTCAGATATCGGCTCAGATCATCGGCGGATTACAAAGTATCGTAAGTCGGCAAATGGAACTAACAAAGGCTCCTGTTGTAATTACAGTAGGAATGATCAATGGAGGTGTTCGTCAAAATATTATTTCTGAGTCTTGTACGTTACAGGGAACCATTCGCACGCTCGACAGTGATATGCAAAAGGTCGTGCACGAAAAGATCAGACAAACCGCCACCATGATCGCTGCAGCCAGCGGTGCAACAGCCGATGTGATGATCGAGACAAAAACACTTGTTACATACAACACCCCCGAGCTGGTAAAACAAATGGTAACCACCATCGAGCGTACACTGGGCGCAGCAAATGTGGGGGACACCAATTGGGTTACCGGAGCCGAAGATTTTTCGTTTTATGGAACCAAGGCGCCTTCTTTCTTTTTTTCGGTAGGGGGTATGCCCAAAGGAAACGATCCTAGCAAGGCGGCCCCTCATCACACGCCCGACTTTTATGTTGATAACAGCGGCATGCCTGCAGGGGTTAAAACCTTTTGTGCACTGGTATTGGACTATATGCGCATGGTAAAAAAATAGAGCATGTATCGCCTGTTCTTATTTTTTCTTTTTGGGCTGATTACTTCTCTCTCACTGACCGCACAGTCACACGACAAAAAACTAGAAGCCCGCATTGCAAAAGCAGTTGAGGGTTTTCGGGGAGAAGTAGGCCTATATATTAAAGATCTTCGCAGCGGAAAGATCGCGGTTTATAATGCCGATACTGTTTTTCCTACCGCCAGTATTGTAAAAGTGCCCATTTTATTGGGGGTTACCGCAGCCGTACAAAACGGACAACTTGCTTATGACAGCCAACATGTTTATCGCGATTCGTTGCTCTATGCGGGCGAAGATATTTTGGGTTCGTTCAAGGATGGAGAAAAAATTGCACTGAAAAAAATAATTATGTTGATGATGACAACCAGTGACAACACAGCCAGCTTATGGCTGCAGTCGCTGGCCGGCGGTGGACAACGCATCAATCAACTTTTGACTGAACAAGGATTTTCATCCACCTATGTTAATTCAAGAACACCCGGCCGCGAAGCGAACCGCACGCAATACGGCTGGGGGCAAACCACCCCTGCCGAAATGGGCCGTTTGCTGGAGAAGATCTATAATAAAGAATTGTTCTCTGCCTATGCTAGTGAAAAAATGTTAAGAGCGATGAGTCGGAATTTTTGGGACGAAGACGAATCGCTGGGGTGTTTTCCTCCGTACATCGAGGTCTTCAGTAAAAACGGTTGTGTCAATGCTTCGCGTAGCGAGGCCATGATCGTGAATGCGCCGCACAGACCCTTCGTGTTTTGCATTTTTACAAAAAACAATCAAGATCAACGCTGGAGCCATGATAATGAAGCCTGGACGCTGGCACGCTCAATCGCTACGATGTTATGGGATTATTTTGAACCCAACGACAAGTGGGCTCCTTCTGCCGATCAGCGAAACAATAAGTAGCAACACCAACTCAGCAAATAGGCAAGCCCAGTCATATAGACTAATTGAATAACGGGCCATTTCCAAGATTTGGTTTCTCTTTTTACTACTGCCAGTGTACTCATACACTGCATAGCGAATACATAGAATATCATCAGCGATAACCCGGTGGCCAAGGTGAATACTTTGGTGCCATCGGGCCGTAGCGCTGCATTCATTTTTTCGGTCAGCAATTGGCTTTCTTCGTCCCCCACACTATACAAGGTCGCCATTGTGCCTACAAAAACTTCTCTTGCTGCAAACGAAGTGATAAGGGCTACTCCGATCTTCCAGTCAAAACCAAGTGGTGCAATAACCGGCTCAATTGTTTTACCCAGTAGTCCGGCAAATGAGTTTTCGAGTTTAGCTGTTTGATATTCTTTTTCGGCCTGTGCTTTCGGCAGGCCCTTGATCAATGACGTTTCGTATTGTTGTTGAGCCGCCTGCATTCCTTTTT
>Ga0129333_10004888_pt1 | contig 12551 bp, 21 predicted proteins | sample CPB6_08_DNA_FD_94474 | JGI IMG/M metagenome (GOLD analysis project Ga0129333, IMG submission 94474) | Freshwater to marine salinity gradient microbial communities from Chesapeake Bay, USA - CPBay_Sum_0.6_0.8_DNA | ecosystem: Environmental > Aquatic > Marine > Coastal | place: USA: Chesapeake... | reverse complement strand
CGCGCGAATGACCCACACAGTTTGAACGCGGAAGGACCCATTGCCCGCATCGTCGACGGTCGCGCCGGTCGCGCTGAGCGCGTGACACGCGATTCAACATCAACCGACCTTGCCGTGGCTTCTAGGCGCATCTCAGCGTGCTGATGCAATTGCGCGTTCCAAGCTTGTGCGCAAGTAGTTGTTGAATCGCCGTTCAATGACCTTGCCCCCAATGTCTTGGATGGGAAAGCGCTTGTCGTAGTCAGGCCGTGGTTTTGCGAGGAAGTAGGCGAACAGCTGCTCTCGTGATCGACGGTAGATACCAGGGGGGCGGTTGCCTTGCCCACGGGGGGTGCCGATAAAGAATCCCCCCCTGGGGTTACCTGAGAGTCCTTTGTTGATGCGCTGCAGCGTGGCGATGCTGACGTTGCCCTGAGCGGTGAGCTTCACGTTGCTGGTGGGCACGAACACCGAACCCGATGGGATGGTGCCGTCGTTGGGTGAGTTGAGGAAGAAACGCTCGTAGCCCTTCTGGCGACGTGTGCCGCCTTGGATCTGATAGCGGAGGTAGCGGGAGCGTGAGCGGCCTTTGTCGTTGTTGGCGTAGACGTATGCGGTGAGGTCTGCTTTCTTGCTGCGCTCTACCAGGAAGGCGGTTTGCGTGAAGCGCGTAGGGGAATTGAAGTAGCCGCGGGTTGCGCTGTTGAGCGCCGTACGTGCGTCGAAGGCTGTGCTGTTGAGCGCCTGCGATGTGGCGAAGGGCAACTGGCGGGCGATCAGCTGCGAGCGGCGCTGCAGGAGGCCGATGCCCTGCTGATCAATGGTGAGGGTGATGGCCATGTGCCAAGGGTAGGCGGAGCCGCGAATGGTCCTGCCAACCTGCCAACCTGCCAACCTCGCAGCAAGACCGCCTGGCTAGTACATCTGCACTCCGATTTCCTGTCAACCTACCAACCTTGCCAACGTTGCCCCTATAGCTCCTTTTTACCCCTTACCTCACCCCTTTATATATTTAATACTAAGGTTAGAAGGTTAGTAAGGTTAGTAAAGGGGTTGGGGCGCAAGGGATCTCAGCCTGCCAACCTCTCCGCTGAGGTTGGAAGGAATACCCATCTGGACCGTCCACCGACCCATTGGCGCTGTTTGACATAGCCGAGCTCGCGCATGATCGATGCCACCTGCATCTGATCGGCTCTGCCTTGGCGCTCGACTGGTTTGCTGATCGCTTCGGTGAGCAGCAGCTCGCTGGTGATGGGTCTGCCGTCGTTGCGGGGTGCATTGAGCCATTCCTGTATGGCGGCCTTCCATGGCGAGTCGACGAGGTAGGACTCGTTCTCGTGATCAACCTGTGCGCTGTGTTCGCGTGAGAGGTGGTTGGGTTCGCCAGCGCGGTACGCGGCGACTGCTGCGCTCCATATGGCGTCACGCTCAAGCAGCAGGCCATCAACGGGGATGTGAGGTGCGGCTGTGACGGGTATGACCCAGAAGCGGCGGTTGCCGGTGTCGTCGACTAGGAATCCGGTGTCGCGGTTGGTGGAGCCGACGATGATGGATCGCCTGGGGAATGCCTCCGTGGTGCGCTGGTAGGGGGCGCGGAACATATCGGTCTGTTGGGTGAGGAAGGCTTTTACCTGACCTGCGTGCTTGCGACCGGTGATGTGATCGAGCTCGGCCCATTCCATTAGCCATGAGCGGTGAAGCACCATGAGATCGTCTTTTGAGCCGATGTCGCGGAGTGCATCGCTGAACCAGAGACCGCCGAGGTTGCGCCAGAAGGTGGATTTACCGCAGCCCTGAGGGCCCATGAGGACGCAAGCTGAGTCGTGCTTGCAGCCGGGCTCGAAGATGCGTCTGACGGCCGCTATGAGGGTGGCCTTGAGCATGGCGTCGTAGAGGCTGCCAGGTACGTCTCCTGGGCGCAGGTAGGCGGTCGCAAGGTGCTCGATGGGCACTGGCTGCACGTGATCAGCTACGTGCTCGAGGTAATCGCGAACGGGATCGTATGGGTTCTCAAGTGCGACGACGTGGACGGCATCGGCTGCTAGGTCTTTTGTGACCTTGACGCCTTGTTGTGAGAGCGCGAGGTAGAAGTGCTCGATGTGCTCGAGTGGCTTCTGGTCCAGCTCGATGGTCTTGGTGAAGACGTTCCAGCGAAGACGGTCGGCCATCTGCTGGCGCAGGAGGGAAAGGAGTTCGTTGGATTCAAGTTTGAGCAGCTTGAGGCCTGCTGCTGATGGGGTAGGTTGTGCTGCGCCATCCGGTGTATGGACAGACGGCCGTGCGGCTGGAGACGTGCGGCTTTTCTGATGGCCGGCTAAGTGGGCGAGGGTGCCAAGGGAGACGCCACCAGCTGCGGCTGAGAATGTGCGCCATTTGGCTTCGCAGGCGCCGGGTTCAAACTTGCCTGAGATGGTGGACCACTGGATCCAATCAGCGAGAAGGGCATCGTCAACGGAATGGAGCGCCATGCCGACACGTAGCCATGCGTCGTAGTCATCTGCATCTGCTGCTGGCACGGATGCGAGGTAATCGCGCGCGCGTTGGATATCGGTGTCTGGCAGTTGCAGGAGAGGTGCAGGCGCTGGCTTGTGGCGCTGCATTTGCTGGAGCAGGAGGGATGGAGCCTCTGCGATGGTGAGATCGCCAGGTGCGCGGCCTTTGAGCCATCGGTAGGCGCCGGTCATCGGGTGAGCGCCGGCTACGACGGATTGGCAGCCGGACCAACGGAGCTCTAACTGTTCGCCTTTGACGCTGCTGCGCAGCTTGGTGGTCTTGATAGTGGCCCAGAATGGTTCTGGGACTTGGTAGATGATCTGCACGCGACCATCTCGGCCGGAGGTGACTGCCCAGGACTTTGGGAGGTCACGCAGTGGAGCACCAATCTGCTCAAGCACCTCCGAGGCGCCGAGGCCATCGTGATCGACGAACAGCAGGCCACCGGATTGCGGGCCAGCGATGACGCCTATTGCCACTGCACGGCCGGCGTTGATCTCGGTGATGAGATCAGCACGGGAGATGGGGTGCTTTTGCCATTCGGGCTGGTAGGGGCGCTTGTCGTTACCAACGGCTACCAGTGCCCAGTGGTCGGGGATATTGGCGAGTTGATCTAAGAGGTCGGCTACCACGCGAGCGGTGAGAGGCCGGCGAAGTGTGGCAGATAGGTTGGCAGGTTGCTAGTTATCTCAGGATTTCGTTTGCGTCTTGGACTGAGCGTGCGATTCCAGCGATGCCACCTGCGGCCGATACGGTGCGCTGCCAAGCGTGCTGCTCGGGCTTGACTTGGCCATTCGGAGTCTTCACTTCGATGCTGGTGAACACAGCGATGCGCTGGCCGACCATCTCTGGGGTGACGGTGATTGTGCGCCAGCCGATCAGATCAGCGGAGCCACGGGCGAGGCCGAACTGCACGGGCCGGCCGGTGCATGGATCGGGCAGTTGGCCCACCTGATTGCGAAACAGACGCAGGTCGGTGCGTGTGCCGAGTGCTAGGCGTATTTTCTGCTGGAGTGTGGTCTCAGCGTTGGCCACGCGCCTGATGGATCCGGTACGCCCAGCCCGGACTGTAACCGCGTTCTTTTGCTAAGGCGAGCAGTTGGGGGAGGGTGCGAGCAGCTCCCCGCTCTTGCTTGCGCGCTTTTATCTCTTTTCGATACCAACCTTCATCAACTCGCTTCAACGTGCGCTCGATTTCTTGAGCCGAAAGCCTAGTGTCGTTCTGCACTAGCGCCCAGGCTTGTATTTCTTCTATAGATCTTGCTCCTGCATTGATGGCACGGTTAACGCAATCGGTGACGGTGAGAACGGAGCGCCTTCGAAGCTCCTGTAGTTCCCCCGCGATCTGCTGGATCTTGCGTGATTTGATCGGCTGGCATTGTGCGCCACAGACCGGGCAGATCGGCTGCGGCTTGAACGCTGCGAAGCATTCAGGGCATGTGCGGACAGATGGCGCTGGTGTGCCCTTGCTGCGCCGCATACGGTCATCGAGCGACCAGTCGCGTGGATCGTCGGGGAAGCCATGGCGCAGCACGTTGCCGACGTGATCGAGGATGATCGCGGCATCTTTGCCAGGTGCTGGGCGCAGCACGCGACCGACCTGCTGTAGGTAGAGGCCAAGTGATTGGGTTGGCCTGAGCAGGATGGCGCAGCTAGCGGCTGGCACGTCAAAGCCTTCTGAAACCACGTCGACGGTGACCAGGACGCGGGTGCGATTGGCAGCGAAGTCGGCTACCACCTGCTCACGGTCCTGCGTGCCACCTAGCAGCAGTTCTGCTGAAATCCCCGCTGTCTTAAATGCGTCGCATACTGAGACGGCGTGCTTCACGTTACAGCAGAACGCTATGGCCTGCTGTGCGCCCGCATAACGCTGATAGTGCGTGATGGCATCACCGGTCACGGTTGGTCGATCCATGGCGGCCGCGGCCTGATCGTTGGCGTAATCGCCGGCTCTTGTACGTACACCGCTGAGATCAGCGACCACTGGCGGCGCATAGATCCGTGCTGGCGATAGGTAGCCGGTGAAGATCAGATCCGCAACGCTGGGGCCGAGCACCATGGCATCGAAGGCGCTGCGCAGCCCGCAACCATCGAGCCGGCATGGCGTGGCGGTAACACCGAGTCGATAGGCATTGGGCCAATGATCAAGGATCCGCGCCCATTGGCCTGCTGTGGCGTGGTGCGCTTCATCAATGATGATCAACCCCGGTTGCCAATCCATGCGCGTGAGACGCCGGGCGAGCGTTTGCACGGACGCGATCTGCACGGGTGCATCTGTGGCAGGCACACCGGCCGCGATAATGCCGTGCTCGAGGCCAATCCATTGGAGCTTGCTGCTGGCCTGGTTGATCAGCTCACGGCGATGCACAAGGATCAGCACGCGGTTGCCCTTGGCCGCAGCCGATTGGGCGATGGCGGAGAAGATGATCGTCTTGCCGCCGCCGGTTGGTAGCACAAGTAATGGGGAACGCGAGCCGCTAGCTATTGCAGCGCGTGTGTCTGCCATGGCGCGTTGTTGGTAATCCCGCAGATTTATAGCGGCAACTCCAGTTGTGTTCCATCTGCGGGGGCACCATGCATTGCGATTTGAGCCATGGTCACTGCGCGGCGCTGCTGATCATATGCAGGGCGTGCATAACCGAGCTGGTACAAGTGCAGATCGTTTTGCAGCAATGCCACTGCTACTGCACGCCACGACGGAGCACGGCCTGAGGCCGCAACCTTGACCTGCACTTCATCGGGAATCTCGTGCGAATAACAGCGGGCTTTCCACGTCCGCACGTATTCCGAGACTCTCGCGGTAGCGCATCTCCCAGGCGCGAATGGCTCGATCCGCTTGTCGGTTCGCCAATGTCCGTTGCTCATCAGTCAGAAGTCCCCATGCTTGTCGGGTGATGTCCTCAGGGCATTGCAAGGCAAGGGCGCAGGCAGCGTGGCCGATCCATGCTTTGCGGTTGAGGTTGTAGTCGGTTAGAGCATTGATGCAGCTGTTGGGCCACTCAAGGGTGACCCGTTGCATATAGCGCCCGTAAAGGCGGTGATTGCCGGTAAAGATCTGTGCGCGATACAGAGCGATGCGTCGATTTGGCACATCGCCCCACATGTTGAAGTGGATCTCTTCCCAGGTATCAATGGGCAACCAGATCCTCTTGAGCTTCACGTTCGAGATCCTCTGTGATGTTGTCGATCTGGTCTACGTCCCATGCCTTGCTGAAATCCTTGCCAAGAAACAGCGAGGCCAAGCCTGTGATTTGTTTGAGGCGCAACAGCTCATCAGGGCTCATGCCGATGTGCTTGCAGATCCATGCGTCGCCTTTACCCATTTCGATCAGCTCGGCAACAATCACGCTCATTAGCTCGATGTTGTGCGAACCACGAGCACGGTTGTGGCGGATAGTGGAAGCCATGCGGTCGTGCAATTCCTTGCGCAACACCACAACTGGTAGCCGGCCACCTTCGCGTTCGCGGATGCGCTGGCTGTTCTTCAGAGTCAGATAACGGTGAAAACCGTCAACGACCACATAAAGGTCACGCTCGGCATCATGCACGACAACGACAGGTTGCGTGTAACCGTCTTCCCAGATGGATGTTTCGAGTAGCGCCATCTCAGGCGGCGCAACAGAGTTGGGGTTGTAATCATTGGCGGTAACCTTCTCGATAGGAATACTGCGTACGGAGTAGACCGGGGATCGCCAAGGGTATGAATCGTTCTCGTCATGCAGTTCATCTCCTTTAAGGGGTGGGTTGAATACACAGATCAGAGTGGTGGGCTCTAGGGCCTCAAACGTGTGCGGATCATGTTTGTCCAGCACATAGGTCACATCAGGCGCGATGGCGTGGATCTCTTGCGTTGTTTCGTTGATCAGCAGACCTTTGCCGCTCACGCAGTAGCACGTTTCAAGGTGGTGCTGATAGTGCCAGCGGTGCGGCTTGCCAGGATGCACGATGGTTTTAGTCATGCTGTATCCCATGCCGTCATCTTCCGTGAGCAAGCGATGGCTGGTGAAACCGCCCTTTGGGCAGTTAACAATGCGATCAGCTGGAAGCTGTGAGGCGTTGAGGATCTTCATTTAGCGGACCGGTTGAGGACTTGGCTGTACTTACGTTGGATTGATTTCTGGCGGCGCTGCTGCTCTTGCGTTGGCGCCAAGCCAAGATATTTGCAAGTATGGTCGTTCTTTAGAACCGTGATGGCAAAGCGCTTCCACGATGTGACCATGCTGTTGTGACACGGCAGATCATCGAGATGATCAGGCGGCACCTTGATCACAACACGGCGCAGATTGTTCCCGCCATGGCGCGTGGTGCCATTGATATAGAAGCGGATGCCGATACGGCTAAGCGCGTCAATGATCGACTCAGGAAGACCGCGCCCCACTCGACCCCAGTAACGGATTGACTGAATGAAGCGCTGCTTAAAATTTGCGTTGGACTGATCTGGCAATGTGGCGAGCAAGAACTTCACGAATGATTTCCATGTGTGCCCGGCTGGCAGCTTGAAGGATTTGTAGTCAAGCTGTTTGCCGTAGGTTGCCATGAAGTTCGCCCCACCGACTCTGGCGCAAAGCCTGGCCCACACCTGCGGGTCAATCACCCGATACATCGCCAGACTTGATTTGGACTCTGACATAAAAGGCGATGCCACCCGCATTTTTTTGATTGGGATGCCGGCCATATAGAACACGTCATAGAGCTTGTTGTAATCCCAGCCGAACTTTGCGTTAGCGGTCCAGATATCCTCCGTCCGCCAGTCGTAAATGGGATAACAGTTGTAGGTATGGTCGGTGTTCTTCTTGGTCCACATGCGGCCAAGCATGGTCTCCTTGTCCTGATTCAGGATGGCCCGGAACCGGTTGAGCGATTCAACGGTGCGGATTCCGATCAGGTTGGCGCAGGGCTGACCTTGGCTGTACCACTCAGCAAACATGTCCCAGAAGGTGGCGTAATCCATGTTCTCAATGAACAGGTCGCCAAAGGGATGATTCTGCAGATTGACGATGTAGTCCTGCTGCGGCATAGGCCTGATCCAGCGGTGTCGATCTTGCTCGCCCCAGCACTGCCAATCGATCTCGTAAGAGGAGACGGTGCAGGGCAGGGTGATGGGCAGGCAGCACCAATAGATGTCGAGGATGTCCCGGTTGGCTTGGAGGATGCGATGCATGAACTCCTCGCTGTGGGTGTAGTTGGCCTCGTTGTCCATGATCTGGACGCCGATCTTGATCGGCAGCTTGCGCTCTCGCACGTAGTCGCAAACGAGATTCAGGAGAACACCGCTGTCCTTGCCGCCAGAGAAGGAGACGTAGACACGGGTGAAGTGCTGAAAGATGAAATCCAGCCGCTCGATAGCGGCGTCGTAGACGGATTGTTCGAGGTAGTGGCGCATGGGCTTTGCCGTGGCCAGCCGAACCTAGCAGCATCTGGCCGCAAGTGCTAGCATCTGCGGGCAACTTGCAGGAGATCATGCAAAACGCCGACTACCACCGACACTATGCGGTCAGCAAGTCCGGCCTGGATCAGATCGCCAAAAGCCCTCTCCACTATTGGGCGCGTTACCTCGATCCGAACCGCGTCTGGCCTGAGCCCACGCCTGCCATGCGCCTTGGCACGGCATTGCACACCCACGTGCTTGAGCTGGATCAATGGGACAAGCAAATCGCGGTGGCCCCGAGCGACATCAACCGTCGGACTAAGGAAGGTAAGGAGCAATGGGCCGCGTTTGAAGCTGATGCCAAGCGCAAGACCGTGATCACCGCCGATGATGCCGAGGTGGTGATGGCAATGGGCCGCAGCATCATGCGCCATCCGGGAGCGGCCATGCTGCTAGGCCTGCCAGGCAAGGCTGAGACCACGCACATGTGGATCGACCCCCTTTATGGGATCGAATGCAAGTGCCGACCTGACTGGCTGACCGATGACGGCAGCATCATGGTCGATCTCAAGACCACCAGAGACGCCAGCCCGCGTGGCTTCAGGCGCAGCATTGGTGATTACCGCTATCACGTGCAAGCTGGCTGGTACATGCACGGGGTTCAAGCTGCCACCGGCAAACGGCCCGATCAGTTCATCTTTATCTGTGTCGAGACCACAGCGCCTTACGCGGTCGCTGTGTACGCGGCAGACGCGGAGATGATCGAGCGCGGGCATGAACAGGCGATGTTCGATCTGGGCAAGCTGGCTACCTGCCGCGCTGCTGATAACTGGCCGAGCTACAGCGATCAGATCGAGACCATCAGTCTGCCGGGTTGGATGACGGGCCAGCAACAGCAGACCACTGAGATCGAAACCTACTGATGACTGAATCAACAGCCCTCACCACCACCAGCCCGTCAGGGTCGGTGTTCAGCGGCATCCAAGCATTCGAGGATGCCCAACGGATCGCCAAGGCATTGGCCAGCAGCACACTGATCCCGCCGCAGTTTCAAGGGCAACAGGGTTTTGCTAACTGCCTTGTCGCGCTTGAGATCGCCAACAGGATGGGCATCAGCCCATTCCTGGCGATGCAGCACCTGCATGTGATCCACGGCCGCCCCTCGTGGAGCAGCAGTTTCATTATTGCGATGGTGAACGGCTGCGGTCGGTTCAGCCCGCTGCGGTTTGAACTGAGCGGCACCGGCGACAGCTTGGCCTGCTATGCGGTCGCCACTGATCTGGCCAGCGCTCAAGAGCTGAAAGGGCCAACGATCACGATGGCGATGGCCAAACGTGAGGGATGGGCCACTAAGAGTGGCAGCAAATGGGCCACCATGCCCGAGCTGATGATCCGTTACCGGGCCGCTGCCTTCTGGGGACGCCTGTATGCCAGCGACATGCTGCTGGGGATGCAGAGCCAGGAGGAAGTGCTGGATGTGCAGCCCGTCACGGTGACCGAGACCAGCGTGGCCGATCTGAATGCCACCATCGCCGCCAAGGCCGAGCCGCAACCGGAGCCAGTGTCTGATGAACTCTTCTGATTACTTAACGGCCACGCAGTTGGCGCAGCGATGGGGGCTGCACCCTGACACCCTGCAACGCTGGCGCAAGGCAGGCAAGGGTCCGTCTTACTTCAGGACTCCCGGCTTCGTGCTCTACCCATTGGCCGAGGTGGAGCAATACGAAAAGGCCAACACCATCACCCACGATTGACCGATGACCTTCAAGCTAAACCTGAGCATTTTCAAGAGCACCAAACCCGAGAGCAAGGTCGATTTCAGCGGGATGATGAACGTGAAAGTGGAGGAGCTCGACGCGTTCTGTGCTTTCGTGCTCAGCCAGACGCCGGATCAGTACGGATCGGTGCAGGTGCCGATCAGCGGCTGGAAGAAAATCAGTAGCAAGGGCCTCGCGTATGTCAGCGCTGTGGCGCAGCCCCCTCGTGATTGGGTGCCGCCTGCATCTGCTGCTCAGGTGACCGCCGCAGCTCAAAGCTTGGCCGGGGCCACTGATGGCGTGGTTGCCGAGGTAATTGAGGAGCCGTTCTTCTAACGGCCCATCAGCTCGCATTCGAGCCGCGCGATCTCATTGACGGCCTGTTGCAACAGCTGCTGTTGGTAGCAGACTTGCTTCAGTAACGCCGCAGCCATCGGGCCTGCATCCTTGCTTGTGAGCAGGGTGCGGGCCTGCTTTTCGATCTCGAATTGTTGCTCGGGCGATAGCTGGACAGCCATCCACTCACCGAAGTTCATGGTGCCATAGTGGAGGGGTACAGGTTTAGGTTACCTATGGAGTGTCCACGTTGCGGCAGCGGTCAGATCAGGGCGATTGCTACCAATGGGAAGCAAGCCGATAAGGTGACCCGCCAGCGGCGCTGTGTGGACTGCAGGCATGTCTGGTACACAGTCGAGCTGCCTGTGAGCTTGGTTGCTATTGGCTGGGCGCGGACGCCGGACACAAACAAGAGCGTGCCCGTGTTGCGGGTGCCTGTGGAGCTGGCGGTCGGCACTGACGCAGTATGAAGAACTATCACAGCGGTTAGCGGCATGCACCGCCGGCAGGGTACAATACGGGGACGCCCAACCAGGCACCGCAACACTCCCATGCTCACCGCGACTCTGCTGGTGATCTGGAAGCTGATCCTGCCGCTGCTGTTTGTAGTGGCAGTGATCGACTGGCTGACCGCATCCGAAACCCGCCGCGTTCGCATCCTGCGTCGCACGGGTCTTAGTCAGCGACAGATCGCCACCCGCCTCAACCTGTCTCGCTATCGCGTCCGTCAGGCGCTCACATCATGATCAACCGCATCAATAACGCCATCTGCCTGCTGATCGTCGCCGCTGTGTTCGCCATGATCGGCATCGAATCAGGGGCACATCACAGCCCCACCCACTCCGGCACGCAGCAGGTGGTACGCCATGACTGAACGCCGCTACTACTTCCAGATCCCTAGCGCAAACGTGATTGATTGCGTCATGGCAGTCAGCATCACAGATGCCAAGGATCAAGCCTTCAAGGAGTATGGCCATCAATGGCCGGATCTCGAATGGATCAACGCTGAAACCATTACCGAATCTGTGATTTATGGCTGAGGTGTCTGGCGCCCTATTCCAATGGCGCAACGATGAACATGAAACCGGCTGCTACGGCGAAGGCATCAGCAGGCCACGCCATGGCGCTCGTGTGAAGGATTACACCGTAATGGTCTATCCCCTAGGCGGGCAACCGCTCAAGTGGTACACCCGCGCCGAATCCAAGGCCGCCGCGGCCAAATATGCGCAGAACCGCTGGCCTGGTGCCACGGTGGAGGTGGTGTGAGCACCATCCGCGACCGCATCAATCAGTTGATCACAGACTCTGGCGCATACCAGCAGGGGAGGCAGGATGAACGCGAGCGCCTGCAGCGTCTGATCGATTTCAGAATCGACGAGCTGCGCACCGTGCCACGCACCGAGCTGCTGTGCGCCGAACTTAAACACGTCCGCCGATTACTTGAACCATGAACGCCCAACAGCTTGACCAGCAACGCGCCGACATGATGGACGCGCTTTATCAACGCAGCGGCCGTGATGAGCTGCCCTATGGCCATCCGCTCCGCAGCACCTACACCGGGTTGTGGCAGGAGTTTGCGCTCGATCTAGCCGCCAACTTCCGCGACACGGACTACACCGAGATGCTGTCCCGCGTGGTGCGTGCCATGGACGCCACCGAGTCAGTGATGACGCAGAAGCAAGCGCAACAGGCGATTGAAGTGTGCCGTCAGCAGTTGCTGGGGGATAAGTGGTTGTGATGCCAACTGGCCGTCCATTCAAGTCCGGAGAGCTTAATCACGCCGCCATCCTCACACCGGAGCTAGTGCGCAAACTACGCCGGCTCCGCACCGAGGGGTGGAGCTATCGCCAACTGGCAGCCGAGTTTGACGTTGACGAAAAGCACGCATGGCGCATCTGCAAACGCATCGCATGGGGATGGCTTGATGACTGATCCAATCAATCCAGACCACTATCGCCGCGGCCCAGTTGAGGCTATCGATGTGATTGAGGCTGCCATTGCTGACGCGCCACACATGGTGCCCGCTTATCTGCAGGGTCAGGCTCTGAAGTATCTGCTGCGCATTTGGTGCAAAGGCCATGCTCTCGAAGATGCCCGCAAGTGCCGCTGGTATATCGAGCGTCTGATTGCCAAACTGGAGGGATGATGCACCAACTGCCCGGTCTCAACCTGATCGAACGCTTTGCGTTGCGCATCCTTACGCGCAGTCGGCGCACAGGCTTGGTGGTGGTGAAGCCCTACGGCTACCCATGCCTCTACGTGGCATCTGACGGCACTGATCCGGTGGCGGCGTATGTCACCAATGGCCCGGAGGAACCCGCATCGATGTTGCTAGAGCGCATCTACCACCAGCCAGCTGCGGGCGAATTGGAATGATCAGCCTGCACGCCGGCCGTTTGCTGCTGGTGTGCAGCCGATCTGATCGCAACTGGCACGCTCGTGTGGTGCTCGGCCCAAAGCCTGAACACCAGCTTGAGATGGATACCGGAACGGTTCACCTGCAGACGGCGCTCATCAAGGCGCAGCAGATCTACCAAGCGGCACGCAATCGCATCCGGCCAGCCGCTGGGCCAATGATGTGCTGGGATTGTCACTACTGGGAGATGCGCCACCAGGCG
>Ga0129333_10004884_pt1 | contig 12554 bp, 11 predicted proteins | sample CPB6_08_DNA_FD_94474 | JGI IMG/M metagenome (GOLD analysis project Ga0129333, IMG submission 94474) | Freshwater to marine salinity gradient microbial communities from Chesapeake Bay, USA - CPBay_Sum_0.6_0.8_DNA | ecosystem: Environmental > Aquatic > Marine > Coastal | place: USA: Chesapeake... | reverse complement strand
TTGATGCAGGACTGGATTTCCGCGATCACCCCTCAATACTGGACCTTCTGGATAGGCTTGTTCCTGGTAGTGCTGGTGCTGGTGGGACGGGATCGGCTACTGCGACCATGGACCTGGTTTGGCAGGGGCAGGCCATGAGCAATGAAATTGTTCTGTCGGCAAAGGGCCTGGTCAAGAGTTTTGGTGGCATCACCGCCACCAACCAGGTCAACCTGGAATTGCACCGGGGAGCCAGACATGCCCTGATTGGCCCCAACGGCGCGGGCAAGACCACCCTGGTGAACCTGCTGACCGGTGTGTTGGATCCAACCGCCGGCCAGATATTTCTCAATGGCCAGGAGATCACCAGGCTGGCGCCGCATCAACGGGTACGACTGGGCATGGTGAGAACTTTTCAGATCAACCAGCTGTTTGACTCCCTCACGCCTTTGCAAACTCTGGCTTTGACTGTATCTCAGCATCTGGGGCTGGGTGGCAAATGGTGGCAGGCGCTCGGGCGTAACACTGAAGTCACCCAACGTTGCGACCAGTTGCTGGAGCAGTTTCGTCTGACAGAGGTGATGGAGCAGCCTACTCGTGAATTGCCCTATGGCAAGCGCCGCCAGCTGGAGATTGCCATCGCCCTGGCCTGCGACCCGCGAGTGCTCCTGCTGGACGAGCCCGGCGCAGGGGTGCCGGCTGGAGAGCGAGAAGAGTTGCTGCAAAGTGTGGCGGCGCTGCCAACAGATGTGTCGGTGCTGCTGATCGAACATGACATGGACCTGGTGTTCAGCTTTGCCAAGCGGATGACGGTGCTGGTCAATGGTGCTGTTCTGACCGAGGGCCAGCCTGACGATATCGCCCGGGACCCCCAGGTCAGGGCGGTCTATCTGGGCGACGCAATGGCTGGCGTTCATGCAGAAAGTGCAGTTGCTGAAGGTGCAAAGCATGGCTGAATTGCTGCGGGTCGAACATCTGAGTGCAGGCTACGGCGAGGCGGTGGTGCTGCACGATGTGTCGCTGCACCTGGCGCAAGGCCAAACCCTGGCCTTGCTCGGACGCAATGGCACCGGCAAGACCACTTTCATGAACACCCTGGCTGGCGCCACCCGTCAGCACGGGGGCAGTATCTGGCTGGCGGGGGTGGACTTGCATCGCCTGCCCTCACATCTGCGCGCCAACGCAGGTATTGGCTGGGTGCCGCAGGAGCGCAACATTTTCAAGTCACTGACCGTGCACGAAAACCTGAGCGCAGTGGCCCGCCCAGGCCCTTGGTCGCCAGCTCGGGTCTATGAGATGTTTCCGCGCCTGGCAGAGCGCAAGACCAATCTGGGAACCCAGCTCTCCGGCGGTGAACAACAGATGCTGGCTGTCGCACGAGCACTGGTGCTCAATCCCAGGTTATTGCTGCTGGACGAACCCCTGGAGGGCCTGGCCCCCATCATTGTGCAGGAGTTGCTGCGCGCCATCAGGCTCATTACCCGCGAGGAGGGTCTGTCGGCCATCATCGTGGAGCAGCACCCCCAGCTGATTCTGGCCATGGCCGACACCGCTGCGGTGCTCGACCGCGGCACAGTGGTCCATGCCGGTGCGGCCTCCGAGCTGCTTGCGCAGACCGATCTACTGGACCGTTTGCTCGGTGTTGCCCGCTGAAGTACCCTGGAAGCTGACCCTGAAAGATTTACTGAGGAGAAAGTTGATGAACATCTTGTCCCGCTGTCGAAACACTCTGTGCCTGCTGCTGGCGCTGGCTTTGTCGCCGCTGTCCTGGGCCCAATCCTTTCCGAGCAAGCCACTCAGAATTGTTGTGCCTTTTGGCGCTGGGGGAGTGGCTGACCTGACTGCCCGCACGGTCGCACAAAAGCTTAGCCAGTTGATGGGGCAGCCGGTGGTGGTTGAAAACAAGCCTGGTGCTGGCGGGATTGCAGCCTCGGACATGGTGGCCAAGGCCGAGCCCGATGGTCACACCATGCTGCTGATGTCCAATGGCAGTGCGGTGAGCGCCACCTTGTTCAAGTCGCTGCCCTATGACACGGTTCGTGATTTCACCCCGATTTCCAGCCTGGGCTTTTTTGATATCGTGGTAATTACCGCCTCCGAGTCACGCTTCAAGACCTTGCCAGACCTGCTGGCTTATGCGCGCAACAACCCAGGCAAGCTCAACCTGGGCAGCATCAATATTGGCAGCACGCAAAACCTGGCAGCAGAACTATTCAAGTCCAATGCCGGAGTCGACATGCAGATCGTCCCCTTCAATGGCACGCCCGCGGTGGTCAATGCCTTGCGTGGTGGGCAGATTGATGCGGGTGTGGAAATTCTGGCGCCGGTGATTGGTCAGATTCGCGGCGGTGCATTGCGGGCCCTCGCGGTCACCAGTGAGCGACGCTCAGCCATCCTGCCCGACGTGCCCACTGCCAGGGAGGGTGGACTTCCTGCTTATGTGGCCGCATCCTGGAACGCCTTGGCCGTTCCGGCCAAGACACCCAAGGAGGTCGTGGCTCGCCTCAACCGTGAGGTGATTGCCTCGATCAATTCACCCGAAGTGAAAAACCGACTGGCCGAACTCAGTGTGGAGGCACGCGCCTCCTCGCCTGAGCAGGCGCATGAGTTGTTGGTCAGTGAAATCAAGCGCTGGGGCGACGTGATCGTGCGCGCCAATATTCCCCGTCAGTGACAGAAAGACAAGAAGCAATGGACTATACGATTGGCCTGATTGGCTTTGGTGAAGTTGGCAAGATTTTCTCCCACGGCTTGAAGCAAGTCAGCGGCAACTGGGTGGGCGCCTGGGACCTGAAATTTATTGACCCTGCAGCTGCCCCGACCGAACTTACTGTGGCAGCTGCCTACCGGGTAGAGGCCTGCGAATCCATGTCGGCGCTGTGCGCTCGGGCCAATCTCATCCTGTCTGCAGTCACTGCCTCAAACACCTTATTGGTGGCGCAGCAGGCCGCTGGCGCGCTTCGACCTGGAACGGTTTTTCTCGATATGAATTCCGCCTCACCGGGTACCAAGTCAAAGTGTGCCGAGGTGATTGAGGCAGCAGGCGGCCACTATGTCGAGGCCGGGGTCATGACCTCTGTGCCGCCCTATGGCATCAAGGTGCCCATGTTGCTGGGAGGTGCAAAAGCCGCAGAACTGGCCGCAGTGCTCCAGGGCTTGGGCATGGATGCCAGCGTGGTGGCCGAAAAAATCGGGGTGGCCTCAGCGATCAAGATGTGTCGCAGCGTGATGATCAAGGGCCTGGAGGCCCTGGTGATCGAGAGCTACACCACCGCGCGCGCCTATGGGGTGGAGCACTACATGATTCCCACCCTGTATGAAACTTTTCCGGGCATCGACTGGAACCAGCAGGGCGCATACTTTTTCAGTCGTGTGGCGCAGCATGGCAAGCGACGGGCTGAAGAAATGCAGGAATCAGCCAATACGGTGGCCGAAAGCGGCTTTACCCCCACCATGACTTCGCCCATTGCCGACAAGCACGACTGGGTGGCCCGGCTATCGGCCCAGGGGGTCTTTGATGGCTTGAAAGATGATGCGCCCTGGCAGGACTATGCAGACCGCCTGCTTGAGCGGGCCCGGTCTTGACGCCCGGGTCTGGCAGTTCAGTCGGGTGCCTGTTTCACCGAACTGGGCGAGCGCAATGATTGCAAGGTGACTTTGGCCAGCAGTTCACTTGTGGCCTGCTGGATCATGGTGCTGGTGCGCCCGGCTGAGGTGGCCAAGACCAGTTGGCTGAGCAACTGCGGGTGCATGATCGGTCGAGCGAACAATGCTTGTGGCTGCGCCGCCATGGCCAGAGCATAACGAGGCAGTATGGCGTGTCCCGCGCCATCGGCGACAAGGTCCAGCACTGCCGCTATGCCGTCAATCTCCAGGCTGATGCGCGGCTTGCAGCCCAGACTGGCCATACGTGCTTCCACGGCCACGCGAATCGAATTGGGCCTGCTGGGAATCACCAGGGGTAACTCGGCAATTTCTTGCAAGCTGATCGGCTCTTCGGTCAAGGTTCCGTCTTGCAGGCTGATCAGAAATAGCTCTTCTTCGATCAAGGGCCTGATGTCAATCTCGGGCGTGGCAGATGGGTTGTAGAGCAGGGCGATATCCAGCCTGCCAGTCAGCAGCCACTCTTGCATGGCAATGGTCAGTCCTTCGGTGATCGACAGGGTGGCCATGGGCAGATTCTGACGAAATTCTCGGGTCAGTGGAACGGCCAGCATGCGGGCAATGCTGGGCGGCAAACCCACAACGACGCGCCCGGCCAGAGCGCCGCCGACCCGGCCCAGATCTTCATGCGCCCGGGCCACCTGGTGCAGGATTCCGCGGCCATGCTCCAGCAACAGTCGGCCCGCTTCTGTGGTGGTGACGCCCCTGCCATTGCGTTGCAGCAGGGCCTGACGCAGTTCCACCTCGAGCAAGCGGACCTGGCGGCTGAGCGCTGGCTGGGCAATGTTCAAGACGCCCGAGGCACGGGTAAAGCTGCCCAGTTCTGCGACACGGACAAAATACTCAAGTTGCTTAAGATCCATATCCAATTTTGAATAGCAGGCGTTCAATTATGCCGAATTGCGATAGCTGATAGTCGGTTTTATCCCTTGGTCAGTATCCGGGGACTTGTCAGAATCCTCATCTTTGCGCTTTATGCCTATTCGGCCTGACCCATCTCATGAAGATAGAACTGAGCTGTATCTCCTCCATGGCCACCCGCCTGCTGCTGCAGGAATTGTTGAAAGACTATCCAGCGGCAGGCGGACCTGCAGTCAGGCTTGAAGCAGTCGGTGGGGTACTGGCAGCCAAACGGGTGCAAGCGGGTGAGCCTTTCGATGTGGTCGTTCTTGATTCCGAGGTGATCGGCAGGATGATCGATGGCGGCCAGGTGCTCGCTGGCAGCAAGGTTGACCTGGTGCTCTCGGGCGTGGCGGTGGCGGTCCGCAAGGGCGCCTCGCAACCCGATATTGCAAGTGAGCAAAGCGTCAAGCAGGCAGTTCTTGCTGCTCGCAACATCTGCTACTCCACCGGCCCCAGCGGTGTGGCGCTGGCGCGGCTTTTTGAGCGGTGGGGCATTGCCGAGCAGATCAAGGATAGGCTCGTGACCGCACCACCGGGAATCCCGGTTGGCGCTCTGGTGGCTAGCGGCGAGGCCGAGTTGGGCTTTCAGCAGTTGAGCGAACTTTTGCCGATTGAAGGAATTACGGTGTTGGGCCCCTTGCCCGATGCCATCCAGGTCATCACCACTTTTTCAGGCGGAGTCTGTGCCAACAGCCAGCAGGTTGAGGCAGCCCGTACCCTGCTGGCTTACCTGAGTTCGCCCACAACTGCCGCAGTCAAGAAACGTCTGGGCATGGTGCCTGCATAGCGTCTGACCCATTACCGGAGAAAAAGATGAAGCGTTCCCCTCTGATCATCGACTGCCATGGCCATTTCACCACGGCGCCCAAAGCCCTGGAAAACTGGCGCAACCAGCAGATTGCCGGCATCAAGGACCCGGCACTCATGCCCAAGGTGGCCGATCTCAAGATCAGCGATGATGAGTTACGAGAAGCCATCGAGACCAACCAGTTGCGGCTGATGAAGGAGCGGGGCTCTGACCTGACCATCTTCAGCCCACGCGCCAGTTTCATGGCCCACCACATTGGCGACTTCAAGGTGTCCTCGACCTGGGCCGCCATCTGCAACGAGCTGGTCTACCGGGTCTGCCAACTCTTTCCCGATCATTTTGTGGGTGCGGCCATGTTGCCCCAAAGCCCGGGCGTGGATCCCAAAACCTGTATCCCGGAGCTGGACAAATGCGTCAAGCAGTACGGTCAGGTGGGCCTCAATCTGAATCCGGATCCCAGCGGTGGGCACTGGAACAGTCCGCCACTGACCGACCGGCACTGGTATCCCATCTACGAGAAGATGGTCGAATACGACATTCCGGCCATGATCCATGTGTCGACCAGCTGCAATGCCTGCTTCCACACCACTGGTGCGCACTATCTGAACGCCGACACCACGGCGGTGATGCAACTGATCCAGGGCGATCTGTTCCGCGATTTCCCCACCCTGAAATTCATCATTCCGCATGGCGGCGGTGCGGCACCCTACCACTGGGGCCGTTTCCGTGGTCTGGCGCAGGAAATGAAAAAACCCTTGCTCTCTGAGCATCTGCTCAAGAACATCTACTTCGATACCTGCGTCTACCACCAGCCTGGCATCGACCTGCTGACCAAGGTGATCCCGGTTGACAACATCCTGTTCGCCTCGGAGATGATTGGCGCGGTGCGCGGCATTGACCCTGAAACCGGTGCCTACTACGATGACACCAAGCGCTATATCCAGGCCACTGCCAACCTGAACGACGAACAGCGCTTCAAGGTCTACGAGGTCAATGCCCGCCGGGTGTTCACCCGCCTGGACGCAGCGCTGAAACAGAAAGAAGTCCAATAATTTTGCGGGATAGAGCGCAGGTTGCGCTATAGACCAGCTCTGTCCCCAACTATTAAATAAAGGAAACACCATGAGCCTCAACGCACCCCTGGGCATTGTCAAGCGAAACATCGTGCGCGCTGACGCTGCCGCCACTGATGAGCTGGCCAAGTATGGCGTGGCCACTGTGCACGAAGCACAGGGCCGCATCGGCCTGATGCAGTCCTATATGCGCCCTATCTATTCGGGCGCGCAGATCTCCGGTACCGCAGTCACCGTGCTGCTGCACCCGGGTGACAACTGGATGCTGCATGTGGTGGCCGAGCAGATCAAGCCTGGCGATATTGTGGTGGCAGCTCTCTCTTCGCCCAACACCGATGGTTTCTTCGGCGATCTGCTGGCCACCTCCTTCAAGTCCCGCGGTGCCCGCGGCCTGGTGATTGACGCGGGCTGCCGTGATATCAAGACTCTCAAGGAAATGGACTTCCCGGTCTGGAGCCGTGCGATCAGCGCCAAGGGCACGATCAAAGCCACGCTGGGTTCGGTCAATATCCCGGTGGTCTGTGCCGGCATGATTGTCCATCCCGGAGATGCCATCGTGGCTGATGATGATGGGGTGGTGGTGGTGAATGCCGCCGATGCGCGCAAGGTGGCCGATGCAGCCGCTGCGCGCGAAGCCAATGAGGGCGACAAGCGAGCCAAGCTGGCCGCTGGGGTGCTGGGCCTGGACATGTACAAATTTCGCGAGCCCCTGGAAAAACTGGGCCTCAAGTACATTGACTGAATGCAACCGATGCCTGATTTGCAAAATACTGGAAGGAACCGTTCGATGAACCTCCTGAGCAGACGCGGCCTGATCGCTGGGATGACGGCTGCCTTGCTGCTTGCGGGTTGCTCGACATTTTCACCTCCTGCAACAACCCAGGAACGCGCTGCCCTGGCGCCCAGCGGAAAGCTGCGGGTCGGCGTCTATCTGGGCAGTCCAACCTCCCTGGTCATAGATGCCAAAACCGGTGAGAAAAATGGTGTGGCTTACGTCCTGGGTCGGGAGCTGGCGCTGCGCTTGGCTGTGCCCTTCGAGCCGGTGGAATTCAAGCGCGTGGCAGAAGTGATTGAAGCCATGCGCGCAGGCACGATCGACTTTACCGTCACCAACGCCAGCGCCTCACGCGCCAAGCTGGTGGATTTCACCGAGCCCCTGGTGGATCTTGAGCTGGGTTATCTGGTCGCTGCAAACAGCACGATCAAATCGCTTGACGATGTGGATCGTCCTGGGATGCAGATTGGGGTTTCCCAGGGCAGCACCTCACAAGGGGTGCTCACTGCACGATTCAAGCAGGCCCAAGTGATCGCCGCGCCTAATTTAAAGACCGCATCGGAGTGGCTGTCGCAGGGAAAAATCAATGCCTTTGCCACCAATAAGGGAATTCTGTTTGAAATGTCCGATGGCTTGGCAGGTGCGCGGGTGCTCGATGGCAACTGGGGTTCTGAGCATCTGGCCATTGCGGTGCCCAAAGCGCGTGAAGCGGGCAGGGAATTTGTCGCCCGATTTGCCTTGTCGGTCCGTGAGGATGGCACTTTGCGCCAGGCCATCAGCCAAGCTGGCCTGCGTGGCACGACCAAACCCAATTCACCTTGATCCCAATCGCTGAAGCTCAGACCACCATGAAATTCAAATGCACTCCACTGCGCCAAGGCCTATTGCTGGTACTGGCCCTCATTTTTTCCTGCATGGCACTGGCGCAGAATTTTCCATCCAGGCCAGTCAAAGTGGTTGTTGGCTATGCGCCAGGCGGTGCGGTCGATACCATTGCCCGCACCGTGGGTCAAGCCATGGCAGCCAGCATGGGTCAGGCGTTTGTGGTGGAAAACAAGCCTGGGGCGGGCACCAATATTGCGGTCAAACTGGTAGTCGATGCAGCACCGGATGGCTACACCCTGATGCTGGCAGCCAATGCCCTGGCGGCCAACCCGGCTTTGTATCAACCATCGCCCTTTGACCCGGATCGCGACCTGGTGCCCGTGTCGCTGATCGGGCGGGTACCCGTGGTGATTGCGGCCAACGCCAGCGCGCCGTTCAGCACCATTGCCCAACTGATTGCTGCTGCCAAGGCGCGTCCTGGCCATATTTCATTTGCCAGTCCGGGCAATGGTTCTACGCCACACATGGCGGTCGAGTTTTTCAAACGGGCTGCAGGGATTTCTCTGCTCCATATTCCCTACCGCGGTGGTTCCCCCGCCATCACCGATGTGATTGGCGGACAGCTGCCCCTGGTGGCGGTCAACGCGCTGGAAGTTCAGCCGCATGTGAAGAGTGGCCGTCTCAAAGTGCTGGCTGTGCTCAGCCCCAATCGCACCCCGGTCTTCCCCGAGGTACCCACCATTGCCGAGTCCGGATTTCCAGGCTTCGAGGCCTCGGTCTGGTACGGTCTGGTGGCCCCAGCAGCTACTCCCCGGCCGATCGTCAACCTGCTTCACACCGAGGCACAGAAAGCGCTGCAGACCAAGGAAGTGCGCGAGCGCATGACCGCGGTCGGTGGCGAGGTCATCCCAGGATCGATCGAGTTGTTGGGCTCACTGATCCGATCGGAGCGGCAACGCTATGAAAAATTGGTGCGCGAGGCCAACATCAAACCTGACTGAAACGTTTCAACCCGAGTCCAAGGACAATCGCTGAACATGGAATTTCAAAAGACCCCAGGATGGCTTGACTGGTATGACGGCCCCAGCAAGCCTCATTTCAAATTGCCGGCGGGGGCAGTGGATGCCCATTGCCATGTGTTTGGCCCGGGCAATATTTTTCCCTATGCGCCCGAACGCAAATACACCCCCTGCGACGCCAGCAAGGAGCAGTTGTTCGCACTGCGTGATCACCTCGGCTTTGCGCGCAATGTGATTGTGCAGGCAACCTGCCATGGTGCGGATAACCGGGCCCTGGTGGATGCCTTGCAAGCCTCCAACAACAAGGCTCGCGGTGTGGCCACGGTGTACCGGGATGTCAGCGATCAGGAGCTTCAACGGCTGCATGCGGCGGGGGTCCGCGGCACCCGCTTCAATTTCGTCAAGCGGCTGGCCGACTCAACGCCACGGGAAGTTCTCCTGGAGATTGCCGAACGGGTGGCGCCGCTGGGCTGGCATATCGTCATTTACTTTGAGGCTCAGGATCTGCCCGAGTTTTATGACTTTTTCACTTCCTTGCCCACCCCGGTGGTGGTCGACCATATGGGCCGACCCGATGTGAGCAAGCCGGTCGACGGCCCCGAGTTCAGCCTGTTCATGAAAATGATGCGTGAGCATACGAATTTCTGGAGCAAGGTCAGTTGCCCGGAGCGCTTGACGGTGAGCGGCCCGGCAGCGCTGGGCGGCGAGCAAAATGCCTACCGCGATGTGGTGCCTTTTGCCCGCAAACTGGTGGAAAGCTTTCCGGATCGGGTGCTCTGGGGTACCGACTGGCCTCACCCCAACCTGAAAGACCATATGCCCGATGATGGCCTGCTGGTTGACTTCATTCCTCACATTGCCCCGACCGCCGCTTTGCAGAAAAAGCTGCTTGTGGACAACCCCATGCGGCTATATTGGCCCGAATGAATATGACAGGGAAATCTGCATGAGCGCAAAAACTATTGTTCGCATCGACCAGGCACCGGCCCGACACTGGGTGGGGAATGGCTTTCATGTGCATGGCATGTTCAGCTACAACCGCAACCCTGAGGACTACAGCCCGTTCCTGATGCTGGACTACGCCGCTCCGACCCAATTCGCGCCCAATGCCGGTAAACCCCGGGGTGTGGGCGAGCATCCGCACCGTGGTTTTGAGACGGTCACGATTTGCTACAGCGGCGAAGTCGCCCACCGTGACTCTTCCGGCGGAGGCGGTGTGATTGGTGTGGGCGATGTGCAGTGGATGACAGCGGGCTCCGGTCTGGTGCACGACGAATTTCATTCTGAAACCTATAGCCGTGCCGGGGGCGAGTTCCATATGGTTCAGTTGTGGGTGAATTTGCCCGCCAAGGACAAGATGACACCTCCTCACTACCAGGCGATTAGTACCGCCGAGATCCCACGGGTTGACGTCAACGGCGCTTCGGTGCGCTTGATCGCGGGTCAGCTGCGTCAAGGGGACTCGCACTTCAGCGGGCCGGCAAACACCTATACCCCCATGAATGTGTGGGATGTGAAATTGTCCGCCCATTCCCGGATCAGCCTGCCTCAGCCCGAGGGCTGGACCACATTGTTGCTGGTGCAAGGCGGCAGGTTGTCGATCAATGGCTCCGACACAGTGGGCAAGGCGCAGTTGGTGGTACTGAGCCGCAGCGGCAGCGCGCTGGACATCCACGCCAGCGAAGACGCGCAATGCCTTTTGCTGTCGGGTGAGCCCATTCAGGAGCCGGTGTTTGGTTACGGTCCTTTTGTGATGAATACCGAGCAAGAAATTCGGCAGGCATTTACGGATTTTCACAGCGGAAAATTTGGCACACTGCCAGTAGCCTGATTGTTTGCCGCATCTGCTTTTTTATTTTTCCAACGTCTTTGCCTGGAGTGACTGTGAAAGCCTGTTTTCTCCGCCTGCGGATTCTGTGGTGTGTACTGCTTGCTGCCATGCTGACAGCTTGTGGCAGCTACCCCTCCAGCCCTAGCAGTCAATCGTCGCCACCCCTGCGTGCTGCTACTAACCCACAAAGCTGCGCCGCCCTGGCCGGAGTCAGTATCCCCGCCGATCGAATTGGCGCCAGCGCGGGCTTGAAAAGCGGTGCGGCAGTGGTGGACTCTGCCACCTGGACAGCCGCTACACCGTTGCGACTCGGCACCGGCCCCATGCCCGAAGCGATGGTCAATCCTGCCACGCCTGAACACTGCAAGGTGCTGGGCCATATCAGGCCGGTAGATCCTGCAGCACCCAATATTCACTTTCAGGTCAATTTGCCGAAGGAATGGACTGGCGCGGCAGTGCAGTTGGGCGGTGGTGGCTTTAATGGCGTATTGATCAATGGCTATTCATTAGTACGGGGCGCGCCCTTTGACAAACCTGCACCTCTGGCTCTGGGCTTTGTCACCGTGGGCACCGACTCAGGTCACCAAAACAAACCCGGTGTGCCCTTACAAGCCTTTGCCGCCAACGAAGAGGCGTTTGTGAACTTTGCCCATGCCGCCTACAAAAAAGTGAAAGATGTGGCGGTGGCCCTGATGCAGACCACTTACGGTAGTGCGCCGCGCTACATGGTGTTCAGTGGCTCATCCGAGGGCGGGCGTGAGGGTCTGACCATGGCGCAACGCTACCCCCGAGACTTTCAGGGCGTGATCAGCCGCGTGCCGGTGATCAACTGGACGGGCCTGATGCACATTGGTATGTCTAACGGATTGGCAGCCATGAATGAGGGTTGGATGAATGACGAGCAAACCCGCCTTGTCCACGATGCCGTGCTGGCAGCGTGCGACCTGCTCGATGGCGCAAAGGACGGCATCGTGTCCGACCCGGTGGGTTGTCGCAGAAAATTTGATGCAGCCAGTTTGTTGTGCAAAGCCGGGCAGGGCGCAAACTGCTTGAACTCCGCGCAAATCCAGGCCATCAAAACCTTGCACGCGCCGATGCACTACCCATTTGCCCTGGCCCACGGTGTGACCCAATACCCGGGCCGTGGACCCAGCGCCGAGGCCTTGCCCACGCTGGGGGTCAACGGCCCCATGGGCGGCTGGAAAGCCTGGTGGCTGGGGTCTGCGCCGCCTGCCATGCCCACTCGGCCCGACACGCGCAGCTGGGACTACAGCATGGGAGCGATCCAGCACATCTTCATGCAAAAGCCCAACGCAAGCGCTCAGGAGTTGTTCAGCTACAAGATGGAAAACCATCGTGCGCGCGTGCAGCAGGTGTCGGCCTTGATGGACTCGACCAATCCTGACCTTTCGGCGTTTCATGAAGCCGGCGGCAAACTGATTCTGATGGAGTACATGGGAGACTACGCCCAAAGTCCTTACGCTGGCATTGCCTACTTTGAATCGGTGCAGCGCCAGTTGGGGGCGCAGCGGGTGGCGCAATTTGCCAAGCTGTACGCAGTGCCCGGGGTGGACCATGTGGGCTCGGGCGCACCTGCTACGGCCGACCTCTTCAATGCCCTGACTGCCTGGATCGAGCGTGGCGTGGCTCCTGCAGGCCTGACCTTGTATGAGCATTC
>Ga0129333_10004881_pt1 | contig 12557 bp, 15 predicted proteins | sample CPB6_08_DNA_FD_94474 | JGI IMG/M metagenome (GOLD analysis project Ga0129333, IMG submission 94474) | Freshwater to marine salinity gradient microbial communities from Chesapeake Bay, USA - CPBay_Sum_0.6_0.8_DNA | ecosystem: Environmental > Aquatic > Marine > Coastal | place: USA: Chesapeake... | reverse complement strand
GCCCAAAGAGTTCAACCATTTTCATTTGAATCTTATGTTTTAAATAATACTTCAACCAGTGTGCCTTTACATGATGGAGAGTTTGCTAGCTTTTACGTTAACGGTTCTAGGATATCTAAATCTAGCCCCATAGATTATGACACCAAATCAAATGAAGACTCAAATAATATTGAGCCATTAATTATGGATACAAGCTGGATTCAATCTGAATCAGATGCAAAGAAGTTGGCCGAATGGATAAAGTCAACTACTTTAAATAAAGGAAGAATTATTGAAATGGAAATTTTTGGAAACCCTTTAATTTCTCCTGGAGATATTGTTTCTATAAACTACCCACTTCAAGGAATTTCAAACGATGTAAAATATATAGTTACAAATGCAAATATAAAATTTCAAGAAGGAGTATCTACCTTAATAAGCTGTCGGGCTATTTGACGGCCAAATGGTATAATAAATAAATGGCAATAGAAGCAGGTAAAACGGCACCAATAATCGATGACGAAGATCGACTACTTGCTGCAGTATGGAAAGCTAAAGCTGCAAAACAACTAACTGGGAAAACTGGCTCCTTTCCATTTAATCCTTCTGGTTCTTCAGGAGGCTCAGAAAATCCAGAAGACCCAGAAGAAAAAGGAAGACCTCAATTAAGTGATATACAATACTTAGGGTCAGAAACATATTACGATGCATCTGGAATGCAAAAGTCTAAATCTAAATTTAGAATTTATAACTCTAGCGGAGAGCCTTTAGAAAAATATGCTTTAGTCATTACATTGTCTGATCAGCAAGGGGGAAGAGAATGATAACAAAATTTGGTAAAAGGTTTTTAACTAATTTTATTGCAGGAAATTCATCTTTTATAAATAAAGAAATAGCAATAGGTATAGCAAATAATACAGAGTACCCACTGTCAGATACAAATTCAAGACTAGGTTTTGAGTTTTACAGATTGCCAGCTAGAGTGGGAGGCATAGATATAGATGCCTCTGTAACTCCTACTAAATATACAGTAATATATTCAGCAACAATTCCAACAAATGTTGCTGGTAAAATAAATGAAATTGGAATATATCCTGGAGTTAGAAGTTCAAAAAATTATTTTGATAGTAAATTTATTACTGATTTTGAACTACCTTTTGACTGGGCTCCCTCTCCAGATATAGATCAGTCAAATTTTAGAGTTGGAGATAGCTCATTAATATTTAAATCTAATGATACATCTGAACAAGAGTATGTGCTACCATTAACTGGATTTGATTTATCTGGATATAATGCATTAGACACAATATGTTTTTCTTATAGGGTAAACAATTCTTTCTTATCAGAGATAAAGATTAATTTTTATAGCGTTTATGATTCTACTATTCCATCAAATAGTAAATATTATCAAGTTGTTTTCAATGATCATTCCGTAGGAGACAACATTAAAGAAAAAAACATTTCTGATTTAGTTGCTGTAAATTCTCCAAATATTAATAACATAACATATTTAGGAATTTCAATTGTTCCAACTACTGAAGAGGCTTCTGTATCTGTGGATGGGCTAAGAATAAATGACGAAGACACGTTTGATCCATTGTACGGGTTGATTGCTAGATCAATTTTGCCCGTTGAGATAACAAAAGTTTTAGGCAGGGAATCACAAATAGAATTTAAATTAGACCTATCATTTGGAGAATAAAGTGGCAGAAAAAAATCAAGATTTAGGTGTTACGCAAAAACAAGACGGTGATTACACAGACATCGTAATACCAGAACTTGATTTATTGACAACATATGGGCTTCAGGTTGCATGGGTTTATGCAGATAAAGAAAAGGGTGTCAGTGAATTTTCTGATGTTTTTGAATGGACAACTGCTGGACCAAACAGGCCAGAAGTTACAAGTATTGTTTGGACTTGGGAAGGAACCACTTTAAAAGGTGTATGGCAAAACCCTAGCGAAAATGTAAAAACATATCAAATATATTTAACTCCAGTAGGAGTTTCTGCAGACTTAGAAAGGTCTTGGACTAAATCTGCTGATCACACAACTACAGATCAAATTTGGACACTTACAAAAGATTCTAATATAGGAAATTTTAGCAAAGTATTCAGAACACAATTTACTGGTAAACTAAAAACTACTTATTTAGATGGAACAACTAGCGGTCTTTCTTTTACGACACCAGCATACTCAGACCCAGTTTGCACAGCTACAATATCAGATTCAAGTTGGTCAGTTCTTTCTATTTCAAATGGTATATCTATTTCCTGGCAAGATGAAATAACAAAATCAGAAACATATAAATATACAAATGTTTATGTGTCTACATCTCAATCTGGACCATGGACACAATATAGTGGAAATAGCCCAGTACAGATACCGCTTTATGATTTTGCAACTAGATATGTAAAAATAAATCATTTTTCTTCAAGTGAATGTGAATCTTTATCTTCTTCAATAAAAGAAGGAAAAGCTTATGATCCAATTACCTTTGACGGAGATCCACCAGTAAATGATTTTACTTTAGGTACAGCAACTGTTACAGATGATGCAAATGGGCTATTTTCATTTGACAAAAAGGTTTTATTTACATGGACTCAAAATTCTGACACAGATACAGCTGGATATAGGATTAGATTTAGAATTGCTGGTACTTCAGACCCATATACATTTATGTCAGTTCCTGGTAAAGAAAAAACCTCAACTTATCTTTATGGATTAAAGGGTGGCAAGACATATGAAATAGCAGTTAGTACATATGACATATATGGAAATACAAATGAAACTCAATGGCAAACTTATCCAAATGTTGTAGCTCCAGTAAGCACTTCTCTATTACCAGATGTAGCTATCACTGCTGGAGATATGAAACTTGGATATGGAATAGGTGGAGATAATTCTCAAAAAGGTTTATACATTGCTCCAGATAATTATTGGTATGTTCAAGGAAATACAAATATTTCTAGTGCCGCTAGATTATCAGTTGGAGGATCTGTAGATAAATTAGTTTGGGATGGGGCTAACCTAAGCATAACTGGAACGGTAAATGCTAATGCTGGTAAGTTTACTGGCTCAATTGATATTGGAACGCCAACTGTAGATGGACAATTAAGAATAACAGTTTCAGGTACAAATGGCGGCAATATAGAGATGGGTAAGCTAACTAATGTTTTAGGTTTACCAGTTGGAGCAGGTATACAGGTTACAAATACGTCTGGTGGAATTTATGCACAGCTAGATCCAACAAATGGAATTATTGCAAGAAAAGGATCAATTGGCGGATGGAAATTAGATACAAATGAGTTAAGCGCATATGCGGGTAAGGTTGGAATGAGCGCCCCAGACTCTCCAACAGATTCTTCCGTAGCATTTTGGGCGGGTGGATTAATATCTAATCCTAAATTTAAAGTAACATACGGTGGATTGCTTGAAGCAATTGATGCAAAAATATATGGAGATGTTAGATCTAATACTGCTAAATTCGGTACATTTAATGATTCTAATTTTACTAATTTAGAAAAAGGATGGTATATTGATGGTGCTCAAATTAAATCCACAAAAACTACAGCTGGTTCTGCAAGAGTTTATTTAGATGGCGAATGGGGAGCAGTTTCTGGAGCTAATTTAATTGGATCTGTTTTATGGCTTAGCTCATTAACCGCACAAGAAGCGGATGCAGAAACTCCAGAAGCTTCAGCGGAATATAACTATGATTATATTTCTTCTGCTGGACATTTCAGGCTGGGATCTGGTAAAATTAGATACAGTTCTTCTACTGGATTAATAATAAATGCAAATTTAACAGCTTCAAATTTATATCTAGGAGAGACTTCTGGATCAGTAGACTATATAATTGGAAAAACTGGCGATGGAAGATCTGCAGGAGATTTTAGTTTAGGCAGTGGTGCCATAACAAATACTAATGGAGTATTCAAGATATCAACAAACCAAATATATATGCCAAACTCTGCTACCATTAGTGATAATGATGGAACGGCTGGAGATTCAACAGTTGTTCTTGCTGATATTGGATATGAATCTCGTTTAGTAAGGGGAAGAGCTCTTTGGTACGGAGGCAATAATGCCCCAACAAATATAACAAGTAGATACGAGTACAATACCGCATTTGGCGCCAACCAAGGAAATGGCAGATTCACTTCTTCTAATCCAGGAGATTTTGTTAAAGGCGATTTATGGCTGCAGAGAGTGTAGTGTGAGTTGTGCCAATATATAGAAAAGCAAACCCTGGAGACCCTGGAGAATCTGGTGGCTGGACAAGATTAAAAAACATATATAGAAAAGCAAACCCTGGAGACCCTGGAGAATCTGGTGGCTGGATCAAAATGAGATCAGTATGGAGATTTCTAGGCGGCTCTTCATGGGAAAGAATATTTGGGTTAGTGTGTCCTTATTCTACTGGCTCTGATAATATACCAAAATTTTATTTCATAGAATCACCATATACATCTGCAGCAAACAAAAGCCAAGACGCTGATAGATACTCAGGGGCCGCATGGCAAAACTCAAAAATATATATTACAAGAGGTAAGTGGGAAGAAGACCCAATATATTTTGAATTCACATTCCAAAAATCAGTTAACGGTGGAAGCTTTACAAATATAATAAGTCCTATTGTAAAAACTTACACATCTTACAATGACAATCAGTCTACGGATGTGTTCCCATCTTCATCATCTAATTGGCCTTTAATATCTCTAGATGATGTTCAAAATTCTGCAAAATACAGGGTTAGGGTTAGAGCATCAGATGTTAATCCACCCAGCGAATCAGATTTAGATTGTTCGCTAGTATATTATCCAATAGAAAGTGGAATATATCCAAGACTTAAGTTCGCTTTTAATCCTTATGGCGTAGACAATGATCCAAACATAAGTGGTATTTCTGAAAACGAATCATTGTCAAATTATACAGATAGACAACTTGCAATACAGTGGAGATACAATACAACCTTAGTTCCAACTAATCAAAATTCAAATTCATACAAACATCAAATTGTTTGGATGGAAACTATGGAAGGAAGCACAGTATTTGGACCAGTTGATGTTCCAGCAACAAACACTGCAACTCAGTCTTATACTATAAATTATCCTCAATCTGTAGCAGATGCTGGTGGAGAATATATTGTTAATGTTGTTACTGTCGCAAATGATGGATATTGGTCTGCAAACTCATTACAGAATCATATAGATAGTTTAGATGAAACCACTAATCAGGCAAGCTTTGTTTGGACCTTGCCAACAAAACCAGTAACAGATAATACTCATGACATAGGAGAAGATTCAAAAAACAACAGGTCGAATATAGGTACAGGATCTGTATTGCTGTCAAAAGGAAACTGGACTAGTGTTTTCCCAGAGACTACTTACTTATACAAAGTTAGGATATTTGAAACAAATCCACTAGATCCAATTACAGTTATATCTAATGATAATGGAGTGTTTACTGGTTTAAGTCAGTATATAGGAAAAAGAGCAGGGTTTACAGTTACAGCAACAAATCCTGGAACTTCGTTATTAACAAATAGGCAAACAGAATCCATTAGAAAAGATTACATTATTGATAACCCTCCTGTTGTTACAATAACGTCCCCATCAGTTGATACCATATCCGCAAACACTGATTTTCAAATAACAGCAACAATAACTAATTATCCTAAAAATATTACTGTAAATACTACAGATGGTGGAGCTGGGCCAGCAAAAAATAATGGAGTCGATTATAACAATGTAACTGAAACTGTTTCATCAAATACATCTACATATAATTATCAAAGTCCAAATTTACAATATGCTAATGGTGGAACTAGAACAATAACTGTTAGAGCAAATCCAGGAGATGTGTATGACTTTAAAAATATAATTGTTCCATTATCTTCTATAACTCCAGGAACTGTTGAAATGGTTCAAACATGCGGAGATGGTAAATTTGCAATAAATGATTATTTTAATATAAATCCAGTTGGTTGGGTTGGAGATAATGGCGGAGATCCTAATTTAATATTAAACTATGAATACAGGTTATACTGGAATGGAGTTTTGCAAAATTATAATGATGAGGTTCCTAATAGAGTAGGAGATCTCGGGGAACAAGCAGGGGATACACTTAGGGCTGAAGTAAGAGCATATTACTATAACCCTACTAATTTGTCCTCAAGTGTTTTTACTACATGGGTAAGCTCTCCAACCTATAGCATAGTTTCTGCTCCAGTTTATGGAGAGTGGACTCCATGGAGTATCTGTGCTGTTGTTGATGGAGTAAATAAAAGTTCAAGGTCTAGAACAGAAACAGTTTGTGGAGTCACAACCACTAAAACTGAAACAAAAAATTGTAATTGGTATTGTACAACAGTTGGTCAGGGTGATACATGCACATGCACACAAACCGTGGAGGCCACAAATATAAGTGCAACTGGCTCTGGATATTCCACAAGTTGTAGTGAGTCTGGATTCCCATCCTGTAGCGCCCCGTGTACCTGTACCTCAACAGAAGAAGCTAAGTGTACTGAGTGGGTAAGGACATATACCACTGATTGGTCTGAATATGGAGAATGCTCTGCGACAGTATTTGGTGTAGCTGGTAAAAAAACTAGGACTAGACAATATACAGAAACTAGAACATGCCCAACATCATCTACTTCTACTAATGAAAATGGTGTAACTGTTATAACGTTGGCCTCACCATGCACAACTTCTAGAAGCGGAACTGAAATACAAAATGCGGATTGTTGTAAGGTTGGGACAGAGACTTTTGATCCAAGAATTATATACGGGGAATGGTCTGAATGGAGTGCCTGTGGAAGTGCCCCATCTACATCTACTAGAACAAGAACTATAACAGAAAGAGTTAGCACTCGAACATATAAAGAAGACTGTACTTATACAGACGGTGTTCAAGACACTACTTCAACAGGAACAGAAACAGTAGATTGTTGGTATTGTACAGAAAGTTATCCATCATCTGCAAATTGTCTGGGTTGTAACTACTCTGTTGCGTTATATAACAATAGTGCAAGTGGTTCTGGGTATAGCAGATCTTGTAGCAAATCTGGATACCCCTCATGTTCAACACCCTGCACTTGTACCTCAACACAAGAAGCTAATTGTACACAGTGGGTAAGGACGTATACTAGTGAAACAGACTGGGGAACCTGTTCAGCAGTAGGTTCTACTCCTGGAAGACAGTGCAAAACAAAAAATTATACACAGACAAGAACCTGTCCCTCTGGAAGTCCTTGTAGTACATCTGAGTCTGGGTCAGAACAAACTTGTAGGGATTGCTGTACAGTAGCAACTACATGCGATGAAGCAATAGTTACATACGGTGCTTGGAGTGAATGGAGTGCATGTTCAGGAAACCCATTGACACAATCTAGGTCAAGATCTAGAAGCACTAGTAGGACATGCACGACAACTGCAATAGATTGTTCAACTACTACTAGCACCACTACAACTAATGATACGGAAATTCAATCAAGAGGATGCTGGTATTGTACAACTAGTGTAAATAGCAATTGCGCTGGGTGCACACAATCAATAGAAGGAACCAATATAAGTCAAAGTGGGTCAGGATATCAAATTAGCTGTAGCCAAAGCGGATACCCAAGTTGCCAGACTCCATGTGCCTATTGGTGGTGCAAGACAACAAGAACAGAAACAGGTTATTGTGCATTGTCTGGACCATTTACGGAGAGCCAAGCTTCAAGCGGCACATTCATTACTGTTTGCCAACAAGCAGAGTCTCAGCCATACACGTGTCCAATAGCATTCGCCCCACCAGCGTTCTTCGCCCCACCAGCGTTCTTCGCCCCACCATTTTTCCCACCAGCGTTCTTCGCCCCACCAGCGTTCTTCGCCCCACCAGCGTTCTTCGCCCCACCATTCTTCCCACCAGCGTTCTTCGCCCCACCAGCGTTCTTCGCACCACCATTTTTCCCACCAGCATTTTTCGCCCCACCAGGATTTGGTTCCCCGTTCGATCCAAGAGCTTACTAGCCTATTGACAATACTCATATAAATGTTAAAATATAGCAAAGAGGAGAAGTATGAATAAAAAAGATTTGGGCGGTAGCACATACATTGTTTTAGTTAATAATGAATTTGCTGGATGGTTTAATATACCTACTGGAAATCAAGAAACTCACATTTTGAGAGCAGCTCTTGCGAGTAATCCAACAATAATTGATATGGAAGATATAGAATTAGATATAAGCGATCTCCCTAAGCAAGCCGAAGGATATATGTGGAATGGGTCTGGTTTTTATAAGGATGATTTAAATGGCTAGTAAATGGGACCAGATTAAAAGATTAATTAATTCTGACGAGGTAAAGCCTTGGGACTTTTTAAATCCAAATACTGAGTATGCGTCGGAAGAAGAGTCTGGCAACAGGTATGATATATGCAAGAGTTGCCCATTTTTAAATCAAACAGCAAAAACTTGTAAAGAGTGTGGTTGTTTCATGCCTGCTAAAACTAAGCTAAAAATGGCTACTTGCCCAGTAGGCAAATGGTAATGGTATAATATAAAAGGAGGTAAGTTATGGCAAACGAATATGATTTAACAAAAGATGAAAAAGCGTCAATAATTATAACTCATCTAAAAAATCTTTCTAGTCAAAAATATAATTGTGAGATATCCTTGGCAGAAGAAAACTCTTTAGAGAATCCATCAGAAGACATACTTACTAATTTAAATTTGCAGTATGAAAGCATTAATACAAAAATAAATGCTTTAGAAAATAAATTAGCAGAAGTTTTGGGATAATAAAATGGTTTATGAATTAGAGATAGAAGATAAAAGATCAGTTATAGATTCTCACATAAGAAGATTAACCTATGAAAAATATAATACAGAAATTAGTGTAATTGTTGAAGAAAGTTCATCAAGCATTGATAATTTAATGATAACCTCATTAAATGAAAAAATTACAGATTTAAATAATAAAATTCAAAAGCTTGAAGAAATTAAATCTGGATTAGTTAGTCAGGAATAATATATGTCAGAAAAAGCTGAATTAATAATTACTGCTCTGCAAGAAAGAATCGGGCAACTTGTGGCAAATTATGAAACCCAAATTGCCATTCTTCGTGCCGAACTAACTCAGCATGTAAATAAAGAAAAAGCAGTTGAAAATTATTCAGAACAAATTAATGAAATAATTGGAGAATAATGGCTGAAGTATTTCAAGACGGAGAACCAGTAGATCCATTAAAATTACAAAAACTACAGGACCAGATAACCGCTATCTCTAAAAAAGCACAGGACGCTTTTGATTTAGGAAGTAGACTAGATAGCGAACAACGTCAAATTGTTTTTCATACTAAAGCAGGGGTAGAGGTATTTGAAGGCGGATTAAATGCTGGACAGTTTAAAACTTCTACGATTGATTTAGAATGGAGTGGAGACTATGTAAATGTTTACACTGTTGCTACTCCAAGATTAAAAGATCCAGGAAAAAATAATATAAGAATTTCATTTACTGGAGATTCTAGAACACCCACCATGGTAGCATGGTCTGAAAAAAAGTTTACACCAGACTTATATGTTCATTGGATTAGTGTTGCAGCAAAGCCTGTTGACTAGGTGTTGACAACCTAGTAAGTTATGTTACAATTCTCTTTACGCTAATATATAGTATTTGCGTTCATACCTAGGTGCTTAATGACAAATGATTTAAAGTGGATGCTTTCATCCGATCAACAATTTCCGTATCAAGACAATAAAGCCATAGAGCTTTGGTTTAAGGTAATGGAGTGGTTTAATCCAGATGTGGTTGATATACTTGGAGATACTGACGATCAGGCATGCTACAGTAAATATACCGAAGGAAGATCTGCTGAATTTCTTAAAATGTATAAAGATCAAAATGGAGCAGCAATCGTACCACTAATGCAGCATGAAGCAAAAGGTGCAAGAGAATTTTATGCTAAAAATAGAGAAGTTGCTGGACCAAATGCAGAATTATTTACGGCGCTAGGAAATCATGATATTAGAATTTTTAATTATATGGATGCAAAACTTCCAGACTTTTTAAATATTGTTACTCCAGAAGCTTTATGGAATTTAGATTCATTAGGATATGGGTACATCTACTACGACGCACTACCAAAAAAAAGATATGGAGACATTCATGTGCATCACGGGTTATCTATCGCTGACACTGGCGCTGTTCGTAAAGACATGAATGACCTTCAGGTATCTTTAATTCGTGGTCATTCTCACAGAATGGCTGCACATTTTCAAACATACGAATTAAGAAATAAGGGTAAGGGTGAAACAATTCGTGGCTATGAAATTGGACACATGTGTGATGAAAAAAGTTCTGGGATGAAATACATGCAGCATCATGATTGGCAAAAAGGTTTTGCTGTTGCCCATATAGAAAATGGAAAGTATCCACATATTCAATTAATTCAAATTTCACCAGACTATTCTTGTGTTGTAGATGGAAAGGTTTTTACATTATGATGAAATGTGGAAAGTGCAAAGGAAGAGTTTTTGTAGATAGAGTTTTTTCACAGAAGTTACATGTAGAATTGTTTTGCATAATGTGTGGGAAACGATGGATGATAAATAAGGATACCAGTCCACTAGGAAGATGGCTAGAACAAATAGAAAAAAACAAACTAAAAGATTTAGCTATTTCTTCTTAAATAATAAAATACATAAAGTATTAAATTATTCTAGGGCAAAAGATGAGCTGATCGCTTGGTGCTACCCAGATAAAAAACGTATTCTTTATTCTTATTCTCAAGTAATTAAAAATATGGAAAACGCATACTCTACTAAACAAGTTGCACAAGTTTTAAATAAACATAAGATTACTATTGAGGACTATATTTTAGATGGTAAAATAAAATATCCACAAAAGGTGTATCCAATTAGTAATCCTGAAAGTAGTTGGTATAAATTTATGTATAGCGAATCAGACATAATGGACATACATCAATTTATTTTAGAGTCAGGATATTCTAAAAATATTCCATCTAAAACAGAGTTAAGGGCTCTTCTCAAACACAACACCATATTGTATACTAAGACCACTGAAGGTAAATTTGTACCAGTATGGAAGGCGGACTAGTGTCAAGCAGAGTTGTAATCTGTGAGATGTGTAAGAAAGAAATAGAATTGCGTTGGGGCATATTTGGTCACGACACATTGAGTAGACATAGAAAGGCGGATCACTAATGGGAGAAAGAACTCAGGTTAGAGTAGATCTTTCTTTTACAAGAAATCTAGGTAATTTTGAAAGTATTAAAATTGGTATTGGGGTAGACGATTTTGTTAGAGATAATGAAACGGTTGATGCTGCAACAGATAGAGTGTATAAATTTGTTGAGAGTAAACTAATTGCAAAAACCCAAGAAGTTGAAGAAGAATTAAATGGCAGCAAATAAAGAGCCGTACATATTACTTACTATCTACATGGCGCTTTATGAACAGAGGTATGGGAAAAAACCTAGAATAAACAAGTATAAAGAAAAGTGGGCGATGCAAGACGTATTGGATAGCTTAGGAAGTTTCGACCAGGCTAAAGATGTCCTCAGTTATTATTTTCGTACAGGAAAAAATGGACATCCATTAAACTTTTTTTATAATAATTTTGATAGGCTAGAAGACATGATGATACAAATAAATAAAGACGTTGCCAATAGGGCACGGCTACTTGAGCAGACAAAAAGGCTGGTTGAAGAAGAGTGAATACCGAAGCTGAATTAATTTCTGCTGTATGTAAAAATAAGGACATAAGCACACTTCTTGCTGACAATGCCGATGACCTATTTACTTCCCATAAAGATATTTGGGAAGGACTAAAAAGTTATTATTATAAATTTAGAGCTGTTCCAGAAGTCGGTGTTCTTCAAGATAAATTTAAAGACTTTGAACCAGTACAAACTAAAGCTGAAACTGGATATTATTTAGATAAATTAAAGAATGAGTTTGTTTCCTCTAGATTAAAAACTATTATGCTTCAGGCTGGGTCGTCATTAAAAGAGGACGCTCCTTCAAGAGTTTTGGGAGTAATGCAAAGTCAGCTAGCCACTCTTAGTAGATATACAAATAATGTTAGAGATGTAGATATAACAGATATTGATTCGGCAGAAAGACATTATCAGTCTGTAAAAGATAGGTCTACGGTTATGGGTGGAAGTCCAGGAATATTAACTGGGTTTGAGGCAATAGATAAGGCTTACCCCACAGGAATGGCTCCAGGACACCTTATAGTGGCCATAGGATGGCCAGGAAGAGGAAAGACATGGTTTACCTCATACTTAGCCTGTAAGGCTTGGGAGCAAGGATTTAAGCCAATGATAGTCTCACTTGAAATGGCTCCAGAAAACATGAGAGATAGAATTTATACAATGCTCGGTTCAGGACTGTTCCGTGCTAGCGATTTATCAAAAGGAGATATTAATTTAGATGATTTCAGGTCATGGGCAACGAAAACCACGGAAGGCAAAAACAGCTTTGTCCTCGTTTCTAACGAAGGCACAGCTGAGGTCACTCCCTCGACAATTCAAGGCAAAATTGATCAGCACAAACCAGATTTAGTT
>Ga0129333_10004880_pt1 | contig 12557 bp, 12 predicted proteins | sample CPB6_08_DNA_FD_94474 | JGI IMG/M metagenome (GOLD analysis project Ga0129333, IMG submission 94474) | Freshwater to marine salinity gradient microbial communities from Chesapeake Bay, USA - CPBay_Sum_0.6_0.8_DNA | ecosystem: Environmental > Aquatic > Marine > Coastal | place: USA: Chesapeake... | reverse complement strand
GATCGCCGGAGCCGCCAGCATGGCGGCCGGCGAGTGGGTGTCGGTGTCGGCGCAGAACGAACTCATCCAACGCGAGGTCGACATCGAACGTCGCGAGTTGCGCGTGAACACCGCCGCCGAGACCCACGAGCTGGCCAAGATCTACGAGAGCCACGGCATGCAACCCGACCGGGCGGCCGCGGCCGCGGCCGACGTGATGCAGAAGCCCGAATCGGCGTTGGCCGTGCACACCCGCGAGGAACTGGGTGTGAACCCCGACGGTCTCCCCTCGGCCATGAAGGCAGCGGTGCTGTCGTTGGTGTGCTTCATCTTCGGCGCATTGTTGCCGGTGGTGCCGTGGTACCTCGGTTCCGGCAACGCCGCCAAGGTCGCCTCGATCGGAGTCGGCGTCGTGTCGGCCGCGGTCGTCGGTGCGATCATCGGCCGATCGGCCGAGCGCAAGGTGATCTGGAGCAGTCTGCGTCAGGTGCTCATCCTGCTCGTCGCCTGCGGTGTCACCTACGGCATCGGGCTTCTGTTCGACGTCTCGGTTTCCTGAGTTCGTCGTTTCGCGACGAGACTCCACCCATGACCCAACGCAACGTCCTCGGTGGCGACCTGGTCCCCTGCTCGTTCGATCCGCTCACCGGGTACTACCGCACGGGCTGTTGCGAGTCGCGGGGTGACGACCCCGGCATGCACGTGGTGTGCGCGGTGATGACCGACGACTTCCTGCGCTTCTCGCGCGGAGTCGGCAACGACCTCTCGACGCCGATGCCGCAGTACGGATTCGCCGGCCTGAAGGACGGCGACCAGTGGTGCCTGTGCGCGTCACGCTGGCAGGAGGCCTACGAGGCCGGTGTGGCGCCCCGGGTGGTTCTCGCCGCCACTCACCTGTCGGCTCTGGAGTTTTGCGACCTTGACGCTCTGCGCGAGCACGCGATCGACGCCTGAAGCAACCCGCGAGCGGCCGCTCAGAGGGGGACCGAACGCAACAACTGCGCGTCGCCGGTGACGGCGGCGGCCAGACCGTCGGCGGCCGGCATCAACTGCTCGCAGAAGAAGCGTGCCGACAACACCAGGTCGTCGACCGTCGCGGCACCCAGCTCAGTGACGTTGTCGCGAGCGATGAGCGCCGACTCGGCCATCAGGAAACCGGCGGTGAGCGTGCTGAGCAGGCGCAGATACGGCGTGGCGCCCGAGAGCAACGACCACGGATCGGTCGAATTGGCCGCCAGCCACTCGGTGGCCCCGCGCGTCGAGGCCAGAGTCGTCCGCAACGCGCTGACCGTGTCTCGCAGATCGTCGTGACCGTCGAGGCGACGGCAGAGCGTCTCCACGTTGTCGAGATGGCGCATCATCACCTCGCCGCCCCGTAGACCGAGTTTGCGACCAACCAGGTCGATGGCCTGGATGCCGTTGGTGCCCTCGTAGATGGTGGTGATGCGAGCGTCGCGGTAGTGCTGGGCGACTCCCGTCTCCTCCACGAATCCCATGCCGCCGTGGATCTGCACGGCGATGCCGGTGAGTTCGACGCCCATGTCGGTGCCCCAACCCTTCGACAACGGCGTGAGCAGTGCCGCCTGGTCGGCGGCCCACTCGCGCTCGGAGGGGTCGGGATGATGAGCCGCGACATCGAGGCAGGCCGCGTTCCAGTAGGTGAGGCGACGCAACGCCATGAGGGTCGTCTTCATCGTGAGCAACATGCGCTTCACGTCGGGATGATCGATGATCGGCGAGCTCTCACCGGCCGGTGCACCCGGTGCGCGACCCTGACGACGGTCGCGGGCGTACTGCAACGCCTGCTGGTAGGCGCGATCACCGAGCGCGAGCCCCTGCAGTCCCACCGAGAGGCGAGCCTGGTTCATCATCGTGAACATGTACTGCATGCCCCGGTTCTCCTCGCCGATGAGGTAACCGATCGCACCGCCGTTGTCGCCGTACGACAGCACGCACGTCGGGCTCGCGTGGATGCCGAGTTTGTGTTCGACCGACACGCAGGTGACGTCGTTGCGACGGCCGATCGATCCGTCGGGGTTCAGCAGGAACTTCGGGACGATGAAGCACGAGATGCCCTTGGTGCCCGGAGGCGCATCGGGGGTGCGGGCCAGCACCAGATGGATGATGTTCTGCGCCATGTCGTGCTCGCCGAACGAGATGTAGATCTTGGTGCCGGTGATCGAGTACGAACCATCGGGGTTCCGCACGGCTCGGGTGCGCACGGCACCCACGTCGCTGCCGGCGTCGGGCTCGGTGAGGTTCATCGTGCCGGTCCACTCGCCGGTGATCATCTTGGGGAGATAGGTGAGTTTCTGTTCCTCGCTGCCGTGATGGGCGATGGCATCGATCGCCCCCTGGGTGAGCAACGGACACATCGAGAAGGCCATGTTGGCGGCCGTCATCATCTCCTGGATCGCGATGCCCACCATCCACGGAAATCCGCCGCCGCCGTACCCGGGATCGAAGGGGACCGCTCCCCAGCCGGCGTTCACGTAGGCGCGGTACGCGCTCGGGAACCCGGGCGGGGTGGTGATGCTTCCGTCGGAATTCAGCCGCACTCCGTGCTTGTCGCCCACCTTGTTGATGGGTGCCAACTTCTCTTCCATGAAGCGGGCCGCTTCGGCGAGCAGGTCGCGCACGACCGACGAGTCGACCTCGGCGTAACCGGGCAGGCCGAGGATCCGGTCGAGTCCGCAGACCCGGTTGAGCACGAAGTCGATGTCGGCGAGGGGAACGCGATAGTCGGTCACGTGGTCAAGGCTAGGTGACGGGCCGACGCGCGAGCCCGAACGGAAACCCTCCCATTCGCGTGACGTCAGGCGCCGGTGAGTTCGCGCCAGCGCGCCGGGTAGGCGGCTTGCACCTCGGCCGGTGTCATACGCAACGTCGCCTCGGGGACGACGTCGGCGATCAGGCGACCTTCCTTGTAGTGATGCACGTTGCCCACGCCGTCGAACAGATCACGGCGACGTTCCATCAGATCGTTCGAGGCCGCCGGATCGAGAAACCCCCACATGGTGAACGCGATGGTGAGATCGTGGATCACGGGAGCACGCCCGAACAGCGATGCGCGGCGCAACGCGATGTTGAGGCAACCCCTGATCGCGTCGTCGGCGTCGAGTCCGCCGAGGTGGAGCCGATTGCGGAACGACATCGCGAGCTTCAGGCCGTAGCCCTGGTCCGGCCCCTGGTAACCCAGACGTTCACCGGACGGCTGTCCGGCCTCGAGATCGCCGGGACGATCGGGCGACCACGGCGCCGGCACCACGTCGGGTGACGCGTACGCGCGCACCTCGTCGATCACGGGAACGGGAGCGAAACGCGGGGCGGCCATGGGCGAAGAATACCCGTGACCAGCCGCGCTCACCGGGTCAAGGTGGACCGGGTCACGACGCGTGCAGGAGCCCGAACACCAGCGACTCCTCGAGCGCGCGCCACGAGGCCTCGATGATGTTGGGACTGACGCCGATGGTGGTCCAGGTGCGCTCGCCGTCGGTGGCGTCGAGCAACACGCGGGTCACGGCACCGGTGGCCGTGGCTCCGTCGAGGATGCGCACCTTGTAGTCGGTGAGGTGCACGCGCTCGAGTTGCGGATAGGCCTGCATCACCGCGGCGCGCAACGCCTTGTCGATCGCGTTCACGGGGCCGTTGCCCTCGGCGGTCTCCACGTGACGAACCGCCGAACCCTCGGCACCCACCCACACCTTCACGGTGGCCTCGGTGTTGAACGAGCCACTGGTGGTCTCGTCGGTGATCACGCGCATGCTCTCGACCCGGAACCACGGCTGTTCCCATCCGGTGGCTCGCCGCATGAGCAGTTCGAGCGACGCGTCGGCGGCCTCGAAGTGGTAACCCTCGTGCTCGAGTCGCTTCAGGTCGTCGATCACCTGGTTCACCGCCGGACCGTCCATCGACAGACCGAGTTCCTCGGCCTTCATCTGGATGGTGGCCCGACCGGCCATCTCGCTCACCACGAAGCGGGTGCCGTTGCCCACCGTCTGCGGGTCGACGTGTTCGTAGGCGTCCTTGGCCCGGGCGATGGCGCTCACGTGCAGACCGGCCTTGTGCGCGAAGGCCGATGACCCCACGTACGGCGCCTGCGGGTTGAGCGGTCGATTGAGCACCTCGGCCACGTGGTTGCTCACCGCGGTGAGCCGCTCGAGTCGACCCTCGGGCAGGCAGCCGAAGCCCATCTTCAGTTGCAGGTTCGGGATGACCGTGGTGAGGTTGGTGTTGCCGGTGCGCTCGCCGAGACCGTTCAGGGTTCCCTGCACGTGGCGGGCGCCGTTCAGCACGGCGGCCATCGAGTTGGCCACCGCGCAACCGGTGTCGTCGTGACAGTGGATGCCGATGATGGCGTCGGCTCCGATGTGGCGACGCACCCGCGCCACGATCTCGCCCACCTCGTGCGGCAGGCTGCCGCCGTTCGTGTCGCAGAGCACCACGTGGCTCGCGCCCTTCATCACCGCGGCCTCCACGGCGCGCAGGGCGAACTCCTCGTTGTGCTTGAAACCGTCGAAGAAGTGCTCCATGTCCACCAACACGCGTCGGCCGTGACCGGTGAGGAACTCCACCGAGTCGGCGATCATCGATTCGGCCTCGTCGAGCGTGGTCTGCAGTGCGTTGAGAACGTGGTAGTCCCAACTCTTGGCCACGATGCACACGGCACTCGTGCCGGCGTCGATGAGGTGGCGCAGGGTCGCGTCGTCGTCGACCTTGCCCTTCGGTCGACGAGTGGAACCGAACGCCACGAGGGTGCTGGTGTCGAGACGCAACTCGCGCGCCGCCCGCGCGAAGAACTCGATGTCTTTCGGGTTGGCTCCCGGCCAACCACCCTCGATGAAGTGCACACCGAGGTGGTCGAGTTGCTCGGCGATGCGCAACTTGTCTTCCACCGTGGCCGACACGCCCTCCACCTGCAGACCATCGCGCAAGGTGGTGTCGAACACCTCGACGACGTTGTTGCCCGACGTCTCGTCGCCCGGAGTGCCGCCGCCCGAAGTCCCGCTACTCGTGTTCATCTCGTCTCTTTCGTCGATTCGTTCGACTTCTCCGCGCTCGCCGGAAACGAAAATGCCGCCCGGAGGGCGGCGTCGGCGCACGGGAGAACCCGCGCGCTAGCTAATGATGATGATCGACGCGATCGTCGTGGGAGTGCTCGCGCTGCTCATCGACCAGTAGTCAACAGCGGGACGAGCCCGAGCGCCAACCCCTGCTCGCCCGAGAGGCCCTTTCCTGTGGACGAACCTGTGGTCGACGTGTGGATCGTCGGTGGACAACGCGTGGTTTCTGTGGACGAAAAGAGAAAGTTGGTGGATAACCCTGTGAGTAGAAAAATAACCCTTGACCTGCGGTGATGCATGAGTCAAAGTCTCCGGACCGAGACATACACGCCGACGGCGAGAAGGTGAACGGAGCGATCCGGACACCCGCGTAGTAGTCGAAACGAAGGTCTCGCAGAGGGCATCCGTCCGTCCTCGTCGAGAGAGATCTCGCGGGGACATCGGGCCGCCGCAACCCGGTCGAGGGCAACCAACGACCGGGCGTCGGGCGGCCCGCACCAGGAAGCCGGGCAACCGGCGACCGACGTGAGGTACGGCGCCGGGACCGGGCAACCGGAGCCGGGGTCGGCATCGGACAGCCGAGCGTGACGGTTCGCCGTCCGGGTCGGCGAGTGGCGATGGCGAGGGGCAACCCTCGAGAGATCGCTGCGACGGCCTCGCGGCCGTGCGGCTGGGCGACCAGCCGTTCGGAGATCCGGGAAACCGGGCGAGGACGATTCGGGCAGTGCCGGGTGGGCAACCATTCGGGCGGGCCGGGCGACCGGTTCGATTCGCGGGCAACCGCGGACATGGTCCGGAAATGGCAACTCGCCCGCCGGGGGCAACTCCGACGGGCGAGTCAAGTGAGCGAACGAAGGGTAACAACCGAAGATCGCGCACTGGTGGATGCTCTCGAACGGAGTCACCCCGAGTGGAGCGCCGGGCAACCAGGCCGCACCACTCGGGGTGCTCTCGTTTCCGGGCGAGTCTCGGGATGGTCGCGAGGCATGTGTCATCGCCTCGGTTGTCGGACTCCCCCATCCACGCCGCGCCGTAGCGTGTCGCCATGACCGACGACGAACCCCGCCGCCAGATCTCCGATGCGATGCGCGATCAACTCGATCTCGGTTACTCGTTCGGTGGGCTCTCCACCTTCGGACAGCGACCGTTCCTGCCCGATCCGGCCGATCTCGACGCGTGGCGACCCGACGTCGCCATCGTGGGCGCACCCTTCGACATCGCCACCACCAACCGACCCGGGGCACGTTTCGGTCCGCGGGCCATCCGCACCCAGGCCTACGAGCCGGGCACCTACCACCTCGATCTCGGAATCGAGATCTTCGAGTGGCTCGAGGTCGTCGACTTCGGAGACGCCCACTGCCCGCACAACCAACTCGAGGCGAGTCACGCCAACATCGAGGCTCGGGTCTCCGAGGTGGCCAGCCGGGGCATCGTGCCGATCGTGCTGGGCGGTGATCATTCGATCACCCTCCCGTCGGCCACCGCCGTGGCCCGGGCCAAGGGTTTCGGCAACGTGGGCGTCGTGCACTTCGACGCCCACGCCGACACCGCCGACCGCATCGACGGCAGTCTCGTGAGCCACGGCACACCCATGCGACGGCTCATCGAGAGCGGTGCCGTGCCCGGCGACCGTTTCGTGCAGGTGGGCCTGCGGGGCTACTGGCCACCGAAGGAAGTCTTCGACTGGATGCGTTCGCAGGGCATGCGCTGGCACACCATGGACGAGATCTGGCAACGCGGCTTCAAGGCGGTCATGGACGATGCGGTGAACGAGGCCTTGGCGGCCGCCGATCACCTGTACATCTCGATCGACGTCGACAGCCTCGATCCGGCGTTCGCCCCCGGCACCGGGACGCCCGAGCCGGGTGGCATCTTGTCGGCCGATCTCCTGCGCATGGTTCGTCGACTCTGCATCGAGCACGACGTGGTGGGCATCGACATCGTCGAGGTGGCCCCGGCCTACGACGTGAGCGAACTCACCGTGAACGTGGCGCATCGCCTGGCGTTCGAAGCGCTGGCCGGCCTGGCCGAACGCAAGCGTCGGTCCGCCCGTTAGGTGGTTCTCGCCGCCGGCTCCAAACCCGACCGGCGCACCGCTCTCATCGACCGGTCGCGGTTAGCCGATCACTTGGCGAGTTCGCACCAGTGCGAGTACTTGGCTTCCTGACCCCGCACCACACGACCGTAGAGCTGACCGATCTCCGTGGTGACCGGACCCGGGCACGGAACCTCACGATCGTCGACCGACCGCACCGCGCTCACCTCGGCGGCCGTGCCGCACACGAAGATCTCGTCGGCGATGTACAGATCGGAACGGGCGAGATTGTCGACCCGCATGTCGATGCCGAGGTCGTGGGCGAGCGTCATCACCGTGTTCTGGGTGATGCCCTCGAGAGCGCCGGCCGACAAAGGCGGCGTGATCACGATGCCGTTGCGCTTGCAGAAGATGTTCTCTCCGGTGCACTCGGCCACCAAGCCGTTGCCCGCCAGCATGATGGCCTCGTCGTAGCCGGCCTTCAGGGCCTCGACCTTGGCGAGCGACGAGTTCACGTAGTTGCCCACCGTCTTGGCGGCCGGCGGCATGATGTTGTGGTCGTGGCGCGTCCACGACGAGATCTTCATGCGAACGCCCTTGGTGAGCGCATCGTCGCCGAGATAGGCGCCCCACGGCCAACAGGCGATGGCGACGTCGACCTTGCACGGCAAGGTGTTGAGGCCCATCTCCCCGTAGCCGTAGTACGCGAGCGGACGCACATAGCACGACGGGAGGCCGGTGGACGCGACGGTGTCCTTGCAGGCCTGGATGATCTCGTCGACGGTGTACGGAATCTCCATGCCGAGAATGTGCGCCGAACGGAACAAGCGCTCGATGTGCTCGGTGAGACGGAAGATCGCGGTGCCGGCCGAGGTCTCGTAGGCGCGGATGCCCTCGAACACTCCCGTGCCGTAGTGCAGGGTGTGGGTGAGCACGTGCACCTGCGCCTGATCCCAGTCGACCAATCGGCCGTTCATCCAGATCTTGGGAGTGGGAACAAGGGTGGGCATGGCGTCTCCTGTGCTGAGGTGTTGAGCAGGCTACTTGCCGGCCACGCGAGCGGCGATGGCGTTTCCGATGTCGGAGGTCGAGCCAGACGTGGGTTCGGCACACGCCGCACGCAGACGATCGGCGCCCGAAGATTCTCCGAGGAAGTCGAGCATCAACGCCGCCGACAGCACCGCGGCGGTCGGGTTGGCCTTTCCGGTGCCGACGATGTCGGGCGCCGAGCCGTGCACGGGCTCGAACATGCTCGGACCGGTGCGCGCCGGGTTGAGATTGGCCGACGACGCGAGACCGATGCCTCCCGACACGGCGCCACCGAGGTCGGTGAGGATGTCGCCGAAGAGATTGTCGGTGACGATCACGTCGTAGCGATGCGGATCCTGGACGAAGTAGATGCAGGCCGCATCGACGTGGTTGTAGGCGGTCGACACCGCCGGGTACTCGGCGGCCACCAGATCGAAGGTGCGCTGCCACAGATCGCCCGCGAACGTGAGCACGTTGGTTTTGTGCACGAGGGTGACGTGCTTGCGCTCGCGCCGGGAGGCCAGTTCGAACGCGTAGCGAACGCAACGTTCGACACCCATCCGCGTGTTCACGCTCCCCTGCGTGGCGACTTCGTTCGGTGTGCCGCGGCGCAACACGCCGCCCTCGCCGACGTAGGGACCCTCGGTGTTCTCGCGGATCACCACGAAGTCGTGGGCCGTCGAATGTCCGGGGGCGGTGCCCGCGAAGGGTCGCTGGTTCACGTACAGGTCGAGTTCGAAGCGCATCTTCAGCAGCAACCCGCGCTCGATGACTCCGGGCGGAACGGCCGGGGTTCCCACCGCGCCGAGCAGGATCGCATCGAATCCGCGCAACTGATCGAGGGTCGCGTCCGACAGCACCTCGCCGTCGCGCAGGTAACGAGCACCGCCCAGGTCGAAGTCGGCCGTCTCGATCGAGACCCCCGAGGCGCGCACGGCCTTCAGAGCCTCGGCGATGACCTCGGGGCCGATTCCGTCGCCGCCGATCACGGCGATGCGGTGGGTTTTCGATGTGCTCATGGATCGTCCTTCTCGACCGACGCCGGTCGGAAGCCGGCCGAATCGACCGTCATGGTAAGCCCCCGACCTCGTTGCTCCACGTCCCGGCCCGCCATCACGACCCGACGCACCCACCGTTACCCTGTGGCGCCATGGGCAAGGTCCACCATCTCACCCAAGCCGCCCTCGAGCGGCTGCAAGCCGAACATCACGATCTCACCACCCGAGGGCGCATCGAAGTGGCCCAGAAGATCGAGCGCGCCCGCGAGATGGGCGATCTCTCCGAGAACGGCGACTACCACGCGGCCAAGGACGAGCAGGGCCACATGGAGGGGCGCATCCGGCACCTCGAGTCGATCCTCGAGAACCACGAGATCGTCGAGTCCGAAGATGGCGACGTGGTGGGTCCGGGCAAGTTGGTCACCCTCTCGATCGAAGGCGACGAACCCGAGACCTTCTACCTCGGTTCGCACGAGGAGAAGTACGAGGGGGCGGCCACGATGACCCCCGAGTCCGAACTGGGCAAGGCGATCGTCGGCAAGCGCGCCAACGACACCTGCTCGTACACGACCCCGCGCGGCAACGAGCTCTCGGTGGTCGTGATCAGCGTCGAACTGCCCTGATGTGACCCACGTCGACCGTCCGACCACGCATCGATCCGTCGGATCCGGAGAATGACCACGTGAGCGATCTTCTCGGACACCCTCCGCTGCCCCCCGGTCGCTCGATCGAGTTGCCGGGCCGCGGCACGACGTTCGTTCGCGAGATGCCCGGCCCGGGCGGCGACGCGCCGACCTTGTTGCTGCTGCACGGCTGGACCGCCACCGCCGACCTCAACTGGTTCGGCGTCTACGAGGAACTCGGCCGACACTTCCGCGTGATCGCTCTCGACCACCGGGGGCACGGCCAGGGCATACGCACACGACGCCCCTTCCGTCTGGCCGACTGCGCCGACGACGCGGCGTGCCTCCTGAACGAACTGGGCGTGAAGAGCGCGATTCCGGTCGGCTACTCGATGGGTGGGCCCATCGCGCTCCTGATGTGGCGCCGCCATCGTCCGGCCGTCGACGGACTGGTGCTGTGCGCGACCGCCGGTTCGTTCCGGCACAGTCGCGCCGAGCGCATGGCGTTTCTCGGGCTCACCGGGCTCGGCGCCGCCGCGCGCGTCATGCCGCGGCCGGCGCGCGGTTGGCTCACCGAGCGCACCTACCTGCAACGCAAGGCCACCAAATGGGGTCCGTGGGCCATCAGTCAGGTGGAATTGCACGACTGGCGCATGGTGCTCGAAGCGGGACACGCCATCGGTTCGTTCTCGGCTCTCGAATGGTTGCCCGAGATCGACGTGCCCACGTCACACGTCGTCACCTTGCGCGATCCGGTGATCCCAGTGCGCCGCCAGATCGAGCTCTACTCGGCCATCCCCGGCGCCGAGGCGCACCGCATCGACGCCGAGCACGACGCGATCGTGGCCCACAACCACCGCATGGCCGAACTCATCGTGTCGTCGGTGGCCTCGATCCGTCGCCGAACCGCCGACGGTTCGACCTCGAGCACGAACGTGAACACGGTGCCGTCGTGAGGATCCGGCGAGTCGCGCTCGCGATCTTCGTGGCCGCCGCCGGTCTGGTGACCTGGCGCGTGATGCGGCGACGGCCCGACGGCGGAACCTCACCGATCGCCCGCGCCACGATGGCGGCGCGCAACGCCGGCCTCGTGACGCTCGGGGCCAAGGTCGGAGCCACGTACGCCTCGGCATCGGCGCGCAAACTCTTCGCCTCGGCCGAACGTCGCGTGCAGATCGACCACGAGACCGAACTGAAGACCGCCGGCCAGGTGGCCGAACGGCTGGGCGACATGAAGGGCGCCCTCATGAAGCTCGGCCAGATGGCGAGCTATCTCGACGAGGGCCTGCCGGCGCCCCTGCGCGCCGCACTCGCCCAACTGCAGTCGAACGCTCCCCCGATGTCGGCCGACCTCGCCGCCGAGTGCATCGAACGCGAACTCGGCGCCGCCCCCGATCGTCTGTTCCTGGAGTGGGATCCCGAGCCCATCGCCGCGGCATCCATCGGTCAGGTGCACCGTGCGGTGGTGGTCGACCCGGCCACCGGCACCGAACGAGCCGTGGCCGTGAAGGTTCAGTACCCCGGTGTCGACGACGCGATCGATGCCGACCTGCGCAACGCAGATCTGCTCGGACTGTTGCTGCAGCAGGGCTTCAGCGGGCTCGATCCGTCCGAGATGGTGGCCGAGGTGAAGAGCCGCATCCGCGAGGAACTCGACTACTCGCGCGAGGCCGCCAACCAACGCCTGTTCGCCGACCACTACCGCGGGCATCCGTTCATCCGGGTGCCCGACGTGATCGACGCGTTCAGCAGTTCGCGCGTGCTGACCTCGGAACTCGTGGTGGGTCGCTCGTGGACCGAACTGCTCGCCTCCGACCAGAGCCACAAGGACGCCGTCGCCGAGGTGCTGTTCCGGTTCGTGTTCCGGAGCCTCTACGGAATGCACAAGTTCAACGGCGATCCGCATCCGGGCAACTACGTGTTCCACGACGACGGAACAGTCACCTTCCTCGACTACGGACTCGTGAAGCACTTCACCGACGACGAGATGACCACCTTCATCGCCATGGTGAAGTCGGCCGCGTACGAGAACGACGTCGAGACGTTCCGTGGCGTTCTCGAATCGGCCGGCATGCTGCAGCCCGACGCACCGGTGTCGACGGCCGACGTCGGCACGTACTTCGGACGCTTCTACGAACCGGTGCGCGCCGACCGCGAGATCACCTGGACCTCGCAGTACGCGAGTGGCATCGTGCGCCACACCTTCGACCGTTCGAGTCCGATCGCGCAGTACGCCACGGTTCCGAAGGCGTTCGTGTTCATCCAGCGAATCAACCTCGGTCTCTACGCGATCCTCGGCGAACTCGGTGCCACCGGCAACTACCGGCGGATCGCCGAGGAACTCTGGCCGTTCGCCGGTCGCGAGCCCAGCACCGAACTGGGGCGCCGCGAGGCCGATTGGTTGGCGTCGCGCCGCTGAGCGGCCACGCCTGTACTGTCGCTGCGATGCACCGCAACCGCCGCCCCTCCACGCTCGTCGTTCTCGCAACGATCTGTTTGCTCGTCGTCTCGTGCGGCGGCGAGTCGGACGAGTCGGACACGGTTCCCGCCACCGAACCCACCGGCGAGATGACCCTCGACACGATCGCCTCCGAGGATCCGCTGGAGGCCGACGAACCCACCGTCGAGATTCCGAGCGAGATCCCCACCGAACTCGTGATCACCGATCTCGTCGACGGCACCGGTGAACCGGCCGCCAACGGCGACACCGTGTACGTGTACTACGTCGGGGTGTTGTCGTCGGACGGCACGCGTTTCGACGGCAACTACGGGTCGGACCCGTTCCCCGTGACGCTCGGTCAGGGTCGTGTCATTCAAGGGTGGGACGAGG
>Ga0129333_10004879_pt1 | contig 12557 bp, 9 predicted proteins | sample CPB6_08_DNA_FD_94474 | JGI IMG/M metagenome (GOLD analysis project Ga0129333, IMG submission 94474) | Freshwater to marine salinity gradient microbial communities from Chesapeake Bay, USA - CPBay_Sum_0.6_0.8_DNA | ecosystem: Environmental > Aquatic > Marine > Coastal | place: USA: Chesapeake Bay... | reverse complement strand
CCTAGCGAATGGGCAGTATTAGCAGATACTCCACAAGGATTGACTGACGGTATCAGTGGACAGCCTAAGCATCCTCTAAATGATGTTTTATCTGTAAAGCAGGTATATAATACAATAACAGGCGGCTTTACTAATGTTTATTATTTCTGGGTAAAGAATAGGATTCTGTTGCCTAATACAAAAAATAGAAGAACAACCGCAGTACAAATTGCCAATATAATAGAAAATCCTTCATCATATGGATTGAAGTTTGGGCAAATCATGGATCAAAATGCTTTATCATTGGCGAATATAGGATCTATGCTTATTGATGATAGAATAAGTTTGAATATTTCTACAGATGTTATTAATAACAAAATTCCTCGACATACTGAATGGTTATTAATGCAGGAAGGATCTGCAAACAGTATGCCTACTGCTCTTTTAGAGAAAAAATTATTAGACAGTTTGTTAGGTAGGGATGTTCTGGGCAATCCGGTGCCTGATCCTACGCTAACTTCTAGAGAAAGATATGGTATAGGTATTAGGCCTAGACAAACATTATTTGCAGATAGATTAACAGCGTTAAGGAATGTAGTTGAATACGTCAATGAAGTTGTAGTAACTGAGAGAATCAGTGAAAATTATAGTCTAAACAACTTAAAATCTAAAGAAGAAATACCACATGTCTCAGATGGTGAGTATGATATATTACTAGAAGATAATGAAGGTCTATCATTTGTTACTGTTTCAACTGTTGTACAGGCTCAGATTGAATGTACTGTAACTAACGGAAAAATTATTTCTGTTAATATTACTGAACCAGGTAATGGATATTTAAACCCACCTATTATTAGCATAGATAATAATCTTGGTGCTTCTTTAAAATCTGTGATTGACTCTAACGGTAAAGTTATTGATATTGTAATAGAAAATGCAGGTAACGGATTTGCCGAATCTCCTAATCTTTCAGTACGTCCGTTCACAGCCATTGTGCAAGTAGATAATACACAAGATGGCAAGTGGTCAAAGTACGAATACAGGGGTTATACCGATGGGTGGGTAAGAGTAAAAACTCAGTCCTACAACACTACTTTATATTGGGATTATATCGATTGGGTAGATAGTTCATATAATAAGTTTGTTGATTATGCTTACACATTGGATGAAATATATCAGTTAAAAACTATTGAAGATATCACCAATGGACAATACGTTAAGGTAAAAAATAATGGATTGGGTAATTACATAATTTTAGAAAAGATTGAGGATACAATTTTAGGATCTTTTGCAAAAGGATATAACATTGTATACAGTGAAAAGGGCACAATTCAAATAAAAGATAGTCTATGGAACTATGGTACATACGAACCATATCAAGAGACATTTTATATACTAAAAGCAATTAAAGAAGATCTATTTGTTAATGAATTGAAAGTACATTACAACTTATTATTTTTTAGAGCAGTTAAGTATGCGTTAACAGAACAGAAACGTCTAGATTGGGCATTTAAGACTTCATTTATAAATGTTGTTAACAATGCAGGTTCTTTAGATCAAAGGTCGTCTTATAAACTGCAAAATAGTGAATATTATGAGTCATATCTCAAAGAGGTAAAACCATATCATACTCAAATAAGAAACTTCACTACTCGATATAACCAAGTAGAACCAAGTGGTACTTATATTACTGACTTTGATTTTCCTCCTTATTATGACGATGCATTTAACAGATTTAATACACTAACTATTCCTGCAAATACGCCTGCAAGTTCTTACACATCTACAAATAGTTGGATGTTAACATATCCTTGGAAGGCTTGGGTTGACAACTATACGTATTATGTGGGTGAAATAAGAGTAGCTAATCCGGGTGCAGGGTACACTGAAACACCGATTGTAACTTTAGTAACGCAGGCAGGCAATTTAGGATCTGGAGCCACAGCAAGAGCATTTATTAGGTCAGGATCAGTAGTAGGATTTGAAATAACAAATGTTGGATCGGGTTACACAAGACCACCGCAGGTTGTAATTACTGGTGGAGGATCTGTAACAGAAGCAGCATCTGGATATGCTGTGCTTTCAAATGATTGTGTACGAGAATTAAGTGTTGGCATGAAATTTGATAGGACATCTAGAAGACCAGAAGTTTCTAATATTAACACAGTTGATAAATTTTTATGTAACGGTGCAGATACAGAATTTATTTTATCTTGGATTGCTGTTCCTGATAAATCTCAGATACAAATTACTCTTGATGGTCAATTGGTTTTAAGTTCTGATTATACTGTATCTTATTATTCTAGTTATATAGGCGCAAACACAGATTACCAAAAAATTTATAGTAAAATTGTGTTCATTAATTATGTGCCTAAAACCAATCAAGTTCTAACTGTCAACTATAAGAAAAATGTAGCATTACTTAATGCAGTTGATCGTATTGTTGAATATTACAGTCCTACAGATGGCATGCCTGGTACAGAGTTATCCCAGTTAATGGACGGTATAGAATTTCCTAAAACAGTTGTAGAAGGCCTTCCATTTAATTACACTACAAAGTGGGGAATAAATTGGCTTACTGATACAAGAACTAGCAGTGAATCGACCAGTGCTTACGGCATAAGTTATTGGGCAGATGATATATCATTTTATGCTAACATTAATATTGTTAATACTGCTAGTTCAGGAACTACAATACTTACGTTATCAACAACTACTGGTATTTTACCAGGACAACTAGTAAACATAGTTAGCGAGAGTAAAGAGCAGTTAGATAAATCATTCTTTAATGTTCCACCAAGAGTTAAAGAAGTTAATACTAGTGCCAGAACTGTTACAATAACTACGGCTACTCGCCTTGACTTGACTGCTACAATATCCACAATTTTTGTTGAAGGAACATATACTAATACTACCAGTATTGCTTCTATTGAATTTTGGAGTTACGACACACAGACTACTATATTAGATAGTGCTATAGAAGGTGGTGGCTGGACAACAGGCACAAGAGTATCTGCATTAGGTATTAATCCGGATGATATAACAATTGATGGTGAATCATTTATAAGTCCTAATCATACCTACGCACCTGAAGAATTATTACCAGGTGAGATAAATCAAAGTGTTGGAATAAATGTTTATACAAAACATCCTGAAGGTGCGCCTGTTGTTGTAAACAGTTACTACGTTATCTATGGTGACAACAATACCAGTACAAGAACTTTAAGTATTACTCCACCTAACAGCACCAGTTTAGTTGTAACATTTGAAAATAGGTTGATGAGTTATAATTCAACTACAAACTTCACAACCAGTACAGAGTTCAGCATGAATTGGAGTACAAATGAAATTATAGTTGCACCACAGAGTATTAAGGGCATTTTAGGCGTAAGCATAATTAGTGTCGGTGGAGGCAGGGACTTTAAAGAAGCAGGAGTAATTGATACAGTTAGTATAACTGCTAGTACAAGCACGGTTCAACTTGTAAGTTTGGCACAATTAGGGACTGTAAAAAGTGCGTATGTAACTGTTAACGGAGAGTCCATTGAAGAAATTACAAACGTAAATGATTATGGTTACATTCTAACCTATGCTAATGAAAACAGCAATAGAGCAGCAGTGAATGTTTATAATATTCCTTACACTACTTCTACTATTACTGCATGGTTCTTCGGAACAGCCCAAAGATACTTTAATGAAATCAAAGAACAAATTTTTGATGTTAGTTCAGTATCCGAAACTAATTTTACGTTAGCTTACCCTCCAGGAGTTATAGAACCTGTAGTAGCACAAACAATTGTAGAGGTGAATCAGAATGGTAATAGAACATATTTGAGACCTCCTGATGTAACTTACTTTAAGGTTACAAATTCTTTAATAACAAGTTACACAATTACCACAACAGGGGTAAATTATAATTCTGTTTCTCAGGTAAGAGTATACCTTAATGGAAGAGAACTACGACGAGGATTTGATTATACCAATAACGGGACCAACACATACAATATTAGTGTGCCCTTAGTTAAAGATGATGTCATCGCGATACTTGCGTTGAATCAAACTTCAAGCTATGTCTATGAATACGACATAGTTGGTAATTTACTCACAATTCAACATCCAACTTACTACACTTATCCTTATGAATTAAAAGTTATAACTTATAATAATCATGATGATATGTTAATGAGAACTGAACGTTTCTTAGGAAATCCATCTAGGAGATATGTAATAAGTAGACCGGTACTAGACAGTAACTATGTTTGGGTAATTGTAGACGGAGTTCCCTTAGTAAATCATTATGACTACGAAATTTTAGATGATAGCGTAACTGTACAGATATCAGATGAGTTTTATCATAATGAAACCAATGAGGTCACTATAATTACATTCAGTAGTGAAAAGTTAGCATCTACAATTTTAGGTTATAGAATATTCCACGATATATTCCAACGAACACACTTTAAGAGATTAAGTAAAGAAAACACCACGTACTTAACAAGACCTTTAAGTGTATACGATACAGAAATATATGTGGCCAACGCGGAAGTTTTAACAAGTCCTGACATTGAGAATAACTTGCCAGGCGTAGTGTTAATTGACGGCGAAAGGATAGAATTCTTCAAAGCTGGCGGCAATGTCTTAAGTCAGTTAAGAAGAGCCACACTAGGCACAAGTCCTAGTTTTTACTCACATGAGAATACAAAAGTAATTGATCAAGGATCTCAGCAAACTGTTCCTTTCTCAGAGAGAATTTTGAAGCAGACACATTATACTTTGGCCAATAGCACAACATACTACATAAGCACAGAGACCTTTACTACTTCAACTCAATCTCTTGATTACTTGGGTAGCACAACTTATTACAGCACAGTGACAAATGATGGTATTGAACTTAATGAAATAAGTACAACCACGTCCATACCTAACGCTATAAAATTAGAAGATCAGGTAACTGTGGTATATGGAGGCCGTATATTAAATAAGAATGGAACATTTAAACAGGATATAGAGTTAACTTATGACACCCCTTATTACTTACCAATTCCACCATCACCCTACTACGGTGAACCAATATCACCAACAGTACCCGATCCTGCTTCTTATGCCAGTACAGTTACAAATTATTATCTTAGATATCTAAACAGATATCCGGACCAAGTAGGATTGGATTATTGGGTAGGACACTATAATAATGCTATAGAAACAGATTCAGAAATTGAAAATAACATAAAAAATTCGCAAGAAGCAAAGAACAATAGATGGCTGGCAGAGGTATCATACTTGCCGACAACTAATGTTTTAGGCACAGCCTATGTGATCACTTCTACCAATCAAGTTTGGATCTATACTAATTCTGACAAATATGATGCAGTTAATGGCTATGAATATAGTGGAATTAATTACATACCACCCGAGTTTACAATCAAAGATCAATACATCAATCTTAATTTACAAGATGGGGTACAACAAAATATTAAACTTGTAATTGTTAAACGTGAATTTGATGCTGCCAGTGTTTGGAACGATGTAGTAAATAGCACATCTACTTATTCATTAATGACAAGTACCACAGTACCAGCAAGATTTTTACAGGCTAGACCTGCTGAATTACCAGATAAGTATTACTATGGTGGTGATGTGGCTCTAGCCAATGAGGGAGGATTTGCCCTAACAGATGAAGACAATGAGCCGCTAGAGGAATTATAAAATGCCGAAAATATCACAAATTCAATTATTATCTACTGCTACAAACGAAACATTTTTTGTAGTATCCGATTATGGGTTGGCCAAACGAATTAGATTTCAAACTATAGTTGATCAAATATCCGGCAACGATTTTATGGGGGCTACGGGACCTGCGGGTATCACAGGGAATCAAGGGGCCACAGGTCTTACAGGGTCTACAGGAGCAGCAAGCACGGCTCCTGGACCACAAGGCCCTAGTGGTCCACAAGGTCCAATCGGTTATGGGGCGTTAGGTAGTACAGGTGCCACAGGTCCACAGGGCCCTCAAGGACCTAGCGGAGCAAGTATCACAGGTCCTCAAGGTCCTCAAGGTCCTCAAGGATCCACTGGGGCAACTGGTCCACTTGGACCAAGTGGTCCTTCAGGCAGTCAAGGATCTCCGGGAGGCGCTACAGGACCACAAGGACCTACAGGTGCTACCGGAAGCACAGGACCAGAAGGACCTAGCGGGCCAGAAGGACCCCAGGGTATACAAGGCCTGTCTGGACTTAGAGGACCTACAGGTCCACAAGGACCTATAGGTGCCACAGGATTTAGGGGTGCAACTGGTGCGACTGGTGCGACTGGCTTGCAAGGACCACTAGGTGCCACTGGAAGTACAGGACCAGAAGGACCTAGCGGGCCAGAAGGTCCACAAGGAGCGACAGGTCCACTTGGGCCAAGTGGACCAAGTGGGGCAGGAGCTACGGGTGCAACAGGGCCTAGTACATTAAATGTTAGGCCAGTACCATTGACCAACAGCAGTTCCGGGTCATTGGGTGAAATTGCTTACGATTCGAATTGGCTGTATGTATGTGTGGGTCCTAACTTATGGGTAAGATCTACCATTGACAATTCCTGGTAATATATAGCGGAATAAATATTATGATGAAGAATCAAGATAACAAAAATCAAGTTAATATGACTGAAAAACAGCCTGAAAAGAAGCCTAATGAACAAGGTTCCTTAAGAATTCAAGGTCATATTAAGATATTTGATCCTATGACCAAAGAAGTGTTTATAGATAAGCGTAATGCTATTCACTATGAAAATTTTAGTTTAGCATTGGCTAGAAGCGTTAGTAACCAAGGGTTCGGAACAATTAGTGAAATGGTGTTTGGAAACGGCGGAACCAGAGTAGATGAAACAGGTATTATTACATATCTAACTCCGAATACAGTAGGTTTGAACAGCGCTCTATATAATGAAACTTATTATAAAGTTGTAGATGCTAAACAACCTAGTAGCATAGATCCTGCAAGAAATTTTATGGAAGTGAGACATGTTCTTGGCACAACCTACAGTGATATTTTAGTCAGTTGCCTACTTGATTTCGGTGAACCTGCAGGACAAGCAGCATTTGATAATGCTACAAACAGCGAAGGAACATATGTATTTGATGAATTAGGTTTAAGATCTTACAGTCCTGATGGAGAAGGACAAGGAGATTTACTGACCCATGTAATATTTCATCCTGTACAAAAGAGTTTGAACAGAATGATTCAAATTGATTATACAGTTAGAATACAAAGTCTAACTGACGGGATGTAATTATGTCAGGATATACTCTTAGATTTTCAGATCCTACTAACACAGCAACAGTAGTTGTTCCACCTATGCCACCGGGTATAAATGCAGTAGACACCAGTCTAAGTCTTGTAGGTAGAGGATATCCTAACTATGGCGAGAAATACGCACAGAATTTTTTAAGTTTATTAGAGAATTTCGCTGGCCCTATTCCACCGGAAAATCCTATTCAAGGGCAACTATGGTATGACACAAGCGAACCTAATCGCAAAACATTGAGAATAATGGATGGGTCATCTACACTAACAAGATGGCCATCTGCAACTGGTATCTACCAACAAGGAACTGATCCTAAAATATATGGGGCAGAAGCTCTTAAAGATGGTGATTTATGGGTAGATACAGGATACAATCAGGTTAAATTATTCAGTAATAATGACTGGATTACAGTTGGCCCGACATCTGGAGGATCGAAGCAATCTGGTGTGACAGTTGAACAATTAACAGATGCAAGTGATACTTCAAAGAAGAACGATTGTGTATTCACTTGGGCTTATGGAAATGTTGTTTCCATAGTTTCTACAGCATCTAATTTTACTGCTGTGGAAGTATATGATGGGTTTGATACCATTAAAAAAGGTATTAATTTAAGTACATCATCGTTTGGTGCAGGAACATTGCCTAAATTTATCGGAACAGCTACTAGTTCTGAAAAGTTGGGCGAGTATAATGTTAGCCAATTTTTACGAGTAGATGATTCTACAGCTAATGGTCAACTTATAACTGGTAAGGTAGTACATGTTACTCCTACAACAGGTGATCCTAAAGGTAGAGATGGAACTGTAATTAGGTTGTCAGGTTCAGGACCATCTGATTACGTTCAGTTTTATAAAAAGTCTAATGACGCTATACTCTATAATAATGTTTCTGGTGGTAAGGTAATTATAGAACTTGCCTCAGGTGGAAATCAGGTTGAGGTTGATTCTGGATTAATTAGTTTAAAAAACAATACAAAGGTAACAGGCAATTTTACAGTAACTAACATTGCAACTTTAGCATCATTAGAAGTTTCTGGAACAACAACTATCCAGGGCAATACTACAGTTAGTGGTAATATTAAATTTACAGGCCTTACAACAGCGTCTAATACCTTATATGTTAATAACCTAAGAGCTACCACATCAACAAATACTATTGGTACAAAGTCTGCTCCTTTTGGTGATATACATGCCGTAAATGTATATGCTCATAACTATTACTCAAGTACAGGAACTTTAAGGTTATTCGCTGGCTCAACTTTAACAAATGTTCCTCCTGAAGGATGGATGTTCTGCACCGGGACAACTTTAAGTTCATCTACCTATTTGGATCTTTATAATGTAATACATAGAGATTATGGAGGAACACATCCTTTCTATAAAATACCTGATTTATATATCGATATAGGTGGGATAAAAACTTATTATATAATTAAGGTCGAATAACATGGCTTATACCATATTGAATACAGATGGCACTATTCTAGTTACGCTAGCAGATAAGACTATTGACAACTTATCAACTAGTTTAACTTTAGTTGGTAAAAACTACTCTGGATATGGAGAGATTTGGAATAACAATTTAATTAAGTTGTTGGCAAATAATGCTTCCTCAACAAATAGTCCTCCACAGAATCCGTTGATAGGGCAGTTATGGTATGATACAACGGCTCAACGGCTAAAAGTATATGATGGTTCATTTAAACCTGTAGCAGGTGCAATTACAGACTCAACTGAACCTGATAACTTAAGTTCTGGTGATTTATGGTGGGATACAACAGATGAGCAGTTAAAGACTTATTATGATGGAACAGTATATCTTGTCGGTCCTGCATATCCTGCAGATGTAGGAAGTAATGGCTTAGTGCTTCCAGACGTAGCAATAAACGATATTGATGATGATCCTAGAGATGTTACTTTGTTAGTAAATTACGACACTGTTATTGGATACATTGCCAGCGAATCATTTGAAGTAAGTAATGCTACTGCTTATGACTATATAACAGATCTTACACCTTTTACTGTTAAAGGATTAAATATTTTGGGTGATATCCAAGTTAGCGGAACTATGCAATTTGGCACAGATACCACACCACCCACTGCGTCTAATTCTACAGGAAGAGCAGGGCAAATGGTATGGGATACTGAATATCTTTACCTATGTACAGGAACTAATGCCTGGAGACGTATAGGATTAGGTTCAGAGGTTTGGTAATTAAATAGCCATTTCTGCTTTCAGCACAGGATGATGCTCATAGTCTGTAAGACTAATATCGTTCATTGTAAACTTTGTTACATCTTCTACAGCAGGATTTAATTTAAGTTGAGGTGCCTTCATGGGTTTCCTACTTAGTTGCTCTTTAACTTGATCTATGTGATTAGTATAGATATGAGCATCACCAAATGATATAGTCAGTTCTCCCGCAGTAAGGCCGCAGGATTGTGCCAGCATATGGGTGAAAAGTGCATACGATGCTATGTTAAAAGGCACTCCTAGGAACATATCTGCACTACGTTGATACATATGACAACTTAGTTTTCCGAGCCTACTAACATAGAACTGACTCATCATGTGACACGGCGGTAATGCCATCAGTTCTAATTCACCTGGATTCCATGCTGTAATAATATGCCTACGTCCGTAAGGATCTTTTTTAATGCCATCAACTAATTCAAGTAGTTGATCATGATTGGCCAAAATAACTTTGTTTACTCTGATTAAAGGTTTACGCCAACGACGCCATTGAACACCATAGATACGCCCTAGGTCGCCGGGATGACGTGCTACCCTTTTACTAGTCCAATATGGAGCACTGGCATTGTCGCTCCAGATGGTTTTTCTAGTATCGTACCGCTCACCGTAAAGAATTTCTTTTAACCTGTTTTCGTCTCCGCTACCTTCAATAAACCATAAAAGTTCACTAACTACTGACTTCCAGGCCAGTCTCTTGGTAGTAATTGCGGGAAATCCTTGCTCAAGATCAAACTTCATTTGTAGAGCAAATTTAGAAATAGTACCTACACCTGTACGATCAAGTCTTTGTTCACCTGTTTCTAAAATGTCTTTTAATGTATCTAAGTATACTTGTTCACTCATTGTTTAGTCTTAATTGACTTTCGTTGTAAATGTGTAGGGCTCCTGCTACCTCTGGAACTGTACATTCTACTACAACTCTACGTTCACCTTTTATTGTATCAAAAACGCTTACCACAATACCAGGCCATGCATAGCCTGTTACTTTTATTACTTTGTCGCCTACTTTAAATGCGTTATTCAACTTTTTCTGCCTTTACACGTTTTTTTGGAGGTTCAATCTCGTCCGCTTTTTTGCGTAGTAATTGTGCCTCTTTAAATAACTTGTCAGCCATACTTCTCAAGGATGCTGCTGATACAGGTTCTTCTTTAATTGGTTCAACTTTAACTTCTGGTTCAGGTAACGGTGTTTCGACTACCTCTCCGTTTACGCTGGAACTTGTAGTTTTGGTAGGATCATCTAATCCTTTAGGACTCTTTCCATCAGATACTGCCAATTCGTCTATGCTTACGCCTTTTTGTTGTGCAATTAAAAGATTAAGTTCATCTAAAGGCACACTATCATTTGGTGTAGGAGTTACCAATACGTTATTGGTAGGAACCTTTTTCAATTGACCTCTAAGATGTAGCCATTGGAGCATGTTTGATCCATCCGGAAATGATCGTACAGAGAGTATATCTGCTAGTTCATTTGCAGATTGCCCAGATGGGTCTTGTAAAATACTCATTAGAGCATCGTGGTAACTTGCACCTAACTGAGTAGTGCCGACTACCAGAGCATGATATGGATCACCTGGAAGTGTTCTATATACAATTGCAACTTTTGCTCCGTTGTTTTTCATTTTACCTACGTGCTTCATAATAATTCCTTATTGTTCTTGTGCTGTTTCTTCTTGAGGTTGTGCTGGCTTTACAGCATTTAAGAAGTTATTGAGTTTGTCGTATACTGACCCTACAGCACTCATTTCTTGTGCATGAAAAGCACCACGACGTGATGCTGTATCAACAATTGATCTTAGGTTATGTAAGTCTGTTAAACTTAATTCTGGTTGGGGAGTTTGTTGCTCATCCATTAAAATAAATCCTTTCCTTGTTTATGTAAATAGGGGCATCCTAGTGTTAATAATGTTAACTCCACAGGATCCTCTAAACCGATTTCTAACATTTCTATTAGTTTGTTTGATTGGTTAACCACTAATTTTTTCTTTACGGCGTATCTGCTATTAAGGTTAAAATTAATCCAGTTTTCGATTTCTCTCAAATAAAAACTTTCAATAGTAATTGATGCGAAGTGTTCTGGAATAAAAGATAATTTCCTTTGATCCAGAACACCTAGCGGATTTACTTCACCTCTACTTAAAGGCATAATCTACCTACTTTATTTATAGTAGGCAGTCTGGCCGAATGGCGCAATTATGGATTCATTACCGTGAATAATAAACAGTGTTTCGCAATAATCTTCTTCGCCCCATTCGCCACAAGGATAGCCATCTGTGAACATAATAAGACGTTTTGGCTCAATGTTGTTGTCACGCATGAAGATCCAATTAGCCATAAAGTCTGTGCCCCCGCCTCCGTTAATTTGGTAGGACATGATCTCTTCCGCATTATCCATAGAAAACTCAGCATAATTATACACTTCAGTATCAAAGCACCACAAGTTTAATTTGAAGTCTTTGTATTCTTCCATAATGCCTTTGATTTCACTAATAAAGTCTTTAGCCATGGCATCACTTATACTACCGCTCATGTCCATACAGACACTTACATCAATGGTCTCTTCATTAAGGAGTCCTGGCAAAATAGCGCCGCTATGTTGACTCTTACGATTAGGACGGGCAAAACTGTAATTACTCTTAAGAATACTTTGGATGCTCATACGTAACAATTGACGCCAATCCATTTTAGGCTCAGTAAAGTCTTTGATAAGGCGTGCTACACCTGCAGGCACTTTACCAGCACCAGCAGCCTGAGCAGCCGCTACCATGGCCTCTTTGATCTCATCTCGGATGGCTTTCTTTTCCTCTGGTGTAAGTTTAGGACGACCTTTACCGTCCTCATTTCCCTCGCCGTCGCCATCTCCTTCTCCGTCTAGGTGTTCATCTAAGAGTTCACCTAGGTCTCCAATATTAATTTTGTATGAACGCTCATCCAAGTCTGCATAGATTTCCTCGTAACTCATTCCGCGATAACGATTATCCTGGAATATTTTGATCCAATCAGGCACTTCACCTATACGCTCATCTTTTAGGATT